>Ga0302179_10001430_pt1 | contig 14390 bp, 13 predicted proteins | sample I_Palsa_E3_1_FD_198788 | JGI IMG/M metagenome (GOLD analysis project Ga0302179, IMG submission 198788) | Peat permafrost microbial communities from Stordalen Mire near Abisko, Sweden - I_Palsa_E3_1 | ecosystem: Environmental > Terrestrial > Soil > Palsa > Peat permafrost | place: Sweden...
GCACGGCTCTCGCTTTCAAGGCTCGAGCCTTAGCATTTGCGACCGTGGTTCTTCGGAAATTTGGTTTGTCGTCCATGGGAAGCGAGACTCCGAATGATACAGTCCTATTGTTAGCTCACCGCGACGCCCTAGTCGTGACTGAGATTCAGGAAGAACTGGAAATTCCAAACTCCACCGTGTCTCACCACCTTGAAAAACTCAGAGGCGAAGGCCTTGTCGTTCGTCGTCTGACCCGTTGCACACAATCCTGAACGCCGGGCAGTACCAGACGCCCGAGCAAAAGCAAGAATAGTATTTCCGCGTCCTGGTCCACGATTTATTTCTTGGTCAGGCGTTCATCACTGGCAACGACGGTTGTCGTGTTGAGCGGCTTATCGTCATCAGCTCTCATAGCGGACTTGAAGCCTCGAATGCTTTCGCCGATTCCTTTGCCGAGTTCGGGCAGCTTTTTGGGTCCAAAGACGAGCAAGGCGAGACCGAAAATAACCATCAGATGCATTGGTTGAAACAATCCTTCAAACATTAGAGCTCCTTAAGGTTCAAGTGAAAACAAATATGGTTCGCTAACGTTTTGAAAAATGCGGACGCCGTTTTTTGAAACCTACAGCGTCCGCCGGGAGAGAAATCACCAAGAAAAGCGGACAGTTCGAGTTCAGGTTACGAGCGGACGGCAGCATCGGCCGCGACAGCCATAGTGTTCAGCAGGTGGAGGAATTCTTGGCTTTGACCAATGAAAAGCCCATCGGCGGTAAAGCTTTGAATGGTAGCCACTGCGCCTCCAAACTTATCCGTCAGCGGACGAATCATAGAGACATGGGGAAGGTTAGGGCTGAATTCGAATGGAACCGGAAAAATCAGGCTGGGCTGAGTCTTTTTCTTGAGCGGACTGAAAAAATTGGGGAATGTTAGGCCGGATATGGCGTCCGTAAATGGCGCCACAGGGCCTTGCACTCCGTTACCAGCAAAGTCGACCCACTCCAGAAAGTGAGCGATCTCGTCTCCACCAATGCCGAGGGTGATCTCAAGCACTTCCGGGTGCGTCACTTTTTGACTCAGAGCTGCGTAGAGACTGGAGCCGCCTTGCTCGATGTATCCGAAGTGAAAGCCCGCCACGTTAGCGATTGCCTGAACGTGGTCGTTACCGGGAAAGTTGGGATTGGAAGCTCCGTTGAAATCGGCATCGGTTCTGGGAATGGCAGTAACATTCCGCAGAGTGAGCGCCTGAGGAAATGTAGCGCCGGCATCCGGATTGGCGGTGCTTCGGTAGCGAACGTACCAACTGGTATCGACGTTAAGGTGCATTAAATTCGTAAGTCGAAGCTTGCCTGAGGACCCGGTAGCCGTGCTTCCTGGCAAGGTTACAAACTTACTGAAGTCGACCGGATCGGCTCCTTTGGACTCGAGATAGGCATTGAGGAAGGCCGCATGGCTCAATTCGTCAAGGGTATTGCTGGTTATGTATTGCGGCCCGTCGCCATCGAGGTTCGATAACGCAATCTGATAGTTGTTCAACGTCTGGTTCGGGTCGACTTCAATCGGCGGATTCTTGCCGATGCCGCCCAGTTCCGCATACTGGATCCAAAGATCCGACTCGATAATCTCTGCCGCCGCCAGAAATCGCAGGATCGCGATGTCACCCTCATTCAAAGAACCGCTTTCCTGTGCGCGCGCTATTGTGCCATTTGTTAATAAACCGGCGCCCATAACCGCTGCGCCCCCTGCCAGAAGACTGCCTTTCATAAAAGAACGGCGGTCAACTGAACGCTTGACAGATTGAAGAGGTGCTTCCCTTTTCATGTTTATGCTCCAATTTGACTATCTTGTGACTTTATTCATGCAGGTACTGTGACTTAGACCCACTAGCCGAACGACGGGATACAGCAGGAATGTCACTTAATTGTCAACTCTTTTAACCCACGACAAGATCAAAGACACATAAAACCGGCGAGTAACCTTGGAAAATTGACACTGTTGATCTCGGGTTCATACTTACACCCTTTGTTCTGCATTACGTACAACTGCGCAGTGCCATCTATATTCCATGAATTAACAAACTATTCTCGGGGCAGGTGTAACTCATCGGCATCGATCTGAGGAGGGTTTACCGGTTTCGCGCGAATGGATCAGCGCAAGTCTAAGCAGAGTGCGATGACCAGTATTGCACCGAGTCCCGTAAGGGCGTAAGAAATCAGTTCCAACATTTGCACATCATCCTTTGTTGTCCTGGTTCGTAAAGCAAAACCGGCGTGCCAACAAATCATCTCCCTCGCGCGCTACCGGAAGGGTGCCACGTACCAGGTGTAATACGTCCCCAAGCCAGTAAGGAGCACGATCGCCCAGAGAACCAACTCCGTGCGCATCCACCGTTTCCAATGTTTGAACCGCAGCCACTCTGGGAGAATGTTCGTGCCGGCGACGACCACAATATAGAGTCCCAGAAGCTCAGCCGCTATCCCAAGAACTGCATGCATTGCCGCGACCTGGTAATACGCCCGGTGAGGAAGCTTAGAAAGCGCCGGTTGCACTTGCTGTTGGAACGACGGCCACATCACCAGCCCAATCATCAACAAGTTCAAGAGAAGCACCATCGTTTGGCAAATGCCGTGAGCTTTATAGCGCTTGTTTCGCGCGAGGAAAGCACCCGTGAGCAAGGCAACGCCCATGATCAACTGCACGATGAGGTTGAGATCCGCCTCGAAGGTAGCTCCGGTACCGAGAAAGCCTTTCATTGGGAGAAACATCGCATTGGGTCGTCTGTTGCGATAACATTCCTACATTGATTAATAACCGGCAAAATCCTCCGTCCGAATATCGTCTTCATCTACCCCCACGTCGCTGAGCGTTCGACGCATTGCCGCAACCATCGTTGGCGGTCCAGCTATGTAATAGATGGGGCCTCTCAAAGCGCTTACGCGTGTCAGCAGCATTTCCGAACCGATGTGGCCAGTCTTCCCCTTCCAACCGTTGTTGTTCGCCGCGCGCGTTAGAGTCGGAACAAACCGGAACCTTGGATTTGCAGTCTCTAACTTCCAGAGGGAATCGATGAATGCTGCATCCTCTAAGTATCGGTTAGCATAGAACAGAACAATGTTATGGTGAAGTCTCTCCTCCGTGGCATAAGTGAGCATGCTGAGAAATGGCGCGATCCCGATCCCGCCGGCGAGGAAGACAGCCGGCCTTCTCGGGTTGTTATGCAGGCTGAAAGAGCCCATCGGCCCTTCAATCCTCGCTCGGCTGCCGATCGGCAGAGTGGATAGGGCCTGCTTGAAAACCGACTTTCGCATGCGGGTCGTAACTACAAGCTCTTCGTCGGACGGAGAGCTTGCGATGGAGAAGGTATGAGTCAGTCCGCTCGATGGCCCAAACTGGGGCTGCGAACCCGATAGAGCCAGATCAATATACTGCCCGGCTTTGAATACAAAACTGTTTGGCTTCTCAAACTGAAATGCCGTTGTGCCTTCGGCGACATCAGTTCGACCTAATAACGTGGTTTGGTAGTCAATCATCGCGATATCCTTTTGTTCGTGACTATTGTCTCGAAAGACAACTCAGTTATCTTTCTTGTGCCATTGATAACGGGCTCGATCGCTTTTATCCTCGAATCTCAGAAACAGGACAAGAGCCGCCTTAGGTGCAGATTCACCTCTTTAATGAGGTACTAGGGTCAGTCACGCACTAATGATTATTAGGAACTATAGGCAGGGCGCACCATAGTGCGCCCTTGCCAGGGCTGTTCAGTTCAGTTGATGGTGATAGCTACAACACTGGATTGGGTTAACGAGCCGGATGTGCCCGTGACGGTCAAGTTGACGGCTTGGGATACGGGCATCGTTGGGCTGTTGTTGGAATTGCTGCCGCATCCTACGGAAAATATTGAGACCAGCAGCAGCAGTCCCAATGTGGTTGTCCACACAATACTCTTGCGCGTTAGCCGGTTTCGTTTGCGTGTTGTGAGAACAGTTCCGAATAGGCCCAGCCCAGGGAGCAGAGCCATCCCGAAAACGCTATAGCCAGTAACCGGAGGCGCAGTCGAGGCGGCAGCGATGGTGAGGGTCGAAGATGAAGCACTCGACCCGGGAGAGATCGTTGTCGGATTGAAAGCGCAGGTCACTCCAGCGGGCGCCGTACAGGAAAGCGTAATCTGGCCGTTGAATCCTCCTGCCGTACTGGCGCTGATCATTAGATTAGCCGAACTGCCCGGCGCGACGGTTGCACTTTGCGCCGAAAGATTCAGAGAGAAATTCGGGCTGCCGACCGCGGCCGCGGGGACAAGGCTAGCGAACACAGCGGTGGTGCTGCCTCCAGCCGGGAAGTTGGGTTGGGTGCCGCTCCCAGCCGTGAAATAAAGAGTGCCTGCAGCGCCAGTGCCGCCACCATCGCCAAACACCATTTCCCACAAGCCGGGATTCACCAGCAGATTGCCGGAAGAGTCGGTGAGCTGGCCGAGAAACTTTCCGGTCGTGTCGAATGCGCTAATGGTGCCATCGCCAAAATTGGATACCAAGAGATCGCTTCCGAATGTTCCGAAACCAACTGGAGCTGCTACCACGCCCCAAGGCGCGTTGAGGTTGTTTTGGGCGCCAGCAGCGACAAAGGTACTCACGAAATTGCCGCTCGTGTCGAAGATATCCACTTGTCCCAAGCCGGCGCCAGGCTGGGCGTCGAACTGGTGAGGAGTACCCTGCATGGCATAGGCGACATAGATCTGGTTACCGATGACGTGAATGCCGTGGGGGGCGTAACCTGCGGGAAGTTTAGGATCGGTGAACGAACCGCCCAACGAAGTGGGTTGAAAGTTTTGATCGTAGACGTCGATCTTGCCACTGCTGAAGTTTGCCGCTAAGAGGGTTGTGCCGTTGAGCAACGCGAGTCCCTTGTAAACCGCGCCGCTGGCGGAGTTGTCGAACGCTACTGTCGCCTGTGTATTGTTGTCGGTTTGCCAGCTTACGATCAGGCCATCTGCGGTGTCAAAAATGAACGATCCACCACCGAAGTAGATACTATTGCCGCTGGCCACGGTTCCGGTAGGGCAACCAGGGCTGCAATTGCCGTTCGGATTCTTAGTGGCCGGGGGTATGGTCACCACAAGCGAATTCTTGTTGCCATTGTCGTCATAAAGCGTGGACGTACCGCTGTTGCGGTTGGCGATCCAGAAATCTTGCCCAGGAAGGATCGAGATCCCCCAGGGATTCAACAGTTGAGGATCGGTGGTAGTGGCTACGCCGGCAGTATTGGAGACCAGGTTGGTCTGGAAATAGCCGGCCTGCTGGGCGCGCATCATCGAAGCACTTCCAAGTGTTATGACCAGTCCGAATAGCAATAGTTTATTTTTCACGTTATCCTCCATAACCTACTTTGTGATTTGTACGACGTTGAAATATGTTCTGTGCCACCGTGAGCCGTTTGATCACCAGAGGAGTCAGATGTAGATTGGCAAACCCCTCAGTCCTGAACCACCGGCCACACTTATGCAGCGCCGACTGCCGTGCTCGGGTTAGTTAGCGCCTGCAGGAGACGAAGTGCCATCACTACTCACCATGACTGAATCAGTCATTCGTCGTGATATCGCGATGGTATAAGCGCCAGCGGGCATCTCAACCTTTCTCAGAAAGTGCTTGTTTCCCACTTGCTCGAACCTGACGTCAGCCTGCCCCCGGAGACTTCATCGAACACAATTGGAAGCAAGAACACGCTGTTGTCATAGCCGTGGATGACCAAGGCTGAATCTGAATCGTGAGAGACACGTTCAACGCTGTATCTGCCAGCCGGCAGCACGTTGGTTCCAGCGACAAACTCGAATAGGATATTTACAACTATGCTTTTAGAGTCTTGCCGCACGAGCAGGCTCGAACCAAACAGACAAGTGAGGGTAAGTACAACAACAGACAAATGCCTGTTAAACATTAATGTCTCCTAAGTAAGTAATTTTGACTTTCAGTGCTGATAACTACACTCGTGACGTTTTATTCCACAAGCCTTAGTGAACGTCGCTCGTTATACAATTCTTACGACGTATGGAGATCAGACACAGCAACAGGAAGCTAGATACGGATGGGATGTCAACAGATTGTCAACTTTGAGTAGCAGGTCATGCTAGTTATACGAGTAACACCATGATGGGTGGACGAAGGAAGGCATATCGCACAATACTGCGGTGTATCAGTCTGAATTTGCGGCCGCATCGCCTATTCCAGATGATCCCTGAACATCGCCGCTTGAGTATGTGTAATGATTTGGCCTTGCTAATTGCGTCTATCTGGTGGCTCGAATGACTTAGGCACTCGGCAACAAGGCCGAGGATCCGACCTGTTCCCTATTTATAGGAACTAGGTGTACAGATGCAGAGTCAGCTTGCTTGCCGAAATACCTATTCAGGTGTTCACGAAGCTGTAACCGACTTCGCCACAGTCGCGCCTTCACCGCTGTGGGACTCAAATTCAGAACATCTGCTGTCTGATCCGTGGAAAGGCCTTCAATATCTCGAAGCACAAAAACTGTCCGCGAGATTAGCTCCAGTTCGCTAAGGGCCTTGACCAGGATAAGGCGTAATTCGGACGCCCAATAGAGTTGCTCCGGATTAGGGGCCCAATCGGTGACTTCGATCGGAAGAGCGTCTACACCGGGCTGAGGATCTTGATTTAGGGCCACTTCTCTCATTGCACGTCCTTTTCGAAGCTTTCTTAGCGACTCGTTCACCGTGATACGAACTAGCCAGGTTGAAAATTGTGACTCTTCTCGGAATTGATCCAAGTTTTGGAAGGCCTTCAAGAGTGCCTCCTGAACCGCGTCTTGTGAGTCTTCGACGTTATGCGTGACGCTTTGAGCGATACGAAACAGTTTACGGTCGTACCGCTTCACAAGTTCTTCGAACGCACCAACATCGCCGTCCTTGCTTGCATGGACAAGATCCAAATCGTTACTTCTAACCGGGCTCTGTGTAGTCATATTGTGGTATTTTTCCTAAATCGACGTTAAATTTAGTATGTACATACCTTAACGGTTGCCGACTGTCGTGACCGGTACGTAGACTTTTTCTGCTGACGGTTCTGTCGCTGTGTGAACGAACCTCAGGTCCAGAACAATCGTCGTCTGGTCACCCGTCGCCGCCGGGCATTGTAGGCCGCTGTAATCCTCTCCCACGGAAGCGGGCGCCCGGCAGTTGTCATGGTTCGTTGCTGCGATCAATATTCCAGTGCATTGAGCCCCGCTATAGGCCTCTCCGATAGCCGACACGTGGCAGTCTTTGTTCTGCATTACGGACGGCCAATTAGTCCCTTTTATCGAGCCCAACAATTGAGGAAAGTCCTCATGGCCGACGCGGGCGGACCCGACAATCTCTTGAGCTCCTCTATTCTGGAGTGCCGCCGTAATCAATGATCCCGACGGAAGTGCCGCGCTCAAACTCGGGAACAGGAACGTGATTTCGCGACTTTCATCGTGAATGACAGGATTACCGAACATTGGCCCAGCATAGGCCTCAGTCGGCGTCGCCTCGACGGTGCGTTCCACGCGAGTCAATGTAAGTTCCCCGATGACTTCCAGCTTGCCGTTCCCTGTCCTCATAATGCGCGTCGACCTGAACGTCAGCAGAGTCTGATCGGTCGTATCAGGAACGTAACTGGTCGGCAAGATACCGTCCGAAGTGAGCGCATTGCCCCAGCCCTCATCCGCGGGATAGACACTGAGATCGAAGACCGAGTCATCCGGGTCATTGGTGTCAAGGTTCACCCTCCCGGTCACGCGAGCGACACCGGTGTTAACAGAATCTGGACTCGCTTTGGAACCCTGAAAGAACCTGGCACTGGACGTACTAGAGTCGAGAGTCAAGGTATCGCCACCGAAAGCCAGTGCGCTGAAAAAGCAAACCGTTAAAGTGAGTGTTATAACTTGATATTTCATGTTTCCCTCCATTTTTGTTTGATACGCTCCGAAGTAGTGCGACATACCCTTCTTGTTTTGACTTCAGCGGGCAATTGCACTCTGTCACTGTTAACTTCATCGACCACGATTTATTCCAGAAGTGGATGCATTTATTGCCAGCGCTACAGGTTTGATCTGGATCAGCAAAGTAAAAGGCCGTCCGGGTGATTAGGACGGCCTTGCGGTTCTTTTCGTTCCTTTTGTCAACAAATTCGGCAAGGCGCCGAGTCCTATGTCTTGAAACTCACAAGACCATAATGAATCTGATCAAGCGTCATCTCGATGCACCTGGTTTCCGTCAGGTGAGAATCGTTAAAGCGTCTCCGAGTTTCACTTCACCACGACCTGGCCGGTCATTTTCGGGTGGATCGAGCAGAAGTAGGAATACGTTCCCGCCTTGGTAAATGTGTAGGAGAACTTTTCGTCCGTATCCATCACCTTGGACTTGAACACGCCGTCCGTGCTCACCGCGGTATGGGGAATGTCATCACTGTTTGTCCAGGTCACCGTCGTTCCGACGGGTACCGTGATCGTCTGCGGCCCAAAAACGAAATTATCGATTTTCACCGCGTTTGCCGCGGGGGGCTGGTCATTAGCGGTGACTCTCGGTGATCCCGCGAACAACAGCAGCATCGCAATTACCACGGGCGTCGCCAAACTCGCAAACCACACATTTTTCCTCGTCATTGTCTTATTTCCTTTCTTAATTTGATTTTCTTGCTCAATCTTCGCTTGCCGAGACCAGATCCTTAAGGAATATCCACGGGGAGAGTCGTCTGCGCCGTGCCGCCGCCATTCGCTGAAGCCGCAGTCTCTGAGTCAGAGAGTGGCGAATCGACGACTGCCAGGCTGCGGCCGCTGACCACATAGTTCACATCCCTGATACCCAATACACGCCGCAATTGATCAGCGGGCACCTTCATCGGTCCCGCTGACGGAGCCGCGCCGGGTGCGGGCTGAGGGAACGCGGTCGACATCGCGGTATGGAACGAAACCTTACCTTCTACCTTCTGCATGATCTGGTGAATGTGGCCGTTTAATACGGTCACCGAGCCAAAACGCTTGACGTACGACAAGGCTTGTTCACTGTCGTCAGTTCCCCAGCCCCAATCGGGATAGATCGTCCATAGTGGAATGTGTGCGAAGAGCACAATCGGAGTACTGGCAGAACGGCCCTTGAGATCGTTTTCAAGCCACTCCAGCTGTTCCTGACCGAGCGAACCCATGCCGCCCGCTTTTAAATTGGCCACATTTACGAGTCCAACCAAATGCACACCCTTGTGATCGAAGCTGTAATACCCGGTGCCTTTTGTACCTTTGCCAAAGCGCTGGAGATACTCATCGCCGTTGTCGGACAACATGTCATGCTCACCGGGCACGAAGTAGATCTGCTTTGCAGACGCTGCTTTTAGCGCCTGGTCGAGCGTGTCGAACTCACTCGGTTTCGAGAGCTGGCTCAGATCACCTGTGTGGATGATAAAGTCCGGTTTGCGGGTCATCGCATTGATCTTGTTGATTGCCACCTGCAGAGTGGCCGTAACATCCGGATTCGCCGGTTTGTTGAAACCGATGTGACTGTCGCTGATCTGGACGAAGCTGAAGTCCGCGGCAATGCCGGCATCCTTGCCGTTATCTTTGGCGAATGCCCGAGATACAGGGATGCCGCCGCTCATAGTCCAGACCAGGCCTGTACCCGCCCATGCCATGCACTTCAGGAACCCACGACGGTCGACGCCATCATCGTTGAGGTTCTGTAACCTTGGATCGATAAGATCTTGCTTCTTGTCCGTCATTTGCCCTCCGTGATTTGTGGTGTTTTGAGGTGATAACCGATATGAATTATTTTTATTCCACGATTTATTCCGTTGGCCCAGTTTCGACTCGGGTCGGCTAGTCTAGCCCGGCCCGTTTACACCGCTTAGAAATCCGCCAAGATGCCCGGTCAGCCCCACGATCAATATCGCGAGCGCTTCGATTGGCAGACGGTAGTTTGGCAAGGATCGTTCTGGAAACCGGCGCACTCGCCGGTGGATCCAAAAGACTATCCAGATCAACACACTTGATGTGCATCCCAAGACCAGGTGCATCAGCAGGATCCCTTTTAGCTTTTGCCCCTCGAGTGCCCACTGCCACGCTACAAGGCCGGTCGCTATTACCGGCACCGTCGAAATCGCTGCTAGCAGCAGGTTGAAATACGCTGCGGCGGCCAGCACATGGTTCTTCCTCCATTGCGCCAGAAAATCGAAGGCCACCGCCGTGATGAACAGCGCGATTGGAAAATGGATCAGCACGACATGTTGTGCGTGCTTGGCCAGGAATGCCGTCCTGAGATCGAAAGGATTTACCATCGCTCCGCTCCTGTGAGATGGATAAATAGTCGACCGCGCCGAAGCTGGCTTGACGAGACCAACCAAGTCGTGGCCCGTGAACCGTCATTGCCCTTGAGTACGCGAAGAAGCTCGGGAAGACGCCGTGCGAGCAGCCTGCATCTCCACGGGCCGCCCGCCGTCCAGAAGCAAGAGCATGGCGGTGCCTTTGTCGACCTTTAGCACCTCGCTTTTGGAGCTCAACGTGACTTCGCCAACCGGCGCGGTGCGTCCGGTATGGAAAACCGTCAGGTCGCCGAATCCGTAGGCGCCGCAGGCGTTCACGGAGAAGAACCAAAATGCCTGCGGATGGTCGTTGTCGTCGATCGTGCCGCGGCATGGAGTTCCCAGATCATGGCCCCCATAAGCCAGCACGCCCTGGCTGGTATATTTCCCTACGACCTGCGATCCCACCATGACTAGCCCGCCATTGCCGTAGGAAATCTGGTCGCCCCCGATCTGAACTTGGTTGTCGGCATATTCGCTTGAGGTCAACTGCGGTGTGGCGGCAAGTACCGCATGTTCCGACGCTACCGCGCGCAGGTTGGTGGTAATCGAAACGGTCAGGTTGCCAAGTCGCACTTGATCGAATTGAAACGAGATCTTTGACTCGTCAGATTTATTTCCCGGAACCACGGTTTCGATCACATGCCCGGTTACCTTCGATCCTTTATGCAGGGTTTCTCCCGAACCTATGACCACGTCCTGCATGACCGTGGCCTCGATCGCGTCTCCGCTTCCGCTCTTGTCCGAGCGTAAGGTGGAATTCAAAATGATTGGAATTATGGTGCCCGCCGGAATCGATTCTGCAGACCGTGTGTTCTGCTCTTGAGACGGTTGATGGTCCTGTGTCAGACCTTGGCCTGTCCGGGCATGCAGATACATCGGCAGCACACACAACGCCAGGCTGAGCATCCTCAAGTTGTTTTTCATTTTGTTTCTCCTAGAAATTGACCATGAGCGTGTGGTTCTTCCGCACCGGTATTCCCCCGGTGACTCCAGTTCGCTCTGTGACTCGTTGTGCAGAACCGAAAGCAATCGGTTTTATTCCACAGCAAATATTTATGAGTTATGGGAATAAAACGAGCGCTCGCTTGTTTACTCTTGTGTGGGCACCGTCAGCCAGCTTGCCGCCGAGTCGTTTGAGCAACTGGCCATGCCTCACTTCGACCGGCTCTATAACTTTGCCTGCTGGCTAACGCACGACCGGCAAGAGGCCGAAGATCTTGTGCAGGAGACGTATGTCAAGGCACTTAAGGGGTTTTCCTCGTTCCAGCCACACACGAATTTTCGTGCCTGGATCTACAAGATTCTGCGCAATGCGTTCTTGACGTCCCGCACCGGGCTGAAGGCGACCGCGATGGTGCCACTTGATCCTGAGGGCCAAGAGGAAATCCTGCCTGCCGTCGAAGAGACGCCCGAGAGCATCCTGCTGCAGCGTTCGGAAGGGCATCTCATGCATCAGGCTCTCGAGCAACTGCCTGTCGCCTATCGCGAGGTGCTGTTGCTGTGTGAGGTCGAAGAGATGTCTTACCAGGAAATCTCTGCCACGCTTGCCATCCCGATGGGTACGGTGATGTCGCGTTTATCGCGGGCCAGAAAAGCGCTGCGCAGCGCTCTGCAGCCACAGTTTCAAAAAGGATGAATCAAACGGTGAACTATGGTTTGTGAGTCATGGAAGGCAAAACTCGACACTTACCTGGACGGTGAGCTCCCGGAGCAGGAGATGCGCATGTTCGACACTCATGTGCACGCCTGCCCGTTGTGTTCGGCGGATGCCCTTACGCGCGTACAGATGAAGCGGGCGATTCAAGCTGGCGGAAAACGCTTCACTCCAAGCGCTGATCTCCGCAGGCGTATAGAACGGAGCATTGCCCGCAAACCGCAGCGGGGTTTCCGTCTGGGATGGATGGTGGCTGCTGCGGCAGCGGTCATTCTCGTGGCCGGGGCTCTGACTTCGACCTATTTGGAAACTCGGTCCGAAAGAGACCTCGCCTATCGAGATCATGTTTTCAGCGAGATTGCAGACTTGCATGTGTCTACCTTGGCCAGTTCGTCGCCGGTCGATGTGATTTCCACCGATCGACATACGGTGAAGCCCTGGTTCCAGGGAAAGATCCCCTTCGCGTTCAACTTGCCGGAACTTCAGAACACCGGGTTCTCTCTGCTGGGAGGGCGGATGACCTATCTTGATCAAACACCAGGCGCGCATCTGATTTACGATGTGCGGAAGCATCACATTTCAGTGTTTGTGTTCCAGGAACGGCTACTGCCATTGAAATTGCCCGCCAGCTTGGGCCAGGATTTTCCTTCGCCGAAGCAACTCCCGTTCAACATGGAAACATGGAGTCAAGGCGGGCTTCGCTACTTCGTGATTGGCGACGCGAGTACTGCGGACATCGACAATCTTGCGCAATTGTTAAAAGCCGAGTTATAGATTAGGGCACGAACTTATAGCCCAGGCCGTGTATTGTGAGAAGGTGGGAAGGGTGTGAAGGGTCGCTCTCCAGTTTCCGTCGGAGCCTCATCATGTGGTTGTCCACTGTCGGCGTGCAGGGGTAGTCCTGGTACCCCCAAACTTTATCGAGAAGTTCACCCCGCGAGATCGTGCGTTCCGCGTTCTTTGTCAAGAACTCCAGCGTTTTGAATTCCTTTGCTGTGACCGTGATTTTTTCGCCTCCACGGGTGATTTCCATCTTGAGAAAATCCACAGTCACATCCTCAAAGACGTACGCGTCGTCCGGGCTGACTCGCGATGCACGTCTGATTAGCGCACGCAAACGCGCAACCAGTTCCCTTGGGCTGAACGGCACCGTTATGTAATCGTCGGCGGCCATTTCCAGCAGAAGGACCTTGTCGGCAACACTTGAACTCGCGCTAAGAATTACAAGGGGCAGACCAGGAATCAAATCCTTAATCTTCTTGCAAACATCGCGCCCCGTCGCCAGCGATGAATCGGCATGGTCCACTTCTTGGCCGCCTGGCGCAGCGCCAGAAACAGTAACTTCATGGCTGCCCCTTCGTTGGGAAATCCGCCGCGAATTTTGATGATCTTGCGCAGCGACCGGTTCAGTGATTCCACCGCGTTGGTGGTATAGATGGCGCGGCGAATGTCCGCCGGGTAGTTGAAAAAGGGCGTGATCCGCGTCCAATTCCGCCGCCACACCTGGCTCACGCTGGGGTACGCTTTCCACTTGCCTTCCAGTTCTTGGAGATGTTGTTCGGCCTCGCTCGCGGTGGCGGCGCGATAGATCGATTGCAAATCGGCAGCCACCGGCTTACGCAATTTCCAGGGCACGTAGTTCAGCGAAGCTCGCACCAGATGCACGATACAGAGCTGCACCTCGGTTCGCGGATACACCGCTTCGATGGCTTCCGGAAATCCCTTCAGCCCATCCACGCAGGCGATCAAAATATCCTTCACCCCACGGTTCTGCAACTCCGTCAGCACCTGCAACCAAAACTTCGCTCCTTCGCTCTGCGCCGCCCACAACCCCAGCACTTCCTTCTGCCCCTCCAGGTTTACTCCCAGCACCACGTAGATCGCCTTGTTCTGGATGTGCCCCTCGTCCCGTACCTTCACCATCAGTGCGTCCAGATAAACCATGGGATAGAGCTCTTCCAGCGGCCGCCCCTGCCACAGTTTCACTTCTTCCATCACCGCCTCGGTCACGTTGGAGATCAGGGTCGGCGAAACTTCGATCCCGTAGATCTCTTCCAGGTGCCCCTGTATCTCCCGCGTGCTCATGCCCCGGGCGTACATGGAGATGATCTTGTCGTCGAACCCCTTCCACCGCGTCTGCCCCTTGGCCACGATCTTCGGTTCGAACGTGGCTTGGCGATCCCGTGGAGTCTCTATCTCCAGCTCTCCGAAGTCCCCCTTCAAAGTTTTTCGGCTTTTCCCGTTGCGCGTGTTGCCCCGATGATGGCCCGCCGGGTCGTGCTTCTCGTAGCCCAGATGATCCGTCATCTCGGCGGCTAAGGCCCGCTCCAAAATGGCTTTGGTCAATTCTTTGAGCAGACCGTTTTCCCCGATGATATCCTCGGGCTCTTGTAGTTGCTCAGCAGTTGGTCGATCAGCGTCTTGTCGATTGCCATGGGGTT
>Ga0302179_10001433_pt1 | contig 14374 bp, 10 predicted proteins | sample I_Palsa_E3_1_FD_198788 | JGI IMG/M metagenome (GOLD analysis project Ga0302179, IMG submission 198788) | Peat permafrost microbial communities from Stordalen Mire near Abisko, Sweden - I_Palsa_E3_1 | ecosystem: Environmental > Terrestrial > Soil > Palsa > Peat permafrost | place: Sweden...
TCGGATCTTTTTTCCCGCGACGCACTTTACCTGCAGGATGTGTACACCAGGAAAAGTACAGATAAATACTTTTCGACCTTCACCGACCACGTGAATGAGGTAGACAAGGTCTTGGGACCCGGGTATGCAGAGGGCAAAGTTCGCAACGTTTTCCTCGTGGAAGCTACCGACTCAAAAGCTGGCGATAACCGTCCCCCCGATTGGGACGCCATCCGTAAGAAGATTGCCGCGAAGCTTCCCGCCGACGCCGACGAGCTCACCGCACGCATCCGGATTACTTATTATTTGAGCAAAAAAGACTATCCCGGCTTCGAAAAATCCATGGTCGCCTACATGAAGACCTACGGCAGCAAAATGCCCGACGACGAGCTCAACAATATCGCCTGGAGCGTTTTCCAGGGCTGTTCCGATATGACCTGCGTGTCCGAAGTGCTGGACTGGAGCAAACGGCTGAAAGATAACACGAACATCGCCTATGTGGACACATACGCGAATATCCTTTATAAACTGGGTAAGAAAGACGATGCTATTGCGCTCGAAACAAAAGCCCTGACCCTCGCCGGCGACTCGGATAAAGCGTCCTTTCAGGAAACCCTCGACAAAATGAAGAAAGGAGAAAAAACCTGGTAACCCGGAACGCCCGGTCGCTATTTTGAATCAAAATCCACTACCACCTTTTCAGAACGCGGATGGGATTGGCAGGTAAGGATAAACCCCGCCTCCAGCTCATCCGCTTCCAACGCATAGTTTTGATCCATCTCTACCTTGCCATCCACCAGCCTGGCCCGGCAGGTGCTGCATACCCCCCCTTTACACGCAAAGGGGAGATCGACCCCTTCCATCAATGCCGCTTCCAGCACGGATGACCCCTCAAAAGGCAGATCGAACGCATGGCTTATCCCATCCAACCTTACCGTCACGCGGCTCACCCGATCGGCCTGCTGTGAACGACTCTCCGCCATCGGGCGGCGCTGAACGGCTGCGCTCCCATCCAGCGAATGGAATAGCTCAAAATGAATCTTTTTTCTTTCCACCCCCTGACCTTCCACCCATTCTTTGATGGAAAATATCATTTGCTCCGGCCCGCACAAAAAGACCTCATCCACCGACGGTACATCGATCAGCCGGGCGCAAAGCTCCCCACATTTCTGTACATCGATGCGCCCCTGGTACAAAGGGATATCCATTTGCTCCCGGCTGAGGATATGATGCAGGGAGAGCCGGTCCATATAGCGATTCTTCAGGGCTTCCAGCTCTTCTCTGAAAAGAATGGAAAGACGATGGCGGTTGCCGTACACCAGCGTAAAATGACTGCCTGGCTCGATGGCCAGGGAGGTTTTGATCAGCGACAGGACCGGGGTAATACCACTGCCCGCTGCAAAGGCCAGGTAATGTTTGCGGTTGCCCGGATGCAATTCTGTATAGAATTTCCCGCTGGGTGGCAACACTTCGAGCTCCTGCCCTTTTTGCAGCTGCTCGTTGGCATAGGTGGAAAAAAGCCCCCCCGGCACTTTCTTTATGGCGATCCTCAGTTCGTTTTCGAGCGGGCTGCTGCAGATGGAATAAGACCGGCGGATCTCTTCGCCCTCCATTTTCAGCTTTAGGGTGATATTCTGTCCCTGCCGGTAACGGAATTCTTCCTGATAAGAAAGCGGGATGGCAAAAGCTACGGATACGCAGTCGGCCGTCTCCCGGCGGATGTCTTCAATTCGCAATGTTCTGAAATGACTGGCCACGTTATATTTTTGTTTCTTTTCGAAAGGCCTTTCCATTCGATGAACCTTCCATTCGATGAACCCTTCCATTCGAAGGGCCCTTTCTATTTTTTCAGCCCTTCAATAAGGTATTTTACCATATTCGATTCGAGGGCTTCGGCGCTGGTGCTCTTCCGGGACCGCTGCCAGGAATCTATGCCGCTGATGGCCGACAGGATGACCAGGACCGCCGTATAGGATTCGATGACCTTCATTTCGCCTTTGGCAATGCCTTCCTCGATAATATCGCCCAGCCTTTTGCGGTAGTTACGCCGCTGGTTGAGAAAATTGGAAAGATAAGGCTCCGGCAAATGCCTCCATTCATGATCCGCGATATAGACGAATTCGTATTGATCCAGCATCATCCGGATGTGCAGCCGGATAATGGTCTCCATTTTTTTGAGCGTGGACTGATGGCTGGACTCGACGGCATCGAGATTGGTCAGAAATTCGTTGGCCACCTTAAAACAGATCGTCTGCAGGATCTCCGATTTCGATTGGATATGGTTGTACAGACTGGCGGCTTCCACACCGACATGCTCGGCAAGGTCCCGCATAGAGGCGGCGCCAAAACCTTTTTCCCGAAAAAGCCGGGAGGCTTTTTCAATGATCACCTCTTTTTTGGTACTGTTCTTTTTACTTTGAATTTTAGCCATGGCAGCGTGACTAACGACTGTTAGCGACACAAGTTAAGAAGAAATTATGTAGGTTGCAGCCTTAAAAACCTAAGCATGTCACTAATTGTTGTCGGGTCCATGGCCTATTATGCCATCGAGACGCCCTTTGGAAAGACAGATTGGATAGTCGGCGGCGCGGCCACCTATGTGGCGTATGCAGCCAGCAATTTTGTCAAGCCTATCAACCTGGTCTCTATTGTTGGGTATGATTTCGCCAAAGAAGAAATGGACGAGCTGACAAAGAGGGGAGTCAGTCTCGAAGGGGTGGAGGTCGTAAAAGATAAAAAATCCTTTTTCTGGAGCGGTAGATATCATCTCGATATGAATACCCGCGACACCCTGGTAACGGAACTAAACGTGTTGGGCGATTTTAAGCCCGTAGTGCCTGACAGCTATCAGGGCAGCGAGTTCCTGATGCTGGGTAACCTGGCTCCTGCCGTACAGATCAGCGTGATCCGGCAAATGAAGCAGCGTCCCAGGCTGATCGCGATGGATACAATGAACTTCTGGATGGATATCGCCTTGCCGGAATTGAAGGAGCTGCTGACGATGGTGGATGTGCTGATGATTAATGACAGCGAAGCCCGTCAGCTCAGTGCTGAGCTTTCGTTGGTAAAGGCAGCCCGGACCATCCTGAAAATGGGACCCCGTTATCTTATCATCAAGAAAGGCGAGCATGGCGCCCTGCTCTTCCACGAGGACAAGGTTTTTGTCGCGCCTGCCCTGCCCCTGGAAGAAGTATTCGATCCGACCGGCGCCGGCGATACCTTTGCGGGAGGGTTTATCGGCCATATCGCCCGGACAAAAGACATTTCTTTCGAAAACATGAAGACAGCCATCATCGTCGGCTCGGCCATGGCCTCCTTCTGCGTGGAAAAGTTTGGCCCTACCCGGCTGAAAGAGATCACCCGCGCCGATATCGATGCGAGGATCCGGCAGTTCGTCGATCTGGTCAATTTTGATATTGAACTGGTCTGAGTTCGCGCCTGCGCCGCGCGAGCCCCGCGACCGCCGCGCGACCGCCCCGCGACCACGGCCCCACCGCCGCGCGACCCATTTTGATTTGTTTTATTAAAAGTTCGTCTCTATATTTGCCCCGCTATGCAGACAATGAAAAATACAAAGCAGATCAAGAAGGGCATCCCGAAGCGGGAAAGGGTCTGATCGTTTTGTATAACAACATATCAAGAGCCTTCCCGTAACGGAGGGCTTTTTTGTTAAAAGTAAACCAAGCAATAAAAATGAAACTTGCAGTCGTCGGCGCCACCGGCCTGGTAGGCACCAAAATGTTACAGGTATTGGCAGAAAGGGATTTTCCGGTTACCGAACTATTCCCGGTCGCATCCGAAAAATCGGTCGGGAAGGAAGTAGAATTCAAGGGAAAGAAATACAAGGTGGTGAGCGCTGCAGACGCCATTGCAGCAAAGCCGGCGGTAGCCCTCTTCTCGGCCGGGGGCAGCACCTCCCTTGAATGGGCGCCCAAATTCGCGGCAGCAGGTATCACGGTGATCGATAATTCTTCCGCCTGGCGGATGGACCCCGGGAAGAAGCTGATCGTGCCGGAACTCAATGCCGACGTGCTGACGAGGGAAGATAAGATCATTGCCAACCCCAATTGCTCGACCATCCAGATGGTGGTCGCGCTAAATCCCCTGCACAAGCAATACCGGGTGCGAAGGATCGTCGTATCCACCTACCAGAGCGTCACCGGTACCGGGGTAAAAGCGGTCACACAGCTAAACAACGAACGAAAAGGAATCCACGGCGAAATGGCCTATAAATACCCGATCGACCTGAATGCCATTCCCCAGATCGATGTCTTCCTGGAGAACGGGTATACAAAAGAGGAAATGAAGATGGTCAACGAGACAAGGAAGATCATGCGGGACGATACGATCCGGGTAACGGCTACAACCGTCCGTATCCCGGTCATGGGCGGTCACAGCGAGGCGATAAATGTGGAATTCGAAAACGATTTCGACCTCGCGGAAGTAAGATCGTTGCTGCGTCAGGCGCCGGGTGTGGTCGTGGTAGACGATCCCGCTGCCCAGCAATACCCCATGCCCAGGGATTCGCATGAAAAGGACGACGTATTCGTAGGAAGATTGCGCCGGGACGAGTCGCAGCCAAACACACTGAATTTGTGGGTCGTCAGCGACAACCTCCGGAAGGGCGCCGCTACCAACGCCATCCAGATTGCGGAGTATTTGCTCGAAAAAGGTTTATTGTAGGTCCGACGGCCCGACCATGTCTGGCCCCTGCCTTGCCTGGCCCGACCATGCCTGGCCCCGGCAGTGCCCGGGTCCCTTTATTCGAGCGCGCGGTTGAGGAAATAGACAAATCCCTTCATCGTCTCGAAAGTATTCAGGACTTCCTTCAACGAGGAACGGGACAGTATCTGCTCGTCGGTGAGCTTGCGTAAAACCACGAAGCTTTTCAATTTGAGAAAACCGATGGCCGGATTCTCTGCATCATATCCTTTGGGCGGCCTGGAAAGTATCTCCCCCTGATCCAGACCGTCCGGAAAGAATTTTTTAAACCGGCGGTCACCGACGATCTTCGTCCATACGGCATAGTTATAGTCGATCTCCTGCCTGACCTTTCCCAGGTCCGGAGGCATCGGCATCCACAGGCCGCCGCCCGCCATGTGGCGCCCCGGTTCTAAATGAAAATAGTAACCTGCTGTTGGCATTTTTTTGCCGCCTTTATTCAAATAGGCGCCCATATGGGTTTTATAAGGCGTCTTATCACCGGAGAATCGAACGTCACGATAGATGCGGTAGGTACAGTCCTTTATCAGTAAGGGTGCTATATCGGCATCGCTTTTTCCAAAGCCTTCGATCAATTGCTCCACAAAATGTTCGGCATCTTCCTTTGCATCAAGATATACCGACTTATTCTTTTCGAACCAGGGCTTGTTGTTATTCTTTTTGAGGTCTTTCAGGAATTTGAGAGTAGAAGCTCTAAGCATAGTCGGTTATTCGTTCTATTTGATCCTTCCCCAGTTCTCCCCGCTCTTGATACGGTACATGGTCATTTCGCTTACGCGGTACTTCTCTGCCAGTTTTTTAATGGTCAGTTGGCGGTTTTTACTGGATAAGGTTTTCTTAATGGTCTTCACCTGAGAAGCGGTGAGCTTCAGTCCCACCGTGCGATTCGCCTGAACTTTTTTGTAGGCAATTTTCGCAGGGCTCTTTTGCTGATGGTCGATCATCTCTTCCAGGGTTGCCCATTTAAGATTTTTAGCTGCGTTTTCCAGCTTGTTGTGATTCAGATGGATCACATACTTGTGCTTTGGTGACGCTTTGGACAGAAAAAGGCGGGCAATCTCCCGATGGATATAGAGAGTGCCGTTGTTGCCTGGCCGGTGCAGATTAAGGGTCTTGTAACCGGTAGTCAGGCTGCCGTTCAGCAATTTGCCGTCGGCAAGCACATCTTCCGAGTAGCTGGCAACGCGACCCAGAGAAGAAAGTGCGTATTTTTTTCGGAGTTGTTTCCAGCCGGGAAACTGTAAAGGTTTCCACACTTCGCCGGTAAGTTTTCTAATCATGCCTAGCAATTTTCTTAAAGTTACGGAAAAGAATTTCGAATTACCAGTAACGTAAGAAAATATTATTATATGTTTTTCACGCTTCGTATTTTCCCTGTCCCGTTATGAGCTTGATGAATTCGTCTTCCGTGAGTATATGGATGGCAGGGATTTTTTTAGCCTTCTCCAGCTTATTGCCGGCGTCATCCCCAACGACCAGGTAATTCAGCTTGCTGCTGACTCCGCTCAGCAATTTGCCGCCGTTTTTTTCAACCGCTTCCTCGGCCTCCGAGCGTTTGAGCCGGGTCAGGATGCCGGTGAACAAGAACGTTTGGCCATCCAGGTTGCCCCCCGCACTGGCTTTGGATTTCTTGCTTTCCAGGGTCAGCCCCAGGGATTCCAGCTCCTTTATCAGATGCAGGTTGTCAGGATTGTGAAAGAACTGATAGACACTGGTGGCGACCTTGGGGCCCACGTCTTCCAGGTTCTGCAGGTCCTCGGAAGAGTAACCGGCAAGATCCGTCAGGTGAGCGATGGCTGCAGCGAGGACCTTGGCCGTGGTTTCACCGACATAACGGATACCCAATCCGAAGATCAGCCGGTGCAGCGGCTGCTGCCGGGAGGCCTCAACCGCTGCCTGAAGGTTGCTGACGCTCTTTTCACCATATCCCTCCAGTTCCCGGATCTTATCATAAGGCAGGCGATAGATCCCCGGGATATCCTGGAGGAAACCCAGTTCGTAAAACTTCCGGACATTGGCTTCGCCAAAACTTCGGATATCCATTGCATCTTTACTCGAAAAGTGGATAATGCGCTCTACTACCTGCGCCGGGCAGGTGATATTGACACAACGCCAGACGGCCTCCCCTTCCGGCTTCACCAGCTTGTCCCCGCAGACCGGGCAGTGGGTAGGGAAAACAATGGGCGTCTCCTTGCCGGTGCGTACTTCCGTCAGGGGCTTGACAATATAGGGGATAACGTCTCCCGCCCGTTCGACCAGCACCTGGTCCCCGATGCGCAGGTCTTTTTCCCGGACCACGTCCTCATTGAACAGAGAGACGGAGCCGACGGTAACTCCGCTAAGAGGGACAGGATCGATCTTGGCAACAGGGGTAATGCTCCCGGTGCGGCCCACCTGGAACTCTACTTTTCGAAGGATAGAAGTCGCCTGACGGGCTTTGAATTTAAAGGCAATCGCCCAGCGGGGATGGTGGGTCGTCATCCCCATCCGTTCCTGGAGCGCAATAGAATCGACCTTGATCACCATCCCGTCGATCTCATAAGGGAGACCATCCCGCTGCTGTTCGAATGCATGACAATATTCCACAACAGCCTGAATACCCTGCACGGTCTTCAGCTCCTTTTGCGGACTCCGAAAACCCAGATCCCATAACATCTTCAGACTGCCGCTATGCGTCGCCAGGGCCGGGTCATCGGTTGCCGGCGTAAAATAGCTGACATGATAGAGAAAGGCTTCCAGCTTTCGGCGGCTCACTTCTTTCGGGTCTTTTATCCGCAGCGATCCCGCCGCTGCATTACGCGGGTTGGCCAGCGGCGGAAGATGCTGTTCGGCAAGCTGCTCATTGTACTTCGCAAAATTGTTTTTATTCATCAGGATTTCACCCCGGATCTCGATCAGCTCTATCCCATACCTGGAGAAAGCAGCCGTCAGCGGTACGGACCGGATCTGCCGGATATTGGTCGTGATCTCGTCACCGGCAACACCATCCCCGCGGGTAACGCCGCGTAACAGCCGGTCGTTCTCGTAGATCAGGGAAATACTGGCGCCGTCGAATTTTGGTTCGATACAATAGTCCAATACGTCAAGACCGGTGAGTTCGCGGGCCTTCCGGTCCCAGTCCAGCAGATCTGCCTCGTTGTAGGAGTTTTCCAGCGACAGCATCGGAACCAAATGCTGCATGGTCGGAAATTCTTTCGTTAACCCGCTGGCCACCCGCTGGGTCGGTGAATCGGGACTGACCAGCTCCGGATACTCCCGCTCCATTTTTTCCAACGCCTTATATAAAGTATCATACTCGAAATCCGAGATCAGCGGCTCATTGAGGATGGCATAACGGTATTCATGAAAACGCAAAACCTCCCTCAACTCCTCCACCCGGGCCTTGCCCGGAGCGTTTTCCCTTGCCGCGGACAGCAGGGTTGCGGACAGTTTTTGCAGGCGATGCGTCTGGTCGGAAGAGTACATAGGTCAATTTTGTCCTGTAAAATTAAGTGAATCGCATGCTAAATTGCCTAAATTCGTATTTCCATGAGCCCTGAAATTATCCAAAATAAAGGTCCCCAGTCAAGGGACTCCGCTGCCGCCGCGCAGAAAGATATCAAGACCATCCTGAAAGAATTGGAGAGTGATGGGATTATCGGTATTTCAGTCGACTGCGTCATTTTCGGTTTTGATGATAATGAGCTGAAAGTTCTTTTGATCAAATCGGATTTTCAGAAATATGAGAATAAATGGAGCTTGCTGGGTGATCTGGTCAATAACCACGAAGACCTCGACCAGGCCGCCTACCGCGTCCTTCAGGAACGGACGGGTATGGACGATGTATATCTCGAACAGGTCAAGGCCTTTGGTGAGACGGTCCGGCATCCCGCCGCCCGTGTCGTGACCATCGCCTATTGCTCGCTGATCAATATCGAGCATCATCAGCTGAAGATCCTGGCCAATGAACTGCATTGGCATCGCGTGACGACCCTTTCAGAGATGGCCTTCGACCACCGGCAGATACTGGACGCCTGCTATGAATGGCTTCAAAAAAGAATACAGGAACATCCGCTTGGGTTTAGCCTCCTGCCAAAAAAATTTTCCCTGCGGGAATTGCAGAACCTCTATGAAGCCATCCTGGATGTCAAGCTGGACCGGCGTAATTTCCGGAAGAAATTTTTTTCCATGGAATTGCTGGAAGATACCGGCGAACTGGAGACCGACGTACCCCACCGGCCGGGGAAACTATATCGCTTCAACTACGAAAAATACCAGAAAAAGGAGCGTAAAAAATGGTTTGGAATCGACTTTTGACGTCGTTAACAAACAAAATGACCACGTTAACAAAAAAAATTAAGGAAATCTTTACCGAAAATTGGAGAATTAAAAAATATTCTCCATCATTGTGTAATATTTACACAGCTTAATGTGTAAATATTACACGTTAACCCAAATAACGCTTGCAAATATGAGAAAAAAACGATTGCTTGTGAGAGCAGGAGTCCTCTGCCTTCTGGTGCTCCTGGGAATGCCGGCTTTTACCCAGAATAAGCTGGTTTCCGGAAAAATTACCGACTCGAGCGGCGCCCCGATAGTGGGTGTATCCGTTGTCGTCGCAGGCTCTGTCAGAGGAACGGTCACCGATGCCGCCGGCGTTTTCCACCTGAACGTGGGGCCGGGAGACAAAACGATGGTGATCTCCGCCATCGGCTATGCTACACGGCGAGTCCCCATCGATGGATCGGGTCTTATCCTCCTGAGCGCCCTCAATTCCAATTTGAATGAAGTCGTTGTGATCGGCTACGGCACCCAGCTAAAGAAAGACCTGACGGGTTCCGTCACCTCGGTCAACGCCAAAGACTTCCAGGGTGGGGCCATTACCAGCCCGGATCAGTTGATCGCCGGCAAGGTGGCGGGTGTCTCGGTCACCTCCAACGGCGGAGCGCCCGGCAGCTCAAGTACGATCCGCATCCGCGGCCTTTCCTCCATCAGTGCCAACAATGATCCCCTGATCGTGCTGGATGGCGTGGAACTACCGGCGAGTACCAATAATCCTACACCAGGGACTACATTAAATACCTATGCAGGGATCTCCAATCCGCTGGACTTCCTCAATCCCGACGATATCGAGAATGTCACGGTCCTGAAAGATGCATCGGCCGCCGCCATTTATGGCTCCCGGGCATCCGCCGGGGTCATCCTTATCACGACCAAAAAAGGCAGGGGAGGCCACCCGGTCTATAATTTCAACACCTCCCTGACCGTGGGTACCGTCGCCAAATACTTGCCCGTTCTGAGCGCAGGCGAGTTCAGGTCTTATGTCAATGGTCAGGTAGCGATAAACCCCGCCGATTCCACCTATGCAGACATGATGGGCGCCGCCAATACCAACTGGCAAAAGCTTATCTATCAGAACGCCATAACGAATAATGATAACCTGAGCATGTCAGGCGCAATAAACCATATCCCTTACCGGGTATCCTTAGGGTATCACGACGAACAGGGGATCCTGAAAACGGATAACCTGCAACGCGGCTCCGTCGGGATTCACCTGGCTCCCCGCCTGCTGGATGATCATCTGAAGATCGACCTGAACCTCAACGGAACCCTTACCGCATCGCGGTTCGCCAATACCGAAGCGGTCGGCGCGGCCACCGCCTTCGACCCCACCCAATCGCCCTACCAGAAAGGCAGCCCCTGGGGCGGGTATTTTGAATGGGTCAACAAGTCCACCGGAGCATTGGATGCACTGGCCGGCCGCAATCCCCTGGCACTGCTGGAACAAGACCATAATCTCGGCAACGCATCCGGCAGCATCGGGAATGTGCATATCGACTACCAGATTCCACACGTGGACGGCTTGCATGCCATTGCCGACCTGGGCTATGCTGTCAGTACCGGCTACGGAACCAACAAGGTGCCCGCCGACGCGGCCCAGGAGGCTACCAACTCTCCGGGACCTGGTCTCGACACTAAGTATAAGACCAACAACACCTATGTTACTGCCACCTACGAGCTGAATTATATCAAGGATATCAAATCCATCAAGAGCAATATCAACCTGGTCGGGCTATACAGCTACACGAATACGGCGACAACGCAGTACAATTATGTATCCTTTGATGCGGCACACGATACCATCAGCGGTTCCGCTCCACTCTATCCAACCACTCCCGCTGACAACACGCTGATCTCTTATGTAGGCCGCCTTATTTATACCTTCGATCAAAAATATATCCTGACGGCCTCCCTCCGCGATGACGGCAGTTCCCGGTTCTCCCGGGCCAATCGTTGGGGCTTGTTTCCTGCCGTTGCGGTCGCCTGGCGGATCAAGCAGGAGAATTTCCTCAGTCAGGCCGATTGGCTCAGCGACCTGAAAGTGCGCGCCAGCTATGGTGTAACGGGTAACCAGGACGGCCTGGCGGATTACGAATATATCCCCAGCTACGCCCTTAGCATCAATAATTCGCTATATGAATTCGGAAATACCTTTTACAATACGTATGCGCCCGCTCCATTTGACGCCAATTTCCGGTGGGAACAAACCGCATCCACCAATATAGGCCTGGATTTCGGCCTTTTCAAGAACCGGATCACCGGTAGCGTGGACTACTATAATAAGAAGATCAGCAATTTATTCAGTCCGGTGGCTGTCCCGGGCGGTACCAATTTTACAAATATCCTGACTTCCAACGTAGGAGATATGACCGACCATGGGGTAGAATTGAACCTGACGGCTAATATTATTAAGAGCCGGAATTTTACCTGGGATCTGAATTACAACATTGCCTACAATAAAAACACCATTACGAAGCTGACCGCGGGCGGATCAGGCAGCAATTTTTACGGCAATCAGACGGGTCCTATTGGCGGCGGTACCGGGAATCAGATCGAAATTCAAACGGTGGGTTATGCACCTAATTCCTTTTTTGTCCTGCAGCAGGTTTATGGGAAGAACGGACTTCCCCTGGAAGGCATTTACGTAGATCGCAACCGGGATGGACAGATCACACCGCCGCCATCCGGAGATGGCTATCACGACCATTCGCCCTTCGCTCCGGTCATCATGGGCCTCAGTTCGACCTTAGGTTACCAGAAATGGAGTCTCACCGTCGTGGCGCGGGCCAATATCGGCAACTATGTGTATAACAACGTTGCCGCCGATCTGGGTGTCACCGAATACATTCTGAACCCGCTCAATTATCTTTCCAACGCGTCCACAGATATCTACAAATCGCATTTCTATGCGCCGCAATACTACTCAGACTATTATGTTGAGAATGCCTCCTTCGTGCGGCTGGATAATATCGGCGTAGGCTATAATCTGGGCAAAATATCACGTTCCGTCACCCTAAAGCTGAGCGCCAATTGCCAGAACGTATTCGTCATTACCAAATACTCCGGCCAGGATCCGGAAGCAACCATGGGTGGAACGACCCCCGGCATCGACAATAATATTTACCCCCGGCCCCGAAATTTTACCATCGGAGCCAGCCTTGGGTTCTAATTTTACGTATATAATAATATAAAGCTTGATATATGAAACAAAATATTCTCACCATAGCAGTAACGACAGTCCTGGCGGCGGGAACACTGGTTTCCTGCTCGAAGAAACTGGACCGGGAGCCGCCTAATACCGTAACGGCTGCAGAAGCCTTTAGCACCCCGACCGGCGCCAAAGAAGCCCTGGCGCAAGTATATGGCGCCTATGCGCTCACCAGCAGCACCGGCCCCGGCAATACCGACCTCGCCGGTATCGATGCGGGAACCTCCGATTTTGTCCGGTTGCTTTGGGACGCGACCGAATTGAGCACCGATGACGCCGTTTGCGCCTGGAACGACCCCGGCGTACCCGACTTTCACAATATGTCATGGAACTCCGGGAATGTCATTCTCCTGGGCCTTTATTTCCGGATCATGTACCAGGTGACGGTGGCTAACGCTTTCATTCAGCAGGCCAGCGCCGTGAAATTCACCGGTCAGGACGCGACCAACCTGGGGTATTATATCGCCGAAGCCCGGTTTATCAGAGCTTTCGACTACTGGGAAATGCTCGACCTTTTTGGCAAAGCGCCTTTTGTAACGGAAAAAAGCCCGCTGGGCGTCGGCACCTTTCTGCCGCCCCAAAGCTCAGGGCAGGCCTTATTTTCTTATGTCGAATCCGAGCTCCTGAGCCTGGACAGCGCGAATGCCATGGTTCCGGCAAGGACGAACGAATACGCCCGCGCCGATCAGGCCACCGTCTGGGCCCTGCTCGCGCGGTTGTACCTCAATGCTGACGTTTACCTGGGCGCAGGAAATGATCATTTCACCCAGGCCATCACCTATTCCAGCAAGGTCATCAACGCCGGGTATACCCTCGTTCCTACCTACCAGGACCTATTCCTGGCGGATAACAACACCCCGGCAAATACCGAACAGATCCTTTCCATTGCCTATGACGGCATCAGCACCCAGAATTACGGGGGAACGACCTTCATCATCAATGCTGCTATCGGCGGTTCCATGAATCCCGCAGCCTATGGGGTACCCTCTGGCGGCTGGGCCGGCAACAGGGTCACGGCCAATATACCCAGTCTCTTCCCGGACCTTACCGGCACGATGGATAAGCGTTCGCTGTTCTATACCAACGGGCAAACCGAAGCGATTGCCAGCATCAGCACCTTCACCGATGGTCTTGCCGTCACGAAGTTTCAAAATGTAACCTCCACCGGCCAGGTCCCGGCAGGCGCTGCTACCTTCGCCACTACCAGCTTCCCGCTGTTCCGGCTGGCGGAACAATACCTGATCTACACGGAATCGGTATTAAGGGGCGGTTCGGGTGGCACACAGACCCAGGCCCTGGCCTATTACAATATGCTAAGGGATCGCGCATCGGGCAGCAATCCGGCCTACGAACAGACCAGCGTCGCGCTGCAGGATGTGTTGAACGAAAGAGGCCGCGAATTTTACTGGGAATGTTTACGGCGCACGGACCTGATCCGATTCGGAATGTTCACGTCCCAAAACTATCTCTGGCCATGGAAAGGCGGCGTTGTATCTGGTACCGGCGTCGACGCACATTACAACCTTTTCCCTTTGCCTTCGCAGGACCTGAGTGCCAATTCCAACCTGACACAAAACCCCGGGTACGGAGATTAAATAACGCTTTAAAGTGCATGCATATATGAAAAGATATTTAAATAAATTCATTCTACTTGCAGGATCGGGATTGATCCTCCTTGCTGCCTGCAACAAGAATAATACACCCGTGTATTACAACGGCGGTACGGCGCCGGTATTGACAGCTACCGCAGCGGATTCGATCTCCCTGCCTGTAACCGATACGACGGCCGGTGCCGTGACCTTCAATTGGACAAATCCGAACTATACGTTTAGCGACGGGATCAGCTCCCTGAACGTGACCTATTTGCTCCAGATCGATACGGCCAATTTCACCAGCCAAAGCATGGCCAGTATCGGTATCAGCGGCGCTTTGAGCGCCAGCTTTACCGTTGCTCAATTGAATGCGGTGCTTACCAACAGTATCGGTCTGGCTACGAACATGCCGCACTCCATCCAGGTCAGGATAGAATCCTATCTGGCGCCAGAGACGCCGGGTACCGCTCCCGCCGCCATCTTATATTCCAATGCCATCAATTATACGGTGACGCCGTATTTGCCACCGCCCGCTGTTCCCGAACTCCCGACG
>Ga0302179_10001443_pt1 | contig 14331 bp, 19 predicted proteins | sample I_Palsa_E3_1_FD_198788 | JGI IMG/M metagenome (GOLD analysis project Ga0302179, IMG submission 198788) | Peat permafrost microbial communities from Stordalen Mire near Abisko, Sweden - I_Palsa_E3_1 | ecosystem: Environmental > Terrestrial > Soil > Palsa > Peat permafrost | place: Sweden...
ATTTCCAGCTATGCTCATCGCTCTTTCTCGGACCGTAGGAGAAAGACAATCCGCACAATCCCAGCCCAACTACCCGTTAGCTTCCCAGGGTACAACGGGGGTACGAGCAGAGACTTGCTCTCCTGTTGAGCCAAGTGCACGAGTGGGAAATCTGGGAGCCATGACCCCTTCGCGGTGTTACTCTGGTGAATTTATCAGCTTTGAAAGCGTTGGTGTTGTCAGCATAGGCTGTATGCAAATGCGGGGAGCCCGGTGCCTGCCGAAATTGATTCCCCAGGAACGGGCGGCGATCAATCTCCGGCCAGCGTCAAGTGGCGCTTGCCAGCGATCGCATTGGTGTAATTGCGATTACTGTAAGTATGATGCCATGCACCAATATAAAAATACCATTCGAATTCGTGCTCAGTCATTGTCTAATAGATGCATTTCTTAAAGTTTTTCTCACTAACGAACTATGTGATAAGGTCCTTCTGCAGCTGTCCCTGTTAACGCGATCAGTCCGTTTCAGAGCACACTGACATCTTTCCACGCTTGATGCACAATCTCCTGCACATGCGCTCCAAACTGTTTAGCATGATGAACCGTAAGCTCCGCAAACTCTTTAAACGTCGCATGGGGAATGGCCTTCAACTTGGGATCGGTACAAGTCGCATACCAAATCCTGCCCGCCCTCTCCCAGGAATATCCGCCCAACCTAATCGCGATGAGATAGAACGCATGATTCGGGATCCCAGAGTTAATATGAACCCCTCCCGCATCTGCTGTCGTGATGACAAAGTTGAGCATATTTGCTGGCTGGGGATCTTTCCCCCCGATTTTGGGGTCATTGTAAGCTGTTCCAGGGGCAGACATGGAGCGCAATGCGATGCCGGAAATTCCAGGCGCGAAGAGGCCTGCCCCGATCAACCAGTCCGCGTCGACGGATTGTTGTTTCAAGTGGAATTGCTTGACCATTGACCCGAAGACATCGGAGATCGATTCGTTCAAAGCGCCGGATTGGCCTTGATAGATCAGACCGGACGAGTACTGGGTTACGCCGTGAGTAAGTTCATGCCCGATGACATCGATGTCCTTTGTAAAACTTCCGAATATAATATTATCTCCATCCCCGAAAACCATCTCCGTGCCATTCCAGAAGGCATTGTCGTATTTGACACCGTAATGGACTGATCCAATCATAGTCAAACCCGCATCGTCAATACCGTTGCGTCCAAAGATTTTGTAGTACAAATCGAAAGTGTAGCCGAACGAATCGTAGACTTCGTTGACACTGACATCCGCGACGGGGGGCTCTCCTTCTTTGCGCTGGATGGTCCCGGGGAGAGTGGTAGTGTGGGCGCAATTGTAAATTTGACGCTCTCGGTGGACGGGTTTGAACGGGGTTGCCGGAGCGAAACGTTGTTGTGTATCTGGGATACTCGTAGTCAGGGCAAAGCGGCGTTCATCGACTTCCTTGCGCTGGCTCAGCGCTGCCGTTGCGGCAGCGCGGAGTTGGTCGGAATGACCATGGTATTCCGCAACTCCCCTCAACACGTGGGGCGGAACAATAAAGCATGTATGAGCATGTTCATTATTGGAAGACATTGACGCGTTCTGAAGTTGAACTTTGAGTGTGGCTGTGAAGACGAAACGGGGAATGGCCTGGAAAGGCGCGATATCGCCCCATATTTATGCAAAGCAACAGAAGGTCAAAGCGCAGGCGATGTCGGCCGAGGCCCCAGCAAAGCGAAAGAGCGAAAGTTAAATTCGAATAAATCTGCTGCTGCACGTCCAAAAATGCCTCATCAGCAGTCCATTGATGGGAATAAGGTTCCTGTCGCGCTTCGGGGAAAGCTCCCCGATATCGTACCCACTTTAATGAGTTAGCCGGGGAGAAACTTAACACCGATTTAGTATCACGGGGCGCACGTAACTCTGCTGCTACGCAAAAAGAATTGTTCAATTGCAAACAAGATTCGCATCCAACTGGTTCCTGAACCGAATTAACTGCTGTGTTTTCTAACCGAATCCCGCAATACGAAACGCCACGCCAATAATGCAAGCCTTTTCCTGATCCCCAATTTCCCGAACACCATACGCCCGCGTAAATCCTAATTTCTCGACTTGGTCGAATACACCGTCCCCCCCGACCGTCTCCTATTTTCTTGCCGCTCAGAAACAATCGAGTCCGTCCCGCCGGGTTTCCCTGGAATCATAATTGCCTTATCAATTGCCCTTGGTAATCCCCTGTGTCGTCCGCGCACCATCAACGCCACCATAATCAGTTTACTCAACGTGTGGAATTGAGAGGAAAAACTGGCGTTGACGGTGGGATAGCCCTGTTGTTAGTACTGAAGAATGGTGATAGGGGCCAAGGGAGGGGTACGATTGAGAGGCCGACGCAGGCGTAGGCGCTGACTACTTCGAAGAGGATATTGAAGATATTGAACCACTACCGGAAAATTAGTATGAGATAACAGGGTGGCCAAAAAGGAGCAGGCGGGAAGGAGAATAGAAGTTGCAGGAGAGAAGGGGAAACGGGGTCCAAACATAATTATTTATATTCTCAATTTGCTCTGATTCAACGATGCAAATGAGAAATAGTCCTAAAAACACATACCACAAATCAAATCCCAACTGTTCCCGAATATGCGTCCCTACCCAAATTAGCCTCACCAAACACACTGCGCTCGAGCACGATGGGGCACGAACAGGAGTAGGCGAGGGGGGTTACCTACGAAGGAGGCATGTTGATTTTCTTCGGGGGCAAATAGACCGAGCGATTTTTCTTCATAGACGTTGGTGTTGCGGATACTTATTGCCAGGGGGTAGACTGAGATGTACATCATGACGAGGTAACTTACAAGGATTGCTGGATGTAATAGTTGTAAGTTTACTACTGCGATCCCGGCTGTTCTCGTGGAAATCGCCTACTATCAACACCCCCGCACAAAAAAAAACAAAAAAAACGAACGAAAATGGGAAGTGGGGGGTAGGTTTGAATGGCAGATGATACCTGGAATAGACCATCGAGAAGTCGGTAGCCGACGGGGATGGAAGTAAGATACGTATCCCCCAAGTCCAACACCAGAAAGAAGAATAAATCCCAAAAGTTGAGAAGGAGGAGGATTCCGAAGAGCCACCACGTTGCTCTCCGGGGGAATAAAAGCGTGAAACATCGTCTCGGATGATCTAATAGAAAGGCATATGTTTCCTTACTCGTTGAATCTTTCTTGCTCGCTTTAAAGAGCACCCAAATTATGAAGCGCAGTAACAGAGGGAACCCAGTGTTCCTACAATAAGCTCGGTGCCTTCTTTAAGTAATGTGGGAGATCACCCTGCGACGATCATGAACCCGAAGACGAGGAGCGGGAAGACTGCTTGTTGAAACGATATCAAGCCATCGGGGGTTAAGGCGTACCCTATCCTGGTTAGAGAAGTAATTGGCAAGGGGAATACCAACATTAGCGAAGACGGAACCGGTTGTAAAGATTGCCCACCAAGGTTTATTGATCGCTTCACTACCGAGAAGATTGCCGTAATATGAATCCCTCACAATCCACGGGATAAGACAAATACAAGCGAGGAAGAATAATCCGAAAAAGTAGGCTACTGTCAACGCTTGTGCGCGCTCTGAGAAATCTACTGGGGAGAATCCATAATAGAGCTTTGAGAGCACGGTATTCAACTCCTCCTAATTCCTCTCTTTCTTCATCCTTGAGGTCCAAAAATGTCTATCGTCAACTAATGCCTGGAAAAAAAAAGTGAGATTACAGAGTTGCGCCCTAGCATTGGAGAGAAACTTAGATACGGATGAAGCATCTCGCTCGTCCGTCTGATCGGCCGAAGACTTCCGTCTGTCTCATTGTTGAATGGATCCCTGAATGCCCCCGGCTCAGAGTTGGTGGTGTTGGTCGAGGTTGCATAGGACGTTGACGGGTTCTGTATTTGATTCTCAGGGTCTCGCGCTCGAGGACTTTGGGGGGTGTCGAAAGTTATAGCGCGTTTGCGAATTAAATCGGTTTGAATATTGGACTTTTCGGGAATGGACGAGGGAGAAATGCCCTCTGCCACTTCTGAGTCTGTCGTCTGATTTCCAAATCCTTCCGCCGAGCTGGGTATTCGAAAGCCATCTAATCCATGAGGTTGGCATGAGGGGGAACGAACCGATGGCTTCTTCTTGATCACGTTCATTGACAATACTTGAGCTTGTGGCTGTTCGTCTACGCACACTCGCCTTGGATGATTTAACTAGATTTCAGCAGAGTACAAGATTGGTCATACCAATACTTTCCAATCGCCTATTGAACCAGTAAAACCTTACGACGACAACCGCAGTGTTGATCAAAATGACATGACAAGTCGTACACAACAGAAAGATGCAAACCTGCCGTTAATCTCTGCCGTCAATCCACCAACTGTTTTGACTGAGCTGGTCTTCTGAAATGCCAACCGAAAATTCCGCCACCAACTGTTTTGACTGCCAAATGCAAAGCTAGACCATACGTTCCTACAGTGCCACGGGCTAGACAAAAGGGCAAGATGATTCTAGTTCTCACTAGTGTCGTCTCACCTGGGGGTTCTTATACCCAAATCCACAATGACTTGCATGCGTTATGGTCAGGTTGAACTTAGTACTTTATCGCTGCGAGAGTTCATTGCCCTGGCGTTCTTGGACATCACTGTAAAGGTAATTCTCCTCGCTTTGAACAGTATAAAAACTTATTCCCTCCTGCATTCTTGGTGAAGACCGCTGTAACTCCACATAACGCATACAAGTCATTGTGGATTTGGGTATAAGACCCCCCAATGTGAGACGACACTAGTGAGAACTGGAGTCATGCCCTTTTGTCTAGCCCGTGGCACTGTAGGAACGTATGGTCTAGCTTTGCATTTGGCAGTCAAAACAGTTGGTGGCGGAATTTTCGGTTGGCATTTCAAAAGACCAGCCCGCGAAATAACAATCCCGGACAATGTCCTCCAAGACACGAAAGGCAATACGTACCTGCTGCCAAGTGTTGAGTGTGTCCAGGTCCACGGGATTCAGTCCCGCGCCGGTACACGCGCCTCCCGCAAAGAATAACGCATCGATATAAGTGATATCACGGCCCGCAAATATCAACAGCGACCCAATCAGTATGGACGAGATAATGTAGATGTCTAAATAGGAGAGACAGATCAGCGTATAATCGACAAGGACAGGGTTCAGAAGGGGGGAAAGGTACAGTGGATGGTGATGAAATTGTACTTTGGTTCGGCACGCCTGATAAAAGCGAGGATGTCCTTGGAGGACGGCATCCCCGGGGACGAGACGAGTTATGACTGTGTTGGACTAGAGTGTCAGGTACCGAGGAGACATTCGATGGATTAAACCAATGAAGGAGGCAGAATGTTGACAGATTAACGAGACGATCAATTAACTCGTTCGTTGGATTTCGGGTGTGATGTGCTCACCTCACCTGATTGGCCCAAAGGGCCGCCACACCAAACGCCCAGTGGCAGGACCCCAGATACGTCCCTTTCATGTAAGATGGTCAAGGCCCGCAATCCATTTTTCAGCGCAGGATAAGAGCCTCTTCGTCTGCGCTGAAAAAGGACTCTATAGCCTGCGAGAAACCTTCTTGTTATCATTTGCGTGGTGCTTTATTCCTAGTCCTAGATCTGACGCCGGCTCCGAGTCGGAAGTCCCCGATCACGCTAAGGGGATATCTGATGTGCTTCGTTCGCGGTTGTAAGAGGTTACTCGACACGACTACACCTGCCAATAGACCTTGCTGTAACCAGTCCAAGCGTGCCACGTCCTTCAGTGCTACACATCCGCCAAGGGAGCGTGGTGAGCGCATGAAGCCGCTAACCTTAATCCAACGCACCAATCAGCACAAAACTGAGCCACAACGCCCCCCCAAACCTTGAACACGGCCTTTTGTAACACAACCAAAGTCTACAGTTATTCCTGCCCGTCTAATTTTAGTTCAAGGTTTCTCGGACCAGTTTAGCTTGGCGCACTGCCCCCACTCCCGCTACACGTCCGCGGTCTTGTCGCAATTCTCTGCCCACTTCAAGAATGTATTTAACCTGCAACCCGCCCCTCCTCGTATGCGTAAGAAAGAGAAGGTATCCCACACAAAGCTATGAAAGCGCTTTCGCAACTCTTGTCAAGTCTCCAGCTTGTCATTCTCCTTTATTCGTCTTCCATATACGCGCGACGCCAAGGCACAAACCACAATGCGAAAGGGTTCGAACCTGTGCGTCATCCGGACCTCAGCCCGCGATCTCTTCCCTGTATTTCCGATCCGACCTGCCAACCCCTTGCCCCGAATACCCCGCCCACACAGTGTGGCAATGCAATTTACGTCCATCCTCCGTCGAACGACATTGTCTGGCCCGCGACACTGAGTTACGGCGATATCATTCAAGGGTTTATCGGCGACTGCGGTATGGGCGCCGCACTCCTAACCTTGATGGCAAGTGGATATTCTAACTCCATCAAGAACGCTCTGGTTACATCAACTGCGACAAACGGGACGCTGGAAGCGCGGTTTTGGAACCATGCTAGCGGAACAACTGTTGTCGCAATTGATAACGAACTGCCTGAGACCTCTGAAGCAGGATGTCAAGACGGGGTAGGTTATCGGGTCTCCGCCGATATAATTTATGCCCCGCTATTCGAGAAAGCTTTCGCCAAATACTTGGATGCATATCCTAACCTGCGTGCGGAGAATGTCACTCAAACTGGCTACTTTGGCCTAACTGGGATCGATCCGGCGTTGGTCATGGAATCTCTGACCGGCTTAACTGGCTCCGATTATTACCGCACACAAGCAACCAACGATCCAGCTATCCAAGCCGGCCTCGCGAAATGTTATGAGAATAAACTCGCCTGTGTCATCGGTACGCCAAACGTCGATACCGTCCAGGACGATCTCCCCGGTTACCCTGTGCCGAACCTTGCTGGCGTGATCCAAACGCCGCAGTCAGATATGACAGTCACAGGTGGAGACGACCCGACTATTTTGGTTACGGACTTGGTTTTGGGGACGTCAGTGAGATTTGTGGAGGATCATGCATATGGGATTGTGGGATATGAGGTTGATGCGAATGGGACGATCGTGGTTAGTTTGAGGAATCCTTGGGGGAGTAATCCGTCGGTGCAGAATGCTACGGTGCTGCAGGACAATGTTACAGAGAAATTGTCGTTGGACGCATTGTGGTCATTTGCCGTTGGTGTTTACCTCATCAGTACGTAGTTAAAATGGTTGTCAAAGTTTTGTAGATAGAACTTTAGTAAAAATGTAATTAGACGTCGAAAACTTGAGGCTTGTCTAACCGGCGCTAAACCCGCCGTCCACCTAGGCATTAACCCTTTGTTTTGTAAGGAACATACAGTCATACAAGAGCCATTCACGTACGTGGCTCTCAAGGAACACAAAAAGCAAACCACCTGCGCGACTTCCTCAGGTTGTCCTGCTCGACCCAGCGGGGTAGCGTCGATGACAGGAGTTAGATTCTCCTTGACCAGTTCCTCAGGTGCATCTCTTCCTAAATTCGTCTCAATTACTCCAGGACACACTGCATTGACTCTAATCCCCTCCTTTCCGTATTCAATCGCCGCGACTTTCGTGAACCCTGCGATTGCATGTTTCGACGCAACGTACTAATGTCAATTCCCACGTACAAGATAAGAAAGATACCCCGGAGAGATTTTTGAGTCCAACTAATCCGGCAGTGCTCGCGATATTCACAATCGACCCTTTCTGATCCGGAATCTTTGTACTAAACGTCAACTAACCCCCCCTTAAAAAGTCTAGTACTTGTGTGGTTTCAGGGGTGTTTGTTTCGTCATCTGCTGAATCTGGGCCTTCATACAAAGCCACGTCCCCCTCACATTGACCTGCTGCACACGATCAAAATCCTCGATCACGTACTCTGCAGTCTTCGCAAATCCCCCAGGAAACCCCGCACAATTCACCGCATAGTCCAATCTTCCGAACTTGGCCATCCCCGTCTCCATGACTTTATTCACGGCGGCCTCGTCCGAAATATCGCACGGGCAAATCAAGACTTTGACTTCGGAGCTTATTTCAAGGGCGAGCTGTTTGGTCTCTTGGAGGCCCTCGGAGTTGAGATCTATGAGGATTATGCGGCGGCATGATTCGCGGATGAAGGCCAGGGCAATGGCTTGGCCGATACCGCTCGCTGCTCCGGTGACGAGAGCGACACTGACGTTTAGAAACAGTGTGAAATAGGAACGGGTACCCTGACAAGTCCATATGTGTGAGGGATTGTTGAAGGGACGTCTGCTGAAGGTTCTCTCGGGGTTGTGCGGATTTACTCCGCAAATTGGTTCCCCGGTGCGCGCGGGCGGGGCCGACGGACGCCCCCACGGCGCGGTCGCCCCTCTCACGTGCTTGCCAGCTGCAGTAACTCGAGCTATCGTCTCTATAGCTCGGGGTAATATTAATATTGACAAGTCCTGTCACGGCAAATTAACTCACAAGTTAAGGGCGAACCTCTTCGCCGGCCTTTCCGGTAACCAGCGCCACTGCGAACTCGGACCTAAATTATAAATCTGTGCCCTTTAATACGCGTGTTGCACCGGCAGCATAAAAGGTCTGCAGTGCTGTAAGTACGACTCCCCTGGGACAAAGTATGATAGCGATATTTTCATTCAATAACTCAACGATGATTTTGCAAGAAATAAAAGTTCATACCAGTGAGCCCTACCTAGTACTCGAAGTCAATCAAGAAAATATACCTTCCCCCCTCGTATCTTCATATACACCTTCCCACCTCATAATTTCCCCCCTCTATACCTATACCCAAAGCAACGTGATGAACGCAGAAACACCCAAACACATTCCAGTGATAAAGACCCCCGACCACATTGCGTAATAATTTGCTGCAGATTTAAATGCCGGGGCAGGATGCGTGGTAACAATAAACGAGGTTACTACCGAAGCCTGTCCGTTGCCATCGGTTGTAGTGAACGTCGTCGTGGCCGTCGAAGCAATAACTAAAGTCAGCACTGGCAGAATCAAAGGCACAATCGCAAAAGAGGAATAGAATATATAGACTTTCGATCAATCAAGGGAGTACCTGAATTCCCCTGAGCTGGGGTTGCAGTTGCAACAACAGTAGTTTGAGCGCCTCCGCCTCCACCTCCGGTCCCGGCCCCGGCCGCAGACGTGGCTCCCGCACCAGTAGCAACAGGAGCACCAAAATTTGTATACGTCAAACTCGGGATTTGCTCACAAAAGGCTCTTAACATCGACGTCGCAGAATCGATATCCGTGCCTGAACAGCTCGATGTCAACACAGAGTTGGTAAGCCGAGTGAGTGCTTCGGGGAAACGGTCACAGAAGCAGACATTGTTGTTGCACTGCATATCGAATTCAACGGCGAAACTCAGGGGGTATTGGACACATTGGCGCATCGCAGAGAAGCCTGGCATGTCTGTCACCGTTGTGATGGTGGCGTTCGCGCCGGCGGCAGCCAGGGCGACTAGAACGAGAAAGGCGCGCATAGTGTTGTGGAGATGATGGATTTGATGATGATCGATTGCTGCAGCTGGAGGTGTCGGAGTGGATTTCGAGCGGGCGAGGTCTGCAGGTGTGGGAAATGGAGACGTTGCAAATTTAAATTAGAAAAAGGGAACGTGCGGGATTTGTTTCAAGGGGTCAAGCGCTAAGGCCCTAGCCTTTTTAAACTAAATTAGGAAGCTTTGTTCAATTTAACTTTAATTCCGAAATTAGATCTGCGTGGGATGGGAAATGGGTGCCTGGGATATTGTAAGCGACATCGCCATAATATTGTGGCCAACAAATTAGCCCCAGTCTTTGTAATGCCTAAAATACTTTGAGCGTGGGGTGTTCATGGTGAGGTCAGTTTCTAGAAAGTCTGCGCGCAGTTAAATATGCATATGCATATGATCAGATCAATCAGATCCACTAGTTATCCGGGGTTGTAGAGAGTTCTGACATTGAATTTCACCCATCTAGGGGCACCGTCCGTAATGTTTTCGGCATGGCTTGACCTCAAAAACTGCCGTCGGCTTGATAGAATCCAACCAAGTTTAAATTTAAGCGTGAGATGTAAAATTTCTATATTGAGATCGGATCGGCGTTCCCTGTGGTCTTCTGTGGTTGCATCCGCGTACGTCAAATTAAGCCTCGTGAATCTTGCTTCCTTGCTGAACCCAATCTGCTTTCTTTACCTCGCCATGAGTGGCAATGTCTGGGATGAAGCCACTTCATCCTGCGTTTGCTTTCTATGTGGCAAACCAACCAAATTACAATGCTCTCGTTGCTCTAGGGCATTTTTCTGCTCTCAATGGTGTCTCAGATTAGTGCCCTCCCTTCTGCATGTGCTCGAAGCTAATCAACCGTCAGGGTTGGAAAACTCATAAAATCGTCTGCGACCCACCTTCAATCACTCTTGGCATTTATACCGAACCCACAGTTTTACATATTACATTCGGGAAGAAATTTTACTTTGACAAAATCTACGCCGTGCTTCTCGAGAAATTGCAGGAAGGCTCAAAATTCTTGGAGGCCATGAGTCCTCATGAGCTCACTGATATCCTCAAGACGGAGAAGCCAACAGCACTCCTCATCACCGACAATACTCTCATGGAGGACATGTACGCTGGCATGCGAGCCAAAATCGTCGAATTCGCAAAATCTGGAGGCACCGTGATTTTCTGCTGCTGGTTCGCCGGCACCACCGAGGAAGAAGTTATTGACAAGATGTTTAAAACCGAATGGGATTTGCCTTGGAAATGTGGTGGGATGTTCAAAATAACGATGCGACTAAATCCTTATCGTTGGACAAAATTACATGCCGTGGACCTGCCCGACAAGCCTGCACTCAGGGGATATTATTTGGATAGTGCCATGAAAGAGGAGTCAGTCTATATCTCAGCGAGAGAGAGGAGGGCCAACAAAGCCTCTTGGGTTCATGATAAAGGCCGTTCGGCAGTTCTGTTTACTCATTATGGCTCGGGATGGATTGGCTTTGTGGGGGATGATTATGCTAGGGATGGAAGTGCAGATATTATTTGTGCACTGTGCGATCTGAGAAACCCCGGGTGGTGGCGAACTCCTTTGTCGTGGTGTGATGTATAAATTTCGGTCATTGCTCTGTGTAAAATAGGAATAGAACATTTCCAGCGTGGTTACTTCTAATTTGCTACACCGCTTCTGAGTTCCTGTTAAGCTTATCGGTTTACTTGCAGTGATTCCGAAAAGCACTTCTGCGCAATGATACAGATCCTAGAAGAGTTTCGGCAAGCTAAGGCACAGGAATTGACGACTAGATAAGTTACCCATCTCAGTATCCCAAGTTCTCGGCAACATCGACAGAACTTTCCAGAAGAATGCACTTCGTTTTGTTTAACTCATCTGATAGATTTGAAGAGTTTGAGGGTTATTATTTCCCCCCTGCACCTTCCCAGCAGCGCACCGACAGAATGGGGATCGATCTAACCTCTTATTCAAGACGGGAATGGTCTTTAATTATCAAAAGAGATTGACACAGAAGCCTATTTAATTAGAATGTTAAAACGAGCCTTAAATAAATTCCAAAGAGTTGACAACTGTGACTACCAATAGACCTACTTAATTACAAAACATTTCTTTCGTCGCTAGCAAGTCGAGACGATGTTCGCAGTGTACCTTACACTCTCTTCTCATTCTCTCCCACCCCATTTCTCCCACCGTTGATCTCACATTCAATAACCGACCGCCTCATACCTGGTCCAGAAGCACCAGGACCATCAATATTCATATGTACATAAAACTTGACTCTTTCAAGTGCTTTCTTGATCTCAGTGGTACCCGCCATACTCAACCCAGCCAAGAAAGCAGGAAGAACATTGAGGGCTGATAAGGGTTTGTCATCGGCAGTGACCTTCGAAGCGAAGTCAATCTCAGGGAACAGTGACGTCCCAGGAGTCGTCTGTGAGAACGACAAAGCGAGAACTGCGAGACACCAGATGAGGGAAATAATCCCTCCCACCATGAACGCGTATAATGTTATCGATGGAATGAGCAACTAACCGTCAGATTTGAGCAGGAGGGGAAAATACCGCGTAACTTGGGATGGCGAGGGATAGTGTTTTTCCCATGTCCGGATCAGAGACCGTATTTCCCAGCCAAGCTTCATTGTAAATAACAATTGGAGTTGCAAGGAACTCCTGTAACCGCTTTTGGGGAAATCCTCCGAGTGGTTCAAGTTCATTCGTTTCCCCCGAGTTTTGCAGATACGAGACGATAGTAAGTAAGAATGAGTACGGAGTGGAAGTCGAAAAATCAGTAGAATTTAAGTCGACTTTGAAAATGTATTCGTAGAAAGCGAAGAAGTCTTGTGGAGTATAAGTTACTGGCTGCGGAGGGGACATATCGATGACGTCGATGATGGTCTGGTTTGTTCGATCGAAGACTGTTGAGGCGTAGCGTTTTGAGACTGTCATTTCCGTGGTTGTAAGGTTCTCGGAACGCCATTCGGTGGTGTTTAAACAACTTGTCTGGTATGCAACATCATACGGACAGGGATTCCAAGCTACTGTTAGTATCGTCTGTTAGGGAGAGTACCAGCGATGAACGAATCATTTGTCTCCTTCAAGCAAACTTGAACTGCTACTATCGGAATCCCAAAAACGCGACAGTCCGCCAAATCAAAGTTAGGAACCGAGTCGATGGCCTCAAATTCGATCTGATATCCAGGTGCATCTTTCTCGATCAAAGTCGTTGCGGAAGGGGAATCCGCCTTGGTAACAGGTGGTTCTCCGCTAGGAAATTGAATCAGCGACAGTTGGCCGGGGAAATAGAATGCTTGACAATCTGAGGAGAGATCTGAGCAAGTGAGGGGCGTGACGGGATACGCGTAGGACATCATCGATGGGAAATGCCACCAAAAGTTCCCGGTTGCAAAATATTGGAAGTTGGGATCGTTGACGAGGGAGGTGTTCATTGCTGTGAGACCGGCTTGTAAAAGGGGAAAGTCCTGGACGTCGCGGTAAGTAGCTCTGAAGTTGACATTTGACAGAAGAAGAACACCCAAAATCGCGCGTATTAGTGTTAACCCAAGTCTACGTTTAGAATCCACATACCTGACAAGATTTACTTTTGAATTCCCCAAACGCGAGGTCCATTCTTGTCCATCCTGGTAGCCAGGAAGCTCGGACCGAAGGACAGATACATTGTACCAAGCAATCCAGTCGCCTGCCCCAATGCGAGAAACGTCAAGGCTGAACTTCCGTTTTCGCTGCATGCCAATGCCCAGCGCGTAGCCTCCAAAACCAATTTCGTCAACTCGGCGAGGAAAAAGAGCGTGACTTGTGACAAGACATTCAAGATCAAAATCGTGTTCTGAGGGTTCTTGGCAACCAGGGATATCACCAGAGGTTGATCAAGTGAACTGTTATACGCGAAGAAGATTGTTGCCGTAAGACATACCGTCGTGAGGATTGCAGCGAGAACCGTGATAGACCGATCTCGAATGCGGAATAGCGATCGCGAGTCACTCGACGCAGTGTTAGTTCTCTCGAGCTCAAACCGATCCATGCTGAGTTTTTTGGCGCCGAAGGACCCTGTCGACAGTGTTAAAGGAGAAAAGACGGGGGCGGCTGTGCTGACTCGGAAAGGAGGAACGCGCGAGAACTAATTTTAGTATCTCAGCGAACTTTGGTCCCAATTAGGAGAGTATAAGTCTTCACGCTCGGTGTCCGCCTTAAACACTCACATCGTGACAAAGTCATCGACTTTGATTCGTGCTGCAGGTGTCCTGGACGTATTGTATTCATCAAACTTTATGTCGCAAAAACTAGCGAAATGGAGTTCCGTACGCGACCCCGATTTACTAATTAGTGGTAGCAATTAAACTTAAATCTTCCCGCGTGATACAAATCATGATGCGCACGGGTAATTAATTTACCGTCCCAATCAAACCTTGAGATTAGACTCACGCTTAGACCTTGTCAGTTGAAAACTTATCGTGAAGAAGGGGAAAATGGTGCCGCGACCGGAGGGAGACCCAGAAACTTGTTCCGCGATCAGGGGTCGAGAGGTGTATAATTTGCAATAGGGACTATCATGAAGCGCGGGCTATATCCACGCAGCGTAATTGCTGAACCTGAGATGCCGTGGGATTTCTGATGGTTTAAGATGGTTCTGAAGGGGGAAAATGAAAAGCTAGATACGCAGGGAAATTGAAGGGACTATAAAAGTGCTTAAATTCGGCTCTGCGGGCCAGTTGCATGATCCGCAAATAATATTGCATATAGTTTATTTTGAACTTCTCTGCGCTCCCGGCACCTCGTATCCGAACGATGTCAAACATCATTTCGCGTACAAC
>Ga0302179_10001446_pt1 | contig 14325 bp, 11 predicted proteins | sample I_Palsa_E3_1_FD_198788 | JGI IMG/M metagenome (GOLD analysis project Ga0302179, IMG submission 198788) | Peat permafrost microbial communities from Stordalen Mire near Abisko, Sweden - I_Palsa_E3_1 | ecosystem: Environmental > Terrestrial > Soil > Palsa > Peat permafrost | place: Sweden...
ATTGCTTACTTGCGCCTTAGACCGCGATAACCTTTCGCTCCTGGCCAGCCACGCTTTGCGATCCAAAACCACTTTTGCCCGCGGCAATAGCGTCCGATGTTAAGTATGCCGATCCCGATGAATCAACCCCTACAGTCGCCTAACTCCGAAATATATCGGACGGTCCTACGCCAGATTCCCTTTATATATTAGGTACTTAGCCGCTATTTATATGTAGCCTAGGAACCAAGGGATCGGGAGTTCGAATCTCTCCGGGCGCGCCAATCGATTCCGGTCCGCTCATGCATTGCACCATTGTCTAATATTACCGTGCGTCGTCAGCTTGGCAGAACTGCACATCACCATGGCGGAGAACATTGGGAATCAAAATCGGACAGCGGCAGAGATCGCCAAGGCGCGCAATTGTCTTGAGAGAATACTCGCCAGTCCATGTTTTGTGCAGTCGGAACGCCAGCAACGTTTCTTGAAGTTTATCGTTACTGAAACCCTGGCCGGCCACACCGATCGTCTCAAGGGCTACACCATCGCGCTCGAAGTCTTCGACCGAGGTGTTAGCTTCGATCCAGCCATCGACGCCATCGTGCGTGTCGAGGCGACGCGTTTGCGCGCGAAGCTTCGCGAATACTATGACCGCGAAGGCCGCACAGATTCGGTTCGTTTCGAACTGCCCAAGGGTGCCTATGCGATCCGCATGGACTGGCGGGCACCGAAGACCACGCCCCTGCAGGAGTCACCCGACGCGCGTCAGAACGCGGTGGCAGATGCGATGTCCAGCCGTCTCCGGCCAATCGAGGACAGACCCTCACTGGCCGTGTTGCCGTTTGCAAATATGAGCAGTGATCCTGAACAGGAGTATTTCGCTGACGGCATCACCGACAGTTTGATTACTGAGCTGTCACGGTTACCAGGTCTTTTTGTCATCTCCCGTCATTCGTCCTTTTTCTACAAAGGTGTGTCGAAGCGCGCCGAGGAGATCGGTGCTGAGCTCGGAATCCGATACCTGCTGGAAGGCAGCGTGCACCGCGTGGCAGAGCGGGTGCGCATCACAGCGCAGCTCATTGACGCTGCCTCGGGCGCCCATCTCTGGGCCGAGCGCTATGACCGGGAACTCAAGGATGTCTTTGCGGTGCAGGACGATGTCAGCCAGCGCATCGTCAACGTGCTGCAAGTGAAGTTCGCGGCCGCCGGGCAAAAGCGCGACAGCCACGGTGGCACCGTCAACGTCGAGGCGCATGACCGCCTGCTACGCGCCTTGGAGCGTTTCTGGAAATTCACACCAGAGTCCACCGCAGAGGCGCGCGCGCAACTCATCCATGCAGTGGCGCTGGATCCTGGCTACGCTGCTGGTCACGCCTGGCTCGCCCGCGTCCTGGTGTTCCGATGGATCATGATGTTGGATCCGAACCCCGAAACTCTTGAGCGTGCTTACGATCACATACGTCTGGCGGTGGATCTGGACTCGAAAGGTCCCCACACTCAAGCCGTGTTGTGCTGGGTACAGCTCTGGCGCAAGCAAGGAGAAGCTGCCATCGCCGCCGGCTGGCGCGCGGTGGGCCTCGATCCGAACAATGCCGATGCCTATTTTTTTCTATCTTTTGCTCTTGCCGTGTCAGAACGTGGTGAGGAAGGCTTACACAACATCCTAAAGGCTATGCGGCTCACCCCTCATCCGTCCGCTTTCTACCAGACCGCGCTGGGTCTCTGTTATTTCGTGCTGGAGGAGTACGAACTGGCGATTGCGGCGTACAAGCGTGGCATTGAGGTGACGGATGCATCTATTCCTAATCACTATTGGCTCTGCCTTATATACGCCTTACTTGGCCGCGACGAGGAGGCGCACGTAGAGCGCGAAAGACTGATGGAGCTCACCGGCGGTCGCAAGCCCATGCTGCAGCACATCTGGCTAAATGATGATTTGGGCTTTCGGATGCACGGTCTGGCGCGGCTTGCAGGCCTTGACTAGGCGGGAGCGTTCAGATCCGTCTGGCCGACTTGCGCAGGCCGGTCAAGAAACAACTTGCCACTCGACATCGCTGCGGCGCTGCCGCTTATGCGCCCAAAACTAACCGCGCATAGCATCGAAGACGATGCCTGGCACCTTTGCCCAGCTGGCGGTTTCTTCCATTGCCACAATTTTGGGCAGCATCTTATGAGTGGTGCGGTGATTTGCGAAGTACGCGGGCTTGGGGAATGCGGTGAGTGGCGCGCGCAACACCGTCTTCTCAACGCCTTCCAACATGGAAGTGTTGTGGACGAAGCCGGTGCCGCTTTGAATGTCCTCCGGAATTGACCCCGGATACGCGCCCCACGGCGGTGCGGCAAATGCAAATGGCATGCCGATGAAGGCGTTGACGGCAATGACTCCATAACGCAGCTTTATAATCGCTCGCTCCACTGCCTCGTTGATGCGTGGGTCCTTGAGCGAATGAGGATGCACGATGAGGTTGGCATTGAGCGTACCCCACAGTTTGGAGTTGCAAAATTCCACTGCCCGCTCCAGATACTCCACTGGATCAGCGCTGCCCACGCGTGTCTCAGAGATCACCGAGCAGAATGGCTCCTGAGTGTAAAGCGGTTCATCGACCGCGTTCGGATCAAGTCCGGAGATGAAGGTCCACGGCAACGTCCCGGGCATCGCGTTGCCTAGATGCTTTATCTGCCCGCGACCGGTGGTCAGATTGCGCCAACGATCTTCCGCGCCGGGGTAGTACGCCTGGCGAGTGGGTGCCTTGGCGCACGTCTCCTGCAAGGCTTGCACGAATATATCGCTGCCGGCCCAGTCTTTGGGCAGCACCAGCATCTTCGCCGCGCAGCACAAGAAAGAGGCATTTATGAGATAGGAGGCGGCGGTATCCTCGGCTTGGTACTGCAGTTCCTTGTCGCTGTAGGGTCCCGGAACAATGATGAACGGCGAGACGTTGCCCAGCTCGGCAGTGATGGGTTTCTTGAGCAGTCGCTCATGGCGTTGCATGCGAATCTCTCGCTCCCGCCCCGCGGGTCCCCAGACGATATTGTCGTGGGTTTTATCGGAGCCGGTGATATGCACCTCATCAATGCCGCTGTGGTAGACGAGATAGCGTCCTTCCTCTGCACCGCCGTACACCACCGCAAGAAAACTCTGCTTTATGGCCTCGGCAAAAGCCTCCTCGATGTAGGGGCCGAGATAGGCATTGACAGGGTTCATCTTAAGCAGAACGACTTTGCCCTCGTTGAACATCTTGGTGATGACATCCATCGGCGGGATTGCGGCAATGTTTCCGGCGCCAAGTACCACTACTACCCGCCCATCGTGATCTGGCTGTTTGTAAAAGCGGGCGCGATCGTACTCTAGTGATTCCACCGTTACCCCTGCCTGCATGTGCACCTCGGCGGTGATGTTCTTGAAAAGCATGGCGTCGATTGCATTGCCCGGAAATAGGCGGACCGACAGTCGACCATCAATCGTGCGCGCGACCGGGCCGACGGGCGTGTTGCCGGAATGTCTGAGGGCGGCGAGAGATTCGCGGACTAGACGCAACTGGCGCACCACGCCCCATGGGCCGGTGGACCATTCCTCCGCTTCAGGCGGCATGCCGAGTGCGATTCCCTTGGCCTTGCAGCCCGCGTGCACCATCCGGTTGGCCACACGCAGGAAACCCTGTTGCATGGCATTCACTAGCACGAGGCGCTGGTCAAGGGACAGCTTGGCGAAGGTTTTGGCGCCTTCACGGAGTCGCGCGATGCCGGCATCCATTTGGCTTTGGCTGGAAGACGGTGGCGCATCCACGACGAGATTAGCGGCATAACTGGTGAATTCACGTAGTTTCAAGACTGCGCTCATGGTTTGTTACTTCCTCATCGTCAACACGGCGGGCTAAGGCAACTCCTCCGTCTATTGAACACCGGAAGCACCAATTGGTACTTCTCGTTACTGCAGATGCTTACTCAGTGCTTCGGATTTGCGCTGCAGTTCATTATTACTTGCTGGCCACAGGCACACTGGATTGGCCAACCCAGTCGACGACATAGTCCGTCTGCGAGATGTAATGGCCCTTGTAACTGCCTTTACCTTGAATCCCCTGATACTTACCGGTGCCCTTCACCTGTTCCCAGGTGCCGCGGAAGCTAATCTGCGGCTGACCGTTGGCAATTACGGTGCTCACAAAGCCGTTCCACTTGACGTCGACGGTATTCTCGCCCTTGGCGAAAGTAATGTAGCCGTGCTGCGGACCACTGCCTTGGAGCAGGAAGTCGATCTCTTTGTTCACGACTTGGGCATCATCCATCCAATTACTACTCTTGTTGGTGCCGTGGGTCTCGACCAGCATCAACATGTCGCCGCTTTGTGAAGTTAGCGGCAACACCTCCTGCTTCTCGACCTTTACAGTTAACGTGCCGGAGATGGCCTCAGCATAGACAGGCGCGTTCATGACAAGTGAACTTGTGGCCAGCAGAGCCAGAGTGCTTTGTAAGATAAAAGCGCGGATTTTCATGACAGTTCTCCCCCAGATTCGTTGAAGGCACGTGCCGGGATTGCCAGAGTCAGAGAGAGCTTGGACGCGCCGACGGGGCGGGGGTAGTTTCTAACGGTAAGTAACCTTGGGGTTAAACCCCAGGAAAATTAAGAGAATTGAGCCCTCGAGCGAAATGACGTCTCTTGGCCCGACTGCGGTCCATTTTTCGATGTTCTGCGGAAACGGCACAGGCGTTCCTGGCGATAAGATCCGTAGGAATTTCGATGGCCAGAGAATAGCGCTGCCGATACCTACCTGATTCCGGCCGTGGCTTGCGCAATTGCAATTCGCTTCTGGTCCGCTGGGGCTTTGCGATCCAAAAGCGCTCAGTGCCCGAGCCAAAGGCGTCGACGGATCCGAATACCTAGGAAAAGAGCAGGTAGTTAGCTCCCCGCGGGTGTCGCATAACCCAAATCCTTGAATGCGCCCGTAACCTCCTCAAGCGTCCGCGGATCATCAATCGTCGGCGGTACGTTAAAGCTTCGCGCGTCAGCGATGGCGCGCATCGTAGATCGCAGAACTTTTCCGGAACGGGTTTTCGGTAAACGAGTCACGATTGCGACGTGACGAAATGACGCGATGGGGCCAATCTGCTGGCGGACGCGGTCGATCAGTTCCGCTCGCAATTGCGCCACGGAAATCGCAGCGCCCGCCTTCAGAACTACTAATCCCACTGGAAGTTGGCCCTTAATGGCGTCCGCCGCACCGATCACGGCGCATTCAGCTACGGCGGGATGACCCGCAAGCACTTCCTCAATCGCGCCCGTTGACAGTCTGTGGCCTGCGACATTAATGACATCATCGATGCGGGACATGATCCATACGTAACCGTCTGTATCGATGAACCCTGCATCGCCTGTCAAATAGTAGCCCTCATAGCGCGTGAGATAGTGGTCTCGATAACCTTCATCATTTTCCCATAGGGTCGCAAGTGTTCCGGGCGGCAGTGGCAGTCGGATTACGAGGTTGCCGATCGTTCCCGCGTCAACAGGGGCTCCAGCGTCACCAAGCACACGCACGTCGTAGCCGGGCACCGGCACACTGGCGGAGCCCGCCTTGATTGGCAGCGGTGTGAGTCCTCGGCAATTGGCCGCAACGGGCCAACCAGTTTCGGTCTGCCACCAATGATCAATCACGGGGACTTTGAGCTTTTCCTGCGCCCAGTACACGGTATCGGGATCGCACCGCTCTCCCGCGAGAAACAACGCTCTTAAGCTTGAAATGTCATATTGGTTGATCAGCGCGCCCGTCGGATCCTCTTTCTTAATTGCGCGCAGGGCCGTTGGCGCTGTGAAAAGCGCTTTGACCCGGTGCTCTGCAACCATACGCCAGAACGCGCCCGCGTCCGGAGTGCCGACCGGTTTACCCTCATAAAGAACACTCGCGCATCCCGCTAGCAGGGGCCCGTAGACGATGTACGAATGGCCCACGACCCAACCGATGTCGGAGGCGGCCCAAAAAACATCGCCCTGATGCACATCATAGATCGCGCTCATCGACCAGGCGAGCGCCACCGCATGCCCGCCATGATCGCGCACGACGCCCTTTGGTTTCCCAGTCGTTCCGGAGGTGTAAAGAATGTAAAGGGGATCCGTTGCTTCTACGGTAATACACGGCGCGCGTTGTGCACCACTGAGTGCCTCCGACCACTCTAGGTCCCGCCCAGGAAGCAGGGCCGCAGTGGCCTGAGGTCGCTGCAGGACAATGCAGTGTCGGACGACGTGCTGAGCAAGCTTGAGAGCCTCATCGACCAGAGGCTTGTAAGGGACTACCCGCTGACCCTCGATGCCGCACGACGCCGAGATCACTACGACCGGCTTCGCATCGTCGATGCGCTTGGCGAGTTCCGGCGCAGCGAAGCCCCCGAATACAACCGAATGCACGGCTCCGATGCGCGCACATGCAAGCATGGCCACTACCGCCTCCGGAACCATCGGCATATATATGATGACTCGATCGCCGCGCTCGACCCCCAATTTCCTTAGTGCGCCCGCAAAAGTCGCAACCTGATTGAGAAGCTCCTCGTAAGTGAAGCGCGAGGCGACCCCCGTTACAGGGCTGTCATAGATGAGGGCGAGATTCTCGCCGCGGCCTTGTTCCACGTGGCGGTCGAGCGCGTTATAACAGGTATTGATGCGACCGCCGGAAAACCAGCGGTAAAACGGCGCGTTACTCGTGTCGAGCACACGAGTCCAGCGGCGATCCCAGGTGAGGGCTGCGGCCCGTTCCGCCCAAAAGGCATCCGGGTTCTCACAGGCACGGCGATAGGCGTCTAGGTAAGTGAGGTTTTCCATACCCGCATTATGCGCCGGTTCCGGATTCCGGCGTTGTCCAGGAAAGCTTGAAAGCGTCGGATCTTCGTGCGCCGGCGCCCGCTACCGCGGGCGGCAGGTGACTCAGAACCTCCCCTTATAAATAATGTGAACCCCAAATACCGGTTTCTTTGCCGGTGCGACGTCCCACTCGTTGATTGGAGGTTCACATTCCGCTGTTCCGTCGAGTGCGCAAACTATCGTTTCAGTATGAAATTGCGTCCCGACGAAATGAAACTATCCAATTGCTCGAGCTTCGCATCGAGCGGAGCGGAGCGCACAGCCGAGGTCGGCACAGTTAATCCCCGGTGAAGTCGGTCGTCGATCTCCGAGCGAGGAGCCGCGCGAGGAGATTTTCTCCGAGGATCTGGTACTCCCGCGGACTCAACTTCATGTTCGCGACCACGTCGCGTGGCCAGTCGACGAACGTGTACGATCCGCGAACCCGCCAAAGCGTCATCCCCGTCGATGGGGCGATCGCGACGTCGTCGATCACCAGGCGCAGCGTGCCGTCGGCCCGGGGAACGAGCGACGCCACAACGCCGATGTCGCCCCTTGCTTCGTCTCCTCGATTCATCACGAGCTCCCGGGCGCCCCGCGCCGAGCACGGCTGCGCCGTATGTCTGACCTGATCCGTCGTCCCCACCCATCTTTCATGCCCGCCGGATGGCCGCGCAGGGTGCGAAGGCGCGCGTATGGAAGCGCAGTTGTGAGTTTATGCGTTGCGCGGACAGACCTAAAGGGCAAGCTTAGCGGCGGCTGACCGTGCGGCAGCACTTCATGGGCGCAACAGGATCCTGTCAGAATGTTCCTACGATTGGCAGCGCTGTTTTCCGGCTGCTCACCGCACGTCCTTGGTGTAGCTTCGAGTGCAAGTGTGCCCGTCCAGCAGCGAGGTCTAGTGCAATGATTTCTGAACGTCCTAACCAATCCTCCGAGTTGCCGGCCAACAGAGTGCCGCAACCGTCCGCCGATGAGCAAGGCAGCAAAACTGCCCTCAATCATGAACCCTCCGAAGATGCTGCGTGCCATCAAGCCACGGTTATAGTGCGTGGTGAGACCGTCCGCGATCAGAACGCAAACCCACCTCCCAAGGGTTCGACGGCCGAGGATAAGAAGGATAAGGAGAAGTCGCCGGGCAAGGAAGTCTCGGAAGCTAAACTCGAAATGCGGAGTCGCCTCCCCGCCCTAGATGACGATGCCGACATCGGGGTTCCGAAAGAACAGGTTGTCATCAGGGACGGCAAACCGGACCTGGCATTTACCGGAACGCTGCTCGCCTCAGAAGCTCCGCCTTCGGCAGACCAGGAGCAGTGGGAGGAGTATCGAATTTATGAGACGAATGGCGGAAAGCATGTGTTTTCGAAGGTGACCCGTACTGTGTTTGCAGAAGAGCAGGATCATTACAATGCGGAAGTATTTGAGCCTTCTCCGTCTTCGGTGCCATCGCAGCTGCTCAGAAGCGCGCGGGATCTTATCCATACACGGCCGCTGGATTGGACGGATGCAGCGGTCAAGTTTTTTGGATACGACCCACTTGCCAAAGCTCTCTATCGAAAGCTCGGTGATGAGTTCGAGGAACACATCAGTTAAATAAAACTGGGATCGCGAGCGGTCGATGGAATCGGCGATTACCCGCTGGAAGTTGTCCCTCCCTGGGTCCGCGCGCCGACAAGCTCCGGGCTTCGAACCAGGTACTCCTGTTAGCCCAGTCCATTCCCGCGCTTCTCTATAAGCGGAGCAAGTAGAAAACGCTGCGCGAAGCTCATTCTTACTTCCCTGAGTCTCAACAGCCATCTCGTAAGCCAACGCTGGATCTCAATATAACGAACCCAGGCAGAAGGTGTTCGCCAAAGTTCGACTTTGACCGGTGTGGCTATTAGGGAACGTACCTTTCTCGTTGTCTATGATCGTACCCGGTAGCCATATAGAAGTATGGCGCCTAGGCCATATAAATGGCATCCTTCAGAAATGACGTCAAGCTTCGAGTGGGATCCTGCCAAAGAAGCAGAAAACCTACGTAAGCATGGGGTGTCGTTTCGGGAGGCACAGCTTGCCTTCCTGGACCCAGAACGAGTCATCGCGCGAGACGTGGCTCACGCATTATCGGCGCAGGGTATTGGCGCAAAGGACAGAAGGTCTATGAAACGCAAGGGAAACTACACAGATGAGCCGATGGGCCAGCTTGAAGTGGTGGAGGATATTCTGCCGTCTCCGAATCGACTAGTCCTCAAAGAGGACGGTGTGAAGATCACCATTTCTCTGAGCAAGCACAGCGTCGATTTTTTTAAAGCTCATGCGGCAAGATCGAAGGTTTCGTATCAAAAAATGATCCGCAGATTGCTGGATGCCTATGCGGCACACTATGGGGCGCGGTCGGAACGCCATCGGCCCACTGGGCGTCGCGCCACGCCAAATGTAAAACCTTGACCTACACAATGTAGCGGCATTCGAGACGCGAACATTCGCTCGATGGAGCCGTAAAAACATATCTCCCGGATCCCACACTGCGGGATGCTGTAGCAGAGATGCCCCAGCCGCGCTGTCCGCCCACTCGGACGGCCCAAAGCCAAGAACCTGGTGGCGGACCAGGTGCTTGCCGAGCTCTTGGTACTGGAGTTGTTGGATGATGCGGCAGATACTTGCGGCCGCGAATTTCTGGAAAATAGTTATCTGAAAGCTGCGCGCGTTGACGTGCGCGAGTCGTTAACCTGACCCATTCCAGCCAGTGACGGAGGCATCTATGAAGAGCAATGAAGGTGAGAGGGGAGCAAAGGCGGTCTCGGCGGGACGCGCGGCAATACACGGCGCACACCTGCGCACGCTCGAAGCCCTGTTTCGACATCCGACCGCGCACAACCTCGAATGGATGGATGTGGTCTCATTGATCGAGAAAATCGGAGCCGTGCATCAGAAGGCCAACGACAAGTTCGCCTTCGACGTTGGTGCAGAACATTACCTGATGCATAAGCCACACACTAAAGATCTCACCAGTTCTGAGGTGGTCGACTTACGGCATTTTCTACAGCGCGCCGGCTGGTCGCCTGAAAAGCCGTCCCAGGCGGAGGCTCGTCCCGACCCGGAGCCGCCCACTCTCATGGTGGTGGTCGACCATCATGGCGCGAAGATCTACCGCATCGCTCCGGCATCCGGCGATACTTCGAAGCGTGAAATAACGCCCTACGACCCGCATCATTTTCTGCATCACCTGACGCACAAAGAGCAATTGCGTGAGCAGGGCCAGCGCGCTCCAGAGGATCCTAGCTTCTACAAACGAATCAGCGATGCTCTCGCCGCTGGCGGCAAAATAGTCGTGGTCGGCCATGGGACGGGAAAGAGCAACGCAGCCCAACACCTGACCGAATACCTGCGCACGCACCACCGTGAAACATATCAGCGCATCGTGCGTGAGATCGAGGCTGACCTCTCTGCCGTTACGACACCGCAACTCCTGGCGCTAGCCGAGCAGGCGTTGGGCGAACGATCCTAACCTTGCAAGACTGTGCATCAAAATTCGCTAACACGGTCCGCTGACGAAATTCCCAAAATAGTTGTGCGGCCATGGAGCTACTATTCAAGCGGTATAGGGGACCGGTAGTGAGTCTCCAGCGGCCTGCTGTCGCACGGCTCTTGCTATAGGACAATGATCACACCATGGTGGCATCATTATCGGATCGATCGTATTGGAGTACGGTTCGGAGGCGCTCGAGTCCAAGGGTAAGTTCTGTCATGTCCGATGCTGCACCCAAACATACGCGCAGTCCCGAGATGAGATCAGGGCGCAGGATCGCAGGGGCGGGGGCGGTGACTGCGACGCCGGCACGAAGCGCGCGCCCTGCCGTGCGCTCAGCCTCCAACTCGGGCATGGGTAACCAAAAGTGCGGTGCGAGTCTTATTTCGCTGGCGAGCTGATTGCCCAACATGGTTTTGGCGAGCGACACCCGGCGCTCAATCTCCGCCTTGACCGCATCCGCAATCTCGAAGGCTGAACCATCGTTCACCCATCGGCAAAAGAAGAGTCCTCCTAGGGAGGGTGGGGCGTACACGGTTGCTTGTACGGCCTTAACGAGCGCGTCGAAATAAGGCCCCGCAGGGCAGCATAAAAATCCGACGCGAAGCCCCGGAGACAACGACTTGGAGATGCTGGCGAGGTAGAAACACCGCTCCGGAAGGATTGAAGCGAGGGGGGAGAGACTCTTCGGTGCTCGCGGTGCGAACAGCGCGTACGTATCGTCCTCGACCACCCAGAGTTTGTGTCGACGCACAATGCGAGCGATTTCTTCGCGACGTCCGGAGCCCATCGTTCGGCTCGTGGGATTTTGTACGGTGGGCATGGTGTACAAGACCTTGGCGGCCGTGGACTTCACGGCACGCTCAAGTGCCTCTGGCCGAATTCCTTCGTCATCCATCTGGACGCCGTGCAGGGTGTAACCGCAATGCTCGGCAAGCCGTTGCATGCCGAAAAAGGTAGCGGCCTCACACAGGACCGTATCTTTCGGGCGACAGAGCAATCCAAAAACCAGCGACATCGCCTGCTGTGCGCCGGTGGTCATGAGCAATCGCGTCCACTCTGGCTCAAAATGGGCCACCCTCGAGAGCCACCTGGCGGCCGCTCGACGATGAGGCTCTGGACCGGGCGCCGGCGAATAGCCGAGTCCATCGAGCAGGTCCGAATTTCGTTTGCCCGGCGGTGTGGATAGCAAGCGGCGCGCAGCGGCTTCGTGGGGAACGACATTCAGGGACAGGTCAATCACCCGATCGCGCGCCGCCTCGCCCGTCGAGCGTTGACTTCCTGCGTCTGAGACAAACGTTCCGCGACCCACGTGGGCGTGAACCAGCCCGCGCCGCTCGGCTTCGAGATAAGCCTTGGTGACCGTGCCGACGCTGACGTTCAGGTGACCGGCAAGAGAACGTTGCGGCGGCAGGCGCGCGCCGCCGTCCACCGCCCCCAGGCGCACATCCCGTTCAAGTGCCGCCACGATGCGTGCATAGATCGGTTCCGATCCGGGATCGAGCTGAGGCAGCCAAGAGCCGTCGGTCATAATCACCATCTCTATTTGTACTATAGGACAATATAACATTTGACCTCTTACATTGCACCAGACTATCGTCGATCCACGCTCGGACGATTTCACTGAGTCAAGTGATGTCACAGACCCTCGAATTCTGGATCAGCGACGGTGGCTGGGCACTTCACCACGGAATGCCACATCCGACGCGGGTGTGCGAACGGGCCCGCACATGGGTGTGCGGATGAGCACTGCTGAACCACTAAATTCGACATTTCCCACGGCGGCGACCAAGACATCCCAGTCGGGCGAGAAAGATGTTGTAGCAGCTGAGCCTGGACTCGCGCGGCTACCTTTCGATCAGCCAAAGGCGGCCTTGCGAGATTCTTGGTCGAGGCGCTTCTGGATCGCCCTAGCACTCATGCCGCTCTGGCCCCTGACAACCGTGTATGCGCAGCACGCTTCGGATGATCCGCTCGCCACGGCCAACGATGCTTTCGGACTGACGCTGGGCCTGGAGACTATCGGTTTGTATGGACCTGGCGGTGTTCGCGGCTTCAATCCGCAGGCGGCAGGCAATGTTCGCATCGACGGTCTGTATTTTGATCAACAGGGCGCGCTGTCCAATCGTGTGGTGGAAGGCTCAACGATTCGTATCGGCGTGAGTGAGATCGGCTATGCCTTTCCAGCCCCAACCGGCATCGTCGACTATGATCTGCGACATCCCGGGAACGGTACGCCGAGCGCCACGGTGGTGGCGAGCGCCGGTCCTTTCCAAGGGCATGGCTTAAGTGTTGACGGCAATCTGCCGCTGATCTCCAGCGCACTGCAACTACCCATGGGTGCGAGCCTTCAGACCACCACAATGACGCCTCCCGGAGATTCCGATCCGGGCTACACATCCACGGTCGCGAACGTTGGCGCAACACCCCAGTGGAAGCCCAACGACTGGCTCACCGTTCGCGGGATCTTCGACTGGACTCAAACCACCCACGCCAAAACACTGCCGTTTGTCTTTACTGCGGGCGACTATCTGCCTCCAGAAACGCCCCGAAGCTACTATGGCCAAGATTGGGCGGAAGGACGAAGCCTCGCAGAAAACTACGGCGGAATCGTCACGGCTCGATTGAATACCCACTGGTCGCTGGCGGCCGGAGTGTTTCGCTCCATCGAGAATGCGCCGGTCAGTTATGAGGACCTTTACCTCAATACCTTGCCGAACGGCTCCGCTGAGCAGTTCATGGTCGGCAATCCAGATCAGAGGACCTCCTCGACCTCCGGTGAAGCGCGGCTTACTGGTCGCTTTGGATCCGGCTCTTGGCGGCACGAGATCGTATTCCTGGCGCGCGGTCGCGATACGCTAGCTCTCTACGGCGGGTCCGATGTCGTTGATGTCGGACCGGCGTTCATTGACCAAGGCGTCCAGGTGCCAGAACCCTCGTTCACCTACACCGCACGTACCCAAGACCGCACCCAACTCTGGAGCGCCGGCGCCGCCTACCGTGCTCAATGGCAGGGACATGGAGACTTCGCGTTTGGAATCCAGCAGGAAAGTTACGACAAAAATGTTCTCTCTCCGGCGCTTGCTGCCGCCAGACGGACCGATCACCCGTTGCGCGGCTACGGGACCGGTGCACTTGCCCTCGGCGAAAGCGTTACTGCCTACGCAGGCTATACCCAGGGGCTCGAGGATTCCGGTGCGGTTCCGAGTGTCGCCGCCAATCGCGGCGCCATTCTTCCCGACGCGCGAACCTGGCAAATGGACGCGGGGCTTCGCTATCTACTCACCTCTAAGCTCAAACTGATTGCCGGCGTCTTTGAAATTGAAAAGCCGTATTTCAATTTTGACACGAGCAACGTGGACCGCCAGCTCGGCGTTCAACGTGCGCGCGGCGTCGAACTATCCCTTTCCGGGGAGGTTATCCAAAATCTCGATGTTGCAGTAGGGGCTTTACTCGGTGAGGTCAAGATCATTGGATCCAACCTAGCCGTAAACGGTGTTGGAACGACCGCGTTCGGTCAGCCCCGTGTGCAGGGGACAATCAACGCCGATTACAAGTTTCCGCTGTGGCCGGCGCTCTCTGCCGACATCACCGTGGTGCACTTTGGTAAATCCCCGGCCAGTGTTGATGATGTCACGCAAAATCCTGCGCAGACGTTGCTTTTGGCGGGCGGTCGCTACCGATTCAAGCTATGGGGTGCTCCGGCAACGCTGCGCGTGCAAGTCCAGAATGTAACCAATTTCTATTTTTGGAATATGGGCTATAGCCCAGGATTCTCCGAATTCCAGCCGCGCTCCTACTTTGCCTACTTGACCGTGGATGTTTAATTGTGGCTGCTCTGGCGGAACGGATCGCGCAGTGGCGGACGAGTGGAGACCTACAGGAGTTAGCAATGAACGGGCCAAGAATTTGCACGACACCCGACTCTTCCCGGCATGACACGCATTTAAACGGACTCTTTTCCCAACTAGCGTGCGTCGACGTTTCCACACTCGTCGCCGCGTGCACG
>Ga0302179_10001450_pt1 | contig 14298 bp, 18 predicted proteins | sample I_Palsa_E3_1_FD_198788 | JGI IMG/M metagenome (GOLD analysis project Ga0302179, IMG submission 198788) | Peat permafrost microbial communities from Stordalen Mire near Abisko, Sweden - I_Palsa_E3_1 | ecosystem: Environmental > Terrestrial > Soil > Palsa > Peat permafrost | place: Sweden...
CGTTTTTCCATGAAACAACTTTCGTAGTCTGTTTATCATGGAGCCATGCGTAGCGAGAAAGCCTAGAAGTTCATGAAGCCACTGGAAGGTACCTTTAACATGGAGCGTCAGTTACGCTCAGAAAATATTTTTAGAGTGTGAAACGCTTTCACACCAAACACTTCACCATCGCCAACCCACTTTTGACGAAAGCAAAAGCCTCCAGAACATCCAGAACATCAAATAACGCGCAACGAACGGAAAAGAATAAGAACTAGACAGAAAAGGAGCAAAAAAATGCTCCCGGTGGGGGTCGAACCCACGCTGTCCGCGTCAACTCAAAAGGAGATTAACAACAGTTGTTTCAAATACGACTATAAGCACGGCGCATTAACCACTATGCTACGGGAGCAGGATTATTTTAATTTCAACTGTTCAATTTCAAACTATATGCTGTGGCTCAATCTCAGGATTTCTATTGGTTGAGTCAAACCAAGCGGCTTCACCATTATTGGACGACAAATGTCCAAACCCTCAAAAGCTGCGCCCTAAGACAAAGCGGCTCCCACTTTTTGCTGATCCTTTATTGACATGGCTCCACAGCCGAACTCGACAATAATACTGTCGGGTCACAAGGATTGTGTGCGAACAGTAGCATGGAACATTACGGGAACGCGGCTCGCATCAGGGTCAACCGACAAGACGATACGCATATGGAATCCGGACAAGCCAGAAGGACGCTATTCTCTCCAGCTCAGAGGACACACGCAAACGGTCGACCAGCTGTGCTGGGATCCCACAAACCCTGACCAGCTCGTAAGTGCATCGCCAGATAAGACGGTCCGATTCTGGGACTATCGAAGTATGTATTTGCTTTGGTCCTAGCTCATCATTTTAGCCCAGACTTGTATCAAGGAGGTTCCAACGAAAGGCGAAAACCTGAATATTTCGTGGAGTCCGGACGGTAATCATGTTGCTGTGGCGAGTAGAGTACGTCGTAGCTGTGGCTAGCTAATTCCAAGGACGACATAGTCACAATCATTGATGCCCGTCAACATAAAATAATAAAAACGTTCAAGGAACCGCTAGAGGTAGCCCTCCAAATTGGTATATTTTAACGATAGACAAACGAAATGGCTTGGTCACATAGTGGCGATTTATTCCTTTTGACGAATGGTGCCGGGCGAGTAAAGATATTGAGTTGGCCTTCCCTGAAATTACTACACACTCTAGACGCCCATACAAGCAACTGCTTTTGTCTTGAATTTGATCCCCGGGGGAGGTATATCATAATTAGACTGAGCATCCTACTAACCGCAGATATCTAGCCGTGGGAGGAGCAGATGCTATTGTATCTCTTTGGGACCTGAAGGAATGGATATGTGTGCGGACGTTTGATAGACAAGAGTAATACCCCATGATGAGTGGTCGCTGAAATCACCAGTTGGCCCATTCGGACTTTGAGTTTCAGCTATGACGGTGTTTATTTGGCATCAGGATCGGAGGACTCCGCAATTGACATTGTTCGTCCCCTTATCATCATTGTTAACTGGCATCAGGCATATGTTGAGACCGGTTTAGAAGCAAAAAGAGTGCCTACGACCGCCGCAACAAATAGCATCGCATGGCATCCTGGAAAACACTGGCTCGCGTATGCTGGAGAAGACAAAGACGGATCACTTAGGATACTGGGGTTTCATGATTTGCGATGAGAGATGTCTCCTTGGAGGAGATTGTAGCAAGAGCCGTGTAGAAATATAATCCACTGGAGATGGAAAAGTTGCGCTAGGCCTAGATCTTGATCGAAGATTGCTGATCTGATCTGATCTCAAATCAGCAATTACCTCACGGATCGAAACGCGTTGGTCGACCTGGGACCTAAGCTCCAGTGAGGCATAACAATATGCAGACTTTAGCATAGCCTAGTACCTCGTCCCTCAATCTAACTTTAGTGGCCACACATATACGTTTCGGGCGCACAAGGCCACTCGTCGGCCGCTGCGGTGGGGCTCCAGTGTTAAAAAAAATGATTGTGTGGTGATCTTTGGCGTGTTTTAGTTTTGTCGGCCGAGACATTGCCCATAATAAGGACTTGTTTGATTAGCGTTCACAGCATATGGTCGAAAACTCTTCACTCATGTACAACTCGTGTGATAGCGGGTAACGTTATGAAGGCTTTTACGGCTATCCATGAGTTGTATATTTGTCACAGGGACATCAGATCGAATAACGTCCTTATCGGTGAAAATGATTCAGTTTGGGTGATAGATTTCGGCTTCTCAAGAATAGTTCATGGCAGGAGTGGGGAAACTCAATTGAATCAGGAGATGGATGCTGTTCGTATGATGCTAGAAGATCTTTTCGCGCGCTTTCAAAGCAGGATACTCATCTGATGCTCGAACTCAGCTGAATCTTATAGCATCTATTTGAGTGGAGAAGAAGTGGTGAAATGGTTGCCGTAGTTGCCGTTTACGGAGATGTAGTATGAGTTGGCGACGGGATCGGGGTTGAGTCCCTTGTAGGTTGTGGTGCAGATCACGAAATTGAAAAGTTTAGAATTTGGGGATCGCTTTTTGATGACAACAAATCAGTTCCTCGTCCGGTTTGCGCAGCTGAACCCAGCATTCCGTAAATCTGAGCTTGAGTCGTGTGCTTTACTCTCGGACTGCCGGTTGAAAGAGCCTCTAAACTTTGTTGAGTACAATGACGCATCACCGTTCGCCGTTCTTGAGCTCAATGCTGATGCCGACGCTGCTGCTGCTCTTGTAAAGCGCTCTGTCTTGACACAGTAAGGTCTCTTTTGTATCACGTTGCTAACCCTTTATAGATCAATATTCGAGCTGTGGGGCTGTGGAAATTCTTATGACGAGCTCCATAAAGATGTGGTCGCCAGAACGAAGAGTCGATGGGTACTCCTCTGAGAACCTAGGGCTTACCAGTCCAGACAGACTACATGCAGGCATCGTTCTGCTTCAAGCTGGACTGTTTTAACCAGACTCGCTCTCTCACAGAACAAAAAGACATTATTGAGTCGTTCTCGTACATGGAATTTCAAGGTCCTATTCGGTTACGAGACGCCGAGCAAGTATTCACAATACATGAGCATTGGAATTTGAAGGAGCCCAAGAAATTGCTTCGTGTCTATTTTGGACGATATGTAACCTCTCCGGCTAGCGCTTTTTCGCTGATACATTCTAGTTAGGAAGAGGATGTCGTGAATTAATGACCAAGTATGATTTGAAACTAAGACACTACGTAGGCAATACGTCCTTCGAGGCCGAGCTATCTCTTGTCACCGCCAATCAGGCTTTGGTATTATCCAGCTTGATTTCCAACTCCTAATTTTGCTAGGCGAACCCTGGGATGTTGATCTATGATCCTTTCTGTGGAACAGGGAGTTTTCTGTACACCTGTAGTCATTTCGGGGCAATGACATTCGGTAGTTGACCCATGCACAACGCTAATATATTAGGGTCAGATATAGGTCAGTTCTGTGCTCGAAAAAGAATGACTAAACTTCAGACGGGCGTAATCTACGTGGAAAAGTAGGAAGATCTGTAAAGTCGAACTTTACACAGTACCAACTTGATTCATTCTTCCTAGACACGATGGCATTCGACCTAACCCGCAGTCCGATCCGTGAAGGTGTCTTTTTTGACGCGATTGTTTGCGATCGTGATTCTCCTCTCAGTGCTCGTAACTCACTTCTAGCACCGTATGGCGTAAGAGCTGGCGCGAAGAAACTTGGAAGCAAAAAGGATATGAGTGTCCCTGTCACTCGACGAGATGGTGCAATCGCGCACATGTAAGCTGCCCAACTCATTAAGGAATTTCTGATTGTGACTAGGCAGCCAGATTTCGTTTATCCAACCGTTGCTTACGAGCTTTCAGATGTGCTTAATGATTTGATGGAATTCTCAGCGAAACATCTCCGGCCTGGAGGGCGTTTAGTCTTCTGGCTTCCTGTCATTCGTGATCTAACATACGAAACTCGTATTCCTCAACATCCACAATTACAGTTGATCTCAAACTGCGAACAGCCGTTCAGTCAATGTACTCATCTCATCAGTCATGTCTTATTATTAGGGTCCCGTAATCTTCTCACATACGTAAGGACCGACATCACAAAGTCGAGCACCCATAACAATCATCTTTTATTGCCCCCAAATCACCCAGAATTCCGTGACATGGTTAGTTCCATTGCTTTAAGGCTACTAAGTCCTAGTATTTTAACAAGGATTTGCGAACTTGACAAGTGATACCGGAAGGCAAAAGCTCTAGGCAGGGTACTCAGATAAATGTAACTGAATCTTAACTCCATCCCTGGGTTTGGGTTTCTATTCGGTGTGGCCCATGCGCAATTGATTCCGTTTTTGTTCGTCTGTGATCCACCTCAAAGGCACTCCACGTCGACATGGGTGCTGTGCTTCCACGCTCGTTCCGTCTCCTGGAAGAACTCGAAAAGGGTGAGAAAGGCACGTCTTCCTACGTAGCTCACGCTAACCCTGGCACAGGTCTCGGCGATGGCTCGTGCTCCTACGGTCTCGCGGATGGCGACGACATTATGATGACCAACTGGAACGGCACCATCCTCGGCCCTCCACATGTATCTCTTCGCTGCAGTGATGGGCTGCTGACACGTGCGTAGAGTGTCCATGAGAACCGCATCTACAGTCTAAAGATCACATGCGGAAACCAGTACCCTGATGTTGCTCCTCTAATATCCTTCACCTCCAAAATCAACCTGCCCTGCGTCAATCCATCCACAGGAAAGGTACCCAAATTCCTCAGCACTACACATGGCCCCGGTTCTGATGCTTGCTAGGTCGAACCGAGCAAGTTAAACTGCCTGGGCAACTGGCGTCGTTCCAACACGTTGGAAACTGTCCTTGTGGAGCTGAGGAGGTTAGTTCTCTGCTTCGCCTTTGTGTGCAAGTCTGACATCTGCGCTGTAGGGAAATGGCCGCTCCCCAGAATCGGAAGCTGCCTCAACCTCCCGAAGGAACTACTTTCTAATTCATTATCGGCACGGGCATACACGGATGCGTGGTTTGCGAGTCTTTTACGGAGGAGATTCGGGATGAGAACCGGGTGTATTGGAGACAGTTGTTCGGGCAGTAGTCTCACATTATTATTTGTCTATTTGCTTCCCCATAGCATAACATGGCGAGATGAACTCATATATTTCTATGCTGTGCCTGGTTTCATCTACATACATACGAGCTAGTAGTGGAAAGGCGACACCGATGTGCATCCATGCAGTTAGGGAATGGAGAACCATCTTGCATCAGAACTCGTATATTCATTCCAGGCACGCTTCCCAGTGAATCTATTTTGCAGCTTGTCGGGTTTTTTCCTCCAGTTCGGAAAGAACCGCCCGCGCTTTCGATTCAGTTGCTGCCTGTTGTTGTGCTCTCAACTCCCTACTCTCCACCAATTTATCTCGCAATCTTTGAACTGTTTCCCTCTGTCGCTCTTCAACACCATCCATCCAATATCCAAATCCAGCGCCGACACCTATGAAAACTGCGGTCCCGCCCCAAGCTGATGTTAGTGACCTGGGCATATGATTGCTACCTCCAGGAGAATGGAAATTTCTATGACAGAGGCCAAGTTGAATGTAACGAGTGAAAGCCCTACTCCATCAATCTGTGTCCGAATTTCAGAGGCCGGGAAAGTACGACCAAGTAGCCCATCCAACCATGCTCGCCATGACAGACATGATTGCTGATTTGGAGTGCCGAATGCTTTCGCCCCAGGTTGTCCTGCTGTTGCTGCTTAAGTAATCCGCCAAAACCCGGGTTAGGGGTGCTGCCCTTTTAGGATGGGCGCTGGACATTTTTCACACGTCGTCCATCCGCGCAGCCTCCTTTCCTTGCGGCTCCTATCTGGCAATCCCTTCCAGCCCCGAATCTCTCTCCCAAAGCTCTCTACCACATCTGACCTGCTGATCCATTCGAGATGGGGTTGTCGAGTAAGTGATCCCTCGATACTGGTTGGCTGGCGTGGCCATTTCTTCGTGTTTCCCTTGGCTCGTGTGCTGACGCTCTAGTCTCGAAGTTATTGTCCGGTTTGTTCGGCAAGAAAGGTAAATAGCTATCATCACACTCTTGAGCCGATGCTGATTCGATAGAAATGCGAATTTTGATGGTCGGCCTTGATGCTGCCGGGAAAACAACAATTCTGTACCAAGCCCCTGATAATCGAACTAACCACGTACAGGTATAAACTGAAGTTGGGAGAAATTGGTACGTAGCCTATGTCATAACCATCTCTCTGTGTATATGCTAACTTTTGCGTATAGTTACTACTATACCGACCATCGGTGCCAATCCCATTCCCATTCGAGCTAATCCGTGTAGGATTTAATGTCGAAACCGTGGAATACAAGAACATCAGCTTCACTGTTTGGGATGTCGGCGGTCAAGACAAGATCCGACCCCTTTGGCGACATTGTACTTATTCCCGTTCCCAACTCTCTTCATTGCTGACATTCCTCGCAGATTTCCAAAACACCCAAGGCATCATCTTCGTAGTTGACTCCAATGATCGTGAGCGTGTTTCTGAAGCCCGAGAGGAGCTCCAACGCATGCTCAACGAAGACGAGCTCCGCGATGCCCTTCTTCTCGTATTTGCCAACAAACAAGATCTTCCCAACGCAATGAATGCCGCCGAAATCACCGATAAATTGGGTCTTCACAGTTTGAGGCAAAGGAGTTGGTATATCCAAGCGGCTTGTGCTACCAGCGGTGACGGATTGTATGAAGGTCAGTCAGCTTCACAATCCCTTCTACAGTTGCTGACGCCTTTCTAGGATTGGAATGGTTGAGCACAAATCTTAAGCGACGTCAGTGATCATGTAAACGGATTCTCCACGCGGAATATGGTTATGGCATGGAGAAATTGAAGTGTGTGGAGGTGAAATCATAGTTGTATGAAGGGCGGTGACACTGTCGTCTCTTGAGCAATGTCTATTTCTTTTTCGCAAGTCTCATTTTGGGTGGCTGTTTTAATCGCAATCGTTGTCGAATGGTCTTTAGATTTGTATTTTAAATAAGCACCCCGTGTCTCGGAAACTCATGTAAACAATGACTTGGCACATTCACGTAACTTGAACATAATGACAATATGCTCAGTCATCCTCCTCGGGAACTCCCTCATGCATCGCACCATGTTGTCCTCCTCTTTCGACGGCAGTAATATATCCTGCGCGAATGACCCAATCACCAAAGTGTTCTAGTAAATCAGTATTTGCTCAACAGGGAAAGGTGCCAAACCTCCATCGTGTTTCTCAAGTGCATACTGTTTTATCATGGGCTTCAATATCTCTAAGATCTCTTGTTCGTTTACTGAAGCTCTACGCGGTCAGGGACAAAGGCAATCGCCGGCAATACCTGTATAACTTGTTGAGACGTTGACCATGATAACCTCCGCCGAGCATGAGATTATAAGTCCCAGGAGCCTTTCCAACACAAGCAAGTTCCGCAACCCATGGTCTTGCACAACCATTGGGACAACCGGTCATTCTCATAACTATGCTGGTATTTCGAAGACCTGCCTCTACAATGGTATCTTCCAACTTGGTGATAAGAGTTGGTAGATATCTCTCGCTCTCAGCCATTGCCAATCCGCACCTAAACACGTTAACATGGAACTAAACAATGTCTCTACGTTGGGAAGGCCACACAAGCCGAGCTGCAATGTTAGCATTAACAGAACTTGAAGAGATGATTACGATGATAGCCGAAGTCCAGAGAAGTTGAGATTGTCAAGTTGATACTTGGCCAGAACATCTTTGATATGGGGAAGTTGTTCCGAAGTTACGCCTGCCAGGATAACGTGTTGGTTACCAGTCAACCGAAAATGACCTGAATTCGTTTCAACCATATATCGCGCAATCTCCAGTAGTCCAGACTTAGCTTGCAATTCAGCTCTGTCCTCAACACGTCCTGTATAGATTAGCGGGTTGGCTTTCAAGAATATACCATTTTCAATGAAGATAGTGTGGCTATACAAGCCATCATCGCCCTTCACCCACCCGCTGAAATCATCAATATTCTTAGTGAATGGCTCATGTTCGCGAGGAGGTGGAAGTTGTCTGCCGAGCCGCTCCTCAACTTGCCGTTTGAACTCGTCCAAACCCATGTCATCAATAGTGTACTTAAGTCTACACGTACGTCAGCCACCAGTGATCGAAAGATATACCGGGCGTGTTTCCTGTTGGTCCTATCTCCATTGTCCCTTTGCACCAGCATGATGGCTTCAGCTACTTCACCAACTTCTTTTGGCAGGCAAAATCCCACAAGCTGGCCAAGACGGGCATATGTCTTTTTATTGCCATGGGTCATTCCCATCCCGCCACCAATAAGAACGTTAAAACCAGCGAGGCCACCGGACCCTTCGTCTTTGATTGCGATGAGGCCAATGTCGTGAGCATAGACATCTGTATCATTCACCGGAGGCACAGCAATGGTGACTTTGAACCTAAGAATTAGAACAAAGGCGAAGTTTTGTCACTTTCTAGGGAGATATGTTGGCCCATATAGGGGCTCGAAGTCCTGCACTGCATCTCCGCCAACCTGCGTGTCCTTGCCATCGCTGTCTCGCAACCAAATCTAGTGGAATTAGATTAATTCGTCCAATGAGTTTACCTCGTGATACGCAGAAGTTGAGGGTAAAAGCCGATTGCTGATCGTCTTAGATGCGGCATAAACTTCGGCGTGCAACTTGCTTTGCGTAGGAAGAGAAGAGCACATCACGTTTCTATTGACGTCTCCACAAGCCGCAATGGTAGTTAAGAGAGCTGTATTGATTCCACGGATGGCTGTTCTCAGATTAGATTTGAGAATTCTAAAGATTGTAAGCAGAGTAATTGAAGAGGTTGGCATACCCATGAAACTGAAATGTTTGTCTTGTGGTCTAACGATTAATTCAAGGATTCTAGGTTATAGGGATAAGTACAAGCTTGAAAGTTTCATTTCCCCATTTATCTGAGATTTCATCCATGGCAATCCATTGAGTCGGCTGACAAACGCCCCCAGACATGCGAACACGAACCATAAAGGAGTACGCTGGTTCGAGACCCTGGCTTTTTCGCTCCTCGCGAAGGTCTCGATCATCTTGCATATATGTTCCGTGAAACTTGGTAAGCTGAAGGTCTGATTCTGATATCGCCCCTGTGGATGTATCCGCGAGACCTTCTGCGATTGTGCCGCGAAGGAAGTTGGAAGCAATCTTGATATCCTCGTTCGTAATGGGCTTGGGCTCATCCACATCCACGTCGATCTGGTCCACCCCCAATGCTTTCCAAAGCTGTGGCTCCCAGGCACTGTAACCAGTCTCGTAAGCATCCGGATCTTGATCATCTCCAAGCCCGATTGGAACCAATTGTGTGGCGCTCAAAGTCTCTAATCGGGCATCAAGATCCTTTCCCGGTTTGTTGTAGTAAAGCTTGTCTTCCTTGCGTGGCCAGTAGTGGCTGTCCCCCAAAGTAAATACAGAATATTTGACCCGAGAGAGATCAAGATCGGTGCTATTCTTTAGAGCATCCCACATCTCCCGTCCATTTTGAGGGAACTCTCCTTGGCCGGCGGTGGATGTGATGAATACCACATTCTCCTCATTAGGAAGATCTTCCACTGGAAAGTCGTCCATCGCAAGAACTTTTGGCTTAAGGCCCCTTGCTTTACACCGCCGTCCCAATCTCTTCGCAACATTTTCGGCATTACCACCGTCCGAAGCGAATAAAATAGACACTGCAGGGCCTGAAAGTCCATCCATGAGCTTCTCGATAGCCTCTTTTGCTTTGACTTTGCGTAGTCTCTTGAGCTCGGAACCGTGGGAGTGGGATACGACAGGCGAAAGAGCGACGTTTCCTCGAACAAGGTGTGTGAGATGATTCTCTCGATCAATGAAGGCTTTGAGTTCTTTCTTCACACGCTCAGAGTCAAGCTGAAATACAGGGTCGGTTCCTAGCGGGGAAGCAGGAGTCCAGCGATATAGCGGCCAGTAACCGGAGTCGACTGCCATTTTCGTGTCTTGCAAGAGTTGCATAGGCGAATCCTGCTCCGATGTGTAGGGCAAGTAAGCGAGAACAATTGACGGACCTTCGAACTGCTGAGCTTCGACCATTGCGTGTATCACTTGAGTGTATGAGCTGTAGACTGCAACAGATGCAACGTAAGCGTTCCCGAAGTTCATTGCGTAGAGGCCGATGTCTTTCTTGCGATTCTCAAGGGCAGAATCGTTCTTTCGCGAGAAGGGTTGTGAATCAATTACAAGCAAGTTCACGTTCTTCCCCGATGAAAGAACGTGATGCACTCCAGAATTACCCAGGTCATACGCCCATGCTTCAGACCCAATAATCCAAGGCACTTCAGCTTTAAAAACCCATGGATTCGACCACACCTTTTGCGCGATAGGGGAGCTATGCTGCCGAAGTTGATCAAGGACCTCAGCTTGCGCATTCTCGGATAACGCACCCCCGGACGCGGATTCATTTACCCAGCTTAAAACCAGTTCAGCGAGATTACCCTGTCCAAGCTGACCGCTCCTAGCCGCAGCCGAGATTTCAGAGACAATTCGTTTTTTAGTCTCTAGACGGGCAACGTATGAACCGAACAGATACTCTGGAGATGATGCTATCTCGCTAGCTACGAGAGAATTCGTGGCATCCGCTGAGTTTAGTATATTAAGCTTGTCGCTAAATAGCTGTCGTAACACTTTGACATACGAATTTTCGATGTGAGGTTGCTCGAGTTTACTTTCAGTAGGTGGTGCCAAAGGTTGCCCAATTGCAATATTTTGCTGCGGGCTATCAAGGAGAAGATTGACTGCAATTTGGGTGAGCGCCGGCCCTACTGATCCTTGTGGCAGATGACCCAGATGATAGGAAACAACGCAAGCGGGTCCTTCCACATGTTCCCTGCTGGAAGTGAGGACGTCCATAAACACTGGACCCCATTTAGTAGGTCGATGTCTGAGCTGCTCAACCACGGCGATTCTCTTCAGATTTGTGGGGACAGAAGCCCCGAACGTCGCGGCTTGCCATGGCCGATAAATACGAATCAGAATCAGACCCATTCCAAAGTAAGCATCAGATGTCTCCGCTTCAAGCAAGGCTTTTTTGAACACTTCAGTATAGGAACCAAAAAGTACGATGGCCGACTGAGCCTGTGAGGGGCCATAATATTCAATATTATGATAAGCCCTCCCCGTAACCTTGTGTAGCAGGCCGAAAAGCTTTTCCGATAATCGGCCGAGAAAATAGTCACTCTCATAGTCCAAATTCTCGTCCGACTCACTAGAGACCGACGATATTGGTGAGCCGACGACCCCATTTCCATTGACAGAAACCCCGTTTGCGCCATTTGTATGCCCGTTGGAATTTCCATTAGCGATGTTGACGACTTCATTCGATTGACGGTGGTCTGATGTAGTCTGTTGGGAGATATCCCGACGATAAATGGTCTGTGAGGAAGGCTGATATACATTTTTTGTGAAAGGTTGATGAGACTGCAGGAGTGACTGAATCGCGCTTAGATTTTCAGTGGCAATTGGTGAGTCACTCTGTGTCGCCTGGGTAAAATGGATCACCCCTTTCCCAGAAAATAGAGCAATACAGTGAGATATCAATCCCATGTCTTGCACTTCTTGCAACGTCGTGGACTGCACAATTGCAAAGCCGGTTTGACGAAGCGCAGTGATGGTAGAGAAATCCGAGGAAGGTCCACCAGGGAGAACGACATGGATCACGACTGCATGCGCCGACAGTATAGAAAGGTGGGGAATTGCCAGGAGCAAAGCGTCTGCCGTTGTCGTAACTGAGACTACTTGTCCTTGCCGGACGGAACGCAAAGGGGCCAGAAATGGATCCGCATTGTATCGAACAGGGACAACCTTCAAAATCAGTAACAGTGGTACAAGGCACGTACCTGTGTGACCTGTTTTCGTAAAGCGTTCGGAGATTTCGTTGAGTACAGATGGTTGAGCGTGGGCGAGAAGGGGCCCGAGTTCGTGAGATTGGGCTGTACAGAATAAACAATGTCACTGCATTGGTAAGCAATCCTAGCCACTATCTGTCAGTATGCGAAGGCGCTTGTGATTATACCGGCTTCCTCTCGAGAGAACACTGACAATTTCGCCTTCGCAACCATAGCTGTTAAGGTGAACTGTTGATGTTACGACGGTGTCAAGTGGCACGCAGGGTAAATTTTCAGTTACACGAATGGCAACTGTCTCCGGATGAAAATACCCACAAGCACGACATCGGCCCAACGGGTAACTCGACATTCCAATCTCGGCAATCCGATTCGCTCAGAACCACAATTCCGACATCAACCGCCAATGACATTTCTCTCACACGTTTGCTCTCCCACCACGAAAATCTAGATTCTCTAGTCCCGGCAAAAAGCCGTGGGAGAGAAACTCATTCCCTTTCGGCCATCGCTATTATCACGTTGTTCTTCCGTTCGACCTCTAATTCCGCGAGCTATTTTCTACCGTTGGCTCCGCGCGCCCCAAGCGCTTGCGTCGAACCGGCCCGAAGCGATCGGCAGTGAATATTGTTGTGACAGTTATTAGCGCTCGTGATCAATCAATCAATGAAGTCAGGTCGGATTAACAGCACTGACCCCGCGGTCTGGCCCGGGAATATATCAATCAGCTAGCTTCTCTGCAACTTGATCCAAGAGCGAGTTGCTTGCACTACTACTACTAGTACTTTAGAGTTTACTTGGCGCGCGACACGCGCCGGAGAAAGGGCAACGTTGCCCCGACGATGCGCCGTAACCTCTGCATTGTTAAACGTTTACTATCTATTTTCCGCCCTACTATCTCAGGCTCCTCTGAGTCCCTAGTAGTACTTGCCATCCCTCCAATATACTAATTTTCTTTGTTACTAAAGTCTCTCACTGGCAGTTCAGGTTACCTAGTAGTAGTACTAGTACTACTAGTAGTCTTCAAGTTACTGATTTTGTTGGTTCAACCGAAACTTCAAGTGTACTAGTCCTACTACTATTAGTACTACATATTTAAAGTATGTGGGAAAACTCTGGCATTATCAAATTTCCCTTCATTTAGTAGCGTATTGTGGTCACAGTTCCCATCAAAGTCCAATCTGATAGTAATCAATGCAGGTTGCTGCCAATTAGTGTGACACTAACTAACTTGAAGGTCACATGCCAGTGTGACAGTCACGGACCTCACATACTGAAGCCGGTTGACCCCGCACATTGGCACCACCTACTGCTACTATTACTCATTGAATTACAGCATGAGTGTCGCAGCTGTCAGTATAGTAAGATGTGACTCAAAAATAAATCACACCCACAGGAGAGGTAGGTTTTGAAAGAGGTTTGTTTTGTGTTTGTTTTGTTTGAACCAAAAGCAGGGACAGTAAGACTGATTGAGACACTTGTAGTCTACTAATTGCTTGTGTGCTTGCTTGTGACTTGGTTACCTTTCTACAGGGGATTTTCTAGGGGATTATATAGACATTTCTTATCTTTGCCAAGATTCTGTGGCTTGCTTGTGTCACTCACACAGCCTCCACAATCCAAGGTCTAGGCCTGCACTGCCTCCACAAACCAAGGTTCTAGTTGGACCTTGTGACTTTAAGTTCATGATAGGAGATAATCCAGGCTTGAAACTGCCTTTATGGCCGGAATTTTTCAACTTAATGCAGTATCACCACAATAGCAGACCATCATGAGACACACAGGCAGAACACTATACAAAATCAGATTCAAAGTTCAAATTCATAGATCAGGGTGTGCGTAGCGCACCGTGCCTCACTAGTTCTACTAACTTGAAGTTACAGTCCTACTACTACTAGTATGGTCATTTCAATATTTCAATGTTTGTTCACCGAAAACTACCCTTTCAACTTGAACATTGATCTCAAAATTGTTGTTTTAAGTCATTCCATTGCCACTGGTCTTCAAGTTCCAAGTTGTCAACACCAAGTTGAAGTCTCAAAACTTATGTACTAAATTGGAAGCACTTAGTACTAGTATGTTCAAGAAGCTGTGGCCCACTGGTAGCACACCTGTAAGCAGGAGTACTCTTGATTTTTTAACCTGAGTATGTGTAGTACTACTACTGGTAGTGTATGTTATGTGTCGACCTCCGGAGGTCCCTGGGTTAGGGTTTTCCTCCTTTTATTAGCTTGTAGGTCTCATGTCAATGACACATCTTCTCACTGTTTCACTTTTCGGACTCCTTTCCTCAACAGTATACTACTGATAGTAGACATCTTTCTTCCCACTGCAGGCATCAAATTGAGATTATTTTGACATTCTGATCAACTGCTAACTAGTA
>Ga0302179_10001451_pt1 | contig 14289 bp, 12 predicted proteins | sample I_Palsa_E3_1_FD_198788 | JGI IMG/M metagenome (GOLD analysis project Ga0302179, IMG submission 198788) | Peat permafrost microbial communities from Stordalen Mire near Abisko, Sweden - I_Palsa_E3_1 | ecosystem: Environmental > Terrestrial > Soil > Palsa > Peat permafrost | place: Sweden...
ACCACCTCCCGCAACCACATATCAACCAGTCAAGGCCACTTTGCCAGTAGAGCCGATGAGACGCGGACGACCAGTCAAAACGACTCCGAGCCCTCAACCCGTAGTCGCCGAAGCCGACCCATTCGTGAAACTCGGTCCCTCTAGTTCCGGAGTAGTTCCATTTGAATTCACTAATACATCGTTCGAGGACGACGATATCTCATCTCGATTCCCGACTATTGAAGAACTATCTGGCGGGGCATTTACTTCCTCAACCCCGAATCGATCGAAATCCCAGCCACCACCAAAGACAGCTCCCATATCTGCCCCAATGGAGACTGTGGACGCCCTGGCAGACGACGCATTCGCTCTGCCCGTGCAACCTTATCGGAAAAAAGAAGTCGATGCCTTGGCGGATAGCGCGTTCAAACCTGAGCGACGGCCCTCGCCGGCAACGCAAATACGGGCCGCACTGGAACGGGAGAAATCTCAAACCGAATACGTTGAACCAATCCAGAATCCTCAAATACCACCTGAGCGAGAAGAAGAGGAGAGGGTTTTGAAACCCAGCGAAGTCATTGCGAGGGGAGGGGTATATGCTAATCTTCCGCCGTTGATACATTCGAGCTCTGCGCCGCCAACGATAATTGCCACGTCTACCCCAGATGCACGAATGTCTGAATTGAGACGCAAAGCGGAGGAATCTAGACGAATAATCGACGAATCCAGAAAGATTCTGGAGGAACAGTGGCCGGATATCAAAGAGCCTGTTCCTCAACGACCAAAGATGGTTTCAACAGGAACAATGACATCGCCACCTCCTTCCCCGCCCAAGAAACCGACAGAACTCAGAGCACCGGCTCCATCATATATGAGTCTTCCACCTCCGAAGACGTATCCTGAGCCACGCTCTGCAGGGTTGTCATCACAGCATTTCAGCATGCAGGAAACGGAAGTACGGCCTCATCGAACGAAAACTCCCCTTGCGAGTCCAGCCAACTTTTCACCGCAGAAAGATCATATCCGCACAGAATCGCCTCGGCCACTATCAAGGATCGGGTATCCCCTTGAAGCAGTACATTCGCTGCCTGGCAAAGGTCTACCCAAACAACGTCCTCAGAGTCTCTATGTCGACAACGATCTCGAGTTTCTACGGTCTTACGACGCCAAAGAACCTGCTCCGTTGGAGAAAACACATACTGGTCTGTCGACCTCAAGTCAGCCAATTTCCCTTCCCTCGTCCGATAACAACAACCAAGTGGAATCAGAATTGGATTTAGATTACCTTCGTATCAAGGACGATGAATCTAAACTTCATGGACGAGTAGTCTCAGATCACCTTCACCGCGAAAACTCATCCGACCACCACTACAAGAATCACAGATCTTCCTCCACCGGTCCAACGGGCCAGAAACATTCCCGACAGACCAGTCTAGGGGCAATCTCGAAGGGAATCATGTCTGGTAAATTCGGCGATGCATTCCGCAAGTTCGAAGGCTTTAATCTCCACGATGCGAAAAGCGATTCTCGAATGAGAGCGGAGAAGACGTTGGCTAAATTAACGCCCGAGGAAGAAGCCGTGGAAGATGAGGAGGGAGAGGACTGGCGGGTCGAAACGCATGATATACCCGTCAAGATGAGGCAGCATTTAAGTGATACGAGAAGAATCTCTGCTGAAAGAGATGCCGCCCACCCTTCTATGTCGTTTGGAGACTCGCGGGCGGGTGCTGGGCCAAAGAGGGTTGCTACGACAAGCGCTAAGGCGAGGATGATTCAGGAGAGGATGAATGAATACTTGAACGCACAAAATAAAGAGAAACCGCCTCCTCTTACTGCAGATGGATATGGGCCCTATATCTCTGATGCGAGGATCCGAAGAAATCCTGTGGATGAGGAAAAGGAGGAAAGAATGGGAAAGGCACCGGGAGTATTGCCTAAGCCCAATGTACTGAGACGGCCAAGTCTAAAGGGATCTGTAGATAGATGATTGTAGCATAGAACATCTAAATCAGGTATCAATGCATTGAGTCATGAACGACTATAACAAATTGGAACACGCGAAACCTTCAAGAGGTGGCAATTTAGTTTTCGTGGAAAAGCGCATTATTACACGGTTACTACCGATACAACCCAATATATACCATACACCGAAAAATACAACGATCGTTTCTCCAAGGCCGTGGAGAATTACTTTTGGTATGTGTGCTCAATATTCCTGAAGCGGTGGGGGGGGAGACACATCTATTTGACATCTAGGATCAGAAGTTCGAAATAAAAAACGGGGAGCATGCCTAGTGTCGTTTGTTCTTCCGAGGAAGAATCTCCAGAGAGTGATATTACGCGTTCGTATTTGTCTTTGTATCCTCTGGCCAGGGATGGTACATCTAAATTACCTAGGAATCCAGGTTCTTTATAGTGAGGAACGGGGAACTTGCCGATTGTGCATACTCAATAGCAGTAGTATCAAGTGAATGAGAGGCTCCGTCTTGACCAAACGGATCGGATATAACGTTCAAGCTTTGTTGCAGGGGTTGATAACCCGGTGATTCGCCTATACCCGAAAACTAGGACTCAAAGTTTATAAAACGGAAAGGGGGAGCATGCCTAGGTAATTTTCTGCAAAAGCCATACTATTTGGTCCTTGTTGGAGAGTTTGTGGCGTAACGTTTGTTGAGGAAAACTGCTGCTCCAAAGTGATGAGAGAATGCTCTTGTGGGTACAAAGGAAAACTAACCGGAAGTCCCGCTGAGGTAGATAATGTGTTATTATTATCCGTCGCGGGAACCGTGATAGCTGAACTTGGTTGGAAAGCGGCTACGGACCGTTGGGCGTTTCGGAGTATATTCTCGAGAGATTTGACTCGCGAGCGTTCTCGCGCGAGGGCATCGTTGGCCGCTCTATTCGACTCTTGTAGTTCGACGACTACATTTTCCAAGGACCGACAGGTATCTTCGAGTCTGGCGAGATAGTCACTCCTGCGAGCCCGGAAGGCCAGCTGCGCTCGGCGATTACGATCGCGACGTTCCTGGGCGGTTTTGTAGAGTGGTTTGCGTCCTGCTTTCCGTTTCTGAGGAACGAGAGGTTGGTCATTGGCTAAATCGCCGGTGGTGGGCTCGGAAACATGGCGAGGAGATTGAGGCGAGGCGGTAATGTCGCTTTCGGGAGTCGGCGGGATAATCGACCTCGGCGAGCCGAAGGGGTTCATCGACGAAGGCATCGTCAACGAATTGACGGATCAGCAATCGATGCGGGAATGAATAATCGGATTTCGAACTGTTGGCCCTGAGTGACACGAACTAGTTAACTGTGGCAGGCGTTGCGGCAAGTGGCGGTATCGGAATGCTTTTATATGGTGTGTGTGCTGCGGAAGAGCAGCGCTTCATATAAGAAACCCGTGGTGTGCCCCCAACTTATTGACTGCATGTGAGGCAAACCTTATTCACGGTCTTCCCCCAAACCTTAAGCATATGGCCATTTCCAGCACATCGCACTGCATAATCGAACGTCTACTGTATTTTAATCATCTTTCTCCAATTTCATAGCTGTCATTTGTATGCTTCTTTCGGAATGGACTTACGGTCGTTTTGCTTCTTATCTCAGCTCATCTGTCGCTTATCACGTCTGTGGCTGCACTCAAATTGATCCGTCCACGGGACCTGCGGGGAAATAGCCCCAATGCCGTAAATTACCATCCTAAGCGTCGGCCCCTGACGACGGCCGGTCCGGACGTTGCATTGCGCTAAGCACTGCCACGCTGACGAAGGGATTTAAGACACAAAGGACAGCATCTCCGAAGAATGGCGCGCAGAACATGAGCAGAGTGCCTCGACAGTGACCATGGCCTCGTCGTATTCTCGCGTCCCCCTCAACGACCCCCACGCGCGCTATGCCCCTCGTCCTCACTCATGGCAGGCGACCGTGCCGCCGCCTCCCAAAATGAACAAAGACTCCTTCGACCGCTGCGGCAATTGCACTCGTGCATTCGGATTTCTGTCTCGCAAAGTATCTTCTCCCATTTCCCACAAACCGCTTACAAACAGAGACATTGTGGGAACTGTGGGTTTGTGTATTGTTCTGATTGTTGCACCGAAAAGTTCCGGCTGGTCAAGTTTCAGGGACACGTTTCGCGGGATGTAAAAGTCTGTGACTATTGCAAGGAATTCCTCAAAAGTCTCTCTGCAGATTGGATGGGAGTTAAAGGTAGTTGATAGGATGCCTGCTCAGGTGCTTATTACGATGTCGGTACGGTCGTTGCGAGAATATATCGAAGCGTATGGGATTGATAAGGACATGCCGTTTGTGGAAAAGACGGACCTGATCAATGCCATCCTTACTGCACAGATTACAGAGCATAACGAAGAGGTTAGATCTCTCAAGTAGTTTTGCTCATGTTTAGATATTTAGACAGACTACGCCCGGGTTCCGAGATTGGTATAGAAAATACGAGCGTCAAAGTCGACAGCAAGGTCCAAAGAACTTCTTCGCAACTCCAAATACAAACAGCGATCCTTCCTCCGCTTCCAATGGGTCTAACCCATCTTTTACAGCATCCGAGCCACCTCGTCCCCAAAGTAATCGCGCCGGCCATGAATCCACTACCAGACAGGCCGGTAATTTTTTCAATGGGAACACTCCGTCCCAAGCGCCTCAAGCTACACATACTCCCTTTGACATAGCAGCAGAGACTATACGACATAGTTTGAGTGAGATTTCAGATTTCTTCAGACCGGAAGCGAATCTTACTCCACCTATGTTCAGAGAACGTCAAGGGCCCACGGCAAGGAGAGTCTCTGCAAGTTTCGAACGAGAAAGGCGGCCCTATGCAGTTACTCCCGAGTCTACCCCGCCTGACACAAGACCCCGCTCAGCGAGCGATCTCTCTACGCCCATAGAAGACATGCATCTCAATCAAGCCCCCTTCGAACGACAGCGTCGAGCCTACGCTTCTTCCGCAAGCGCCTCCTCGTCCCCTCCCCCCACCTCCAGTGGCAACCCCCCTCCCTCCACCGACCTGCGCACCCTCGTCAAAGAAGGCGTCGACTTCTCCGCCCTCCCAACATCCACCCTCCTCGCCATCATGCGCGCAAACAACTGCCCCGTGCCCCCCAACGCCGTCGAAAAAGAAGACCTCATCGAACGCGTCGAAGAGATGGCCTCGTTCATCGTTGCTGCCCCCGAGGAGATGCCTAAAGTCCGTGACGAGGATGAAGATGATTGTAAGATCTGTTTTGAACGGGTTGCGGATTATTGTCTTGTGCCGTGTGGACATATGGGGTTTTGTTTTATGTGTGCGAGGAAGATGGCGAGTTGTCCGTTTTGTAAGATTGAGGTGCAAAATCAGCAGAAGTTGTGGAAGGTGTGATTGGCGTTTTGGGGCATTTTCTTGAGGATGCTGATTCTGGCGTTTGGCTGATTGAACTTGTAATTTTATTATTATTCAGAGATTAGATCATGGATTGTAATGCATTTCTTCATTCATGATTATCAAAGCATCCTGCTTTCCCTAGTTTCTAACAGTTATAATGTCAGGCCGCAATGCTGCTGCTTCAACGTCCTCGTTGAAACTTATTTTCATTTTGATTATCAGACAATTTGGTATTTTTTCCCCTCATGTACATGTTGTTTTTACGTCCCTCGAAAGATCAATTCCAAATCTCGGCAACGAATCCACAACCTCCGCCCCATCTTCCACATGACACACCACCGGAAACAGTCCTTTAGGATAATACCTAGCACGCACGAGACCCTCCCTCCATCCATACCTTTTCTCCTCCGGAATCCTCTTTTCAATTGCAGATAACTCGTATTTGTTCAATCGTCGTATATAATAACCTCGATCTTCTTGAACTGAGATGGTGATTTTCCAAGGCCGCCACCACTCGTCTTCTGGATTGATAATTGCATTTCTCCATCCTTCAGTAGTGGTCTCGGTGAGTCGAAGTGGTTGGATCGTGTATGCGGCACGTCGCGGTTCCTCAGGAGATACAAACAGGCTAAAACTTTCAGAGTCTTCCCCCACGTCGAGTTTCCGAAACGAAAGAGAAAGGGCATTGATGAGCGTGATTTTCGGATCGAGCAACTTTTGAATTGTAATAGTCCCAACTCGATCCATTCCTGTCCCCCGAAACTCAAATTTGTCCACCTTGCCCGCAGAATAATAAACCCTCGCCAGCGCCGGAAGAAACCGTTTCAAGATCCGCGGAGACGAATCATACACCATTCGTTTAGACACTGTGACTTTCAACTGTCCCGTGAATTCTTCTCGTGAGATTGAGCAGGCCTGCAGTAGATCGTCGACCTGTTTGGCTACTTGTGTGCGTACTTGGTCTCCCGTCTTTGTAAGCGCTATGATACTTGCTTTCTGAAGCGCGAGGGGGAGATCCTGATGAGATTGGATGATATGTCTCACGGCATTTCGTAGGGCGAAGGACTTGTCGAAGTTGGTGGGATCTTCTACCCAGGGAGTATTATACTCTTTGCACGTTGCTCTTAATTCATCCTATACCGTCAACTACGTAGTCAATCTGCAAGGAACCTTGGAGTACTCTAGTTGAGGACGGAGAAAGCGGCCGTTGGATGTCGCGATTCCTCCTAGGCCAACTATAGTACTTCCACGAGCAAGTCGTATCAAAGCTGTTTCATATTGATCGTCTTGATGATGGCCAGTGAGAATACTATCCACATGATCCATATCCGCACGGTCTAAAAGGATTTTTCGTCTCGCTTCCCGGAGAACGGTCTCGAGATTTCCTTTTCCTGGAGTGGTAGGCCAATTCCCTTCTAATTGTAGAACCCGATGATGGAAACCTGATATCAACCGAGGCCTTTTTAGGATTGGAATTACCCATCGTTCGAATCCAGTTGCCCACCATTGTTGCCTCCTGGTGACTCTCCGGCCTCACCTTATGATCGATAGTATATGCAAATATAGACTCAGGCCATCCTTCTCTCTCGCGATGCAGTTTAAGTAAAGTACACAAAGCCATACTGTCGACTCCTCCTGAGACGGCGACGCCTTGGATCAGTTTGAACGGCTTGGAAAGGGAGAAACCTATTCGGGATTTAGTATTGCGCCGGTCGAGGGTACACTTCGTTAATCGCTTCGAGAAGTCCCGAATAGAGACCGGGAGGGCTTTGGACATTTAATCACGTCCGAATATACCGCTCGGGAGTTTTTGAGGACAAAAGGGGGAACGACGGCATGGTCGAGTATAGCTCGAGTCTGCCATCAATCAATCAATGCCCGCGTGTCAATTTTTGTCATGGTTGATCGATCATCAGGAACGAAAGCCATGACCAAAACGGCCGACATCATAGCACTCCTCCCCTTAATAGGCTACTTCCTCCTAACCTTCCTCTTCCACGCCCTTCTTCCTGCCTCTGCAACCCGCTTCTCTCGCACCAACTCCCCCCGCCAACTCCTCTTCCGTTCCCTCGCCCTTGGGTCCCTGGGCATAACATGGTACCACATGCTCCGCTTCATCAAATGGTCCTACCTCAGCCATTCCAACTCTCCAAACCCCTCAATTGAGAGTATTGCAGCCTGGTTAAGAGAGACTGCGCTTTTTGAGCAGGCATGGAGGATCGTGTGTGAAACTCCGCGACGGTGGTGGTGGAGTAGTCAACTCGTTACCTATACCTCCGGAGTATGGACTCCGTTCCTCTGGAAAAGTTGTATGTTTCCCTGTTTTAGTGGACTTTACTAAGGTCTCTAGCGCGAGAGAGGGGGATCAGACGCCCGTGGAGTTATATGTGTATTGGTCAAGTGGTTGCCATTAGTTATGCGTCGGGACTATATTTCGCAGCGTGCGAAACTTGTCCCCCGAAACGAGTCGTCACACGCTCCTCGAGAATTCTAGCCTCTACGACCATTACCGCCACACTCGCCACTTATTTTCTTGAAAGGAGTTTGGCGACCAAGTACTTCCTCCTCCTTCTCCTGGTAATACATGTCCTTCTTCTAGTACCGCTTCTCGAGTCACCCACCCCCTCATCCGAGAAATATATCTCAATGAATCAATTATACTTGATCAACGCGTCCCTGGCGATGATTCTACACTGGAGAAATATTGCGTTTATTGGCGATGTGACGACTTGGAGTGCGATGTATAAAGTTATTGGGGAACATTCTGCTATGAGTTCGATTGGATGGGATATTGTGTGTTGTGCGGTTATTGAGGGGTTTGCGGCGGGAAGAGTGGAGAATGTGGTGCTTTCGCCGGTGTTTAGTCTGGGAGGAGTTGCTGGGATGTTAAGGGGGCTCGGGTTATAGATAATAGACTGGCGTGTGCGAGGTCTTTGGATTGCTTCATCACTTCTGGATTAAGAAAATATGGAGTTATGTCTCCTGGTGCATGCCCCGATGACAGTTAGTTGCTTCACGCTTGTCACGAGCAAGGATCTGCACGCCCCAAATTTTTGACGCAAATCAAACAAAGTTATGTCTTTCGTGCGCGGGTTAGGTGTGGAGCTGTCCTATGAAATTTTCACTTGGTGGTGTGTTGCAGCGCTTTCCACTCTTCACTCTGCCTTCTCCTCCACCCACACCCAAATCTTCCCCAGCGTCCAGCTCCGCCATCTCTTCCACGCCCCAACCGTCTTCCTCTCTTCCTCTCCGCCCGACAACTTCCCTTCGTCCACCCTTTTCCTTCCTCTGAATCCTTCCCGCCGTACCTCAACACATCTCCACTCCCGCCGCCTTCTTTCTCTCTCATCTTCACTCTCTCCGCAATCCTTCACCAAATCGCCACCTTCCCGCCCAACACCATCATGTCATCTGATTTACAAGATCAAGTCAACGACACGCCTATGGACGATGTCGTTGGACAGGAGAACGCCGAAGGACCAACTGATGATGAATATGCCGCATCTCAGGTCACGCTCCGCGCGCTTGTTACCACCAAAGAGGCCGGAGTCATTATTGGAAAGCAGGGAAAGAACGTCGCCGACTTGAGAGACCAGACGGGAGTCAAAGCTGGAGTCAGCAAGGTTGTTCCCGGAGTCCATGACCGCGTCTTGACCGTCACTGGATCCTTGGAAGCCGTCAGCAAGGCATACGGCCTGATCGCTCAAACCCTTCTTGCCAATCCCATTAATTCGCCTCCCGATGCCAACCCAATCACACCCGCTCCCAACGCACACACCAACATCCGCCTTCTCATCTCGCATAATCTTATGGGAACCATCATTGGCCGTGGAGGCCTCAAAATCAAACACATCCAGGACGTGTCCGGGTCCCGCATGGTTGCGTCAAAGGAAATGCTTCCTCAATCAACTGAACGCATTGTCGAAATTCAAGGAAGTGTCGAGAGCATTGTCTCCGCAATCTGGGAAGTTGGAAAGTGCTGCGTTGATGATTGGGAACGCGGTGTCGGCACAGTCTTGTACAACCCTGCTGTCCGTCTCGCTGCTCCCGGCGGCGTCGTCGTCACCAACGGCGGCGCTGGCACCTCTTCATCTTACAGCACTCCCTCCTTCCGTCGATCATCCAACGAAAACCGCCAAGGATATTCCTTCCGCACCGGAAATGGGGCCGCCGACTTCGCCGCCCAACCCGCAGATTCCGAACCCGTTGATCCATCTCAAATCCGCACCCAAAATATTTCTATTCCAGCAGACATGGTCGGCTGCATCATTGGACGTGGAGGGTCCAAAATCTCCGAAATCCGCGCCAAGAGCGGCAGTAAAATTTCAATCGCAAAAGGACCTCACGACGAGAGTGGTGAGAGAATGTTTACGATTGTCGGAAGCCCAGCAGGGAACGAAAGGGCATTGTATTTGTTGTACCAGCAATTGGAGATGGAAAAGTACAGTCTCCCATAACTTTTACCTCGAACTGTTTCTGATATGTCAGGACCAGGGGTCGAACTCAAGAGTAATCTACCAAACGCCGTGCGCGCCCTGCCCCATAACGCAAAATTCACCCACTCAACCTCTATCCTTCGCCTATAATCGTCCTTTCGTCATTCTTGTCCCCCTTGTTTCGCTCCGGCTCTCCAGTCTCGGTCTCTCATTTTCATCATTTTCTCGGTTCGAGAGCAATCGCCCTCCCCATTCAGTCTCGTCCTTACTCCCGCCGGCTATCTACTTCTCTGTATCTCTTTTATATACTGAATCGTAGATAGACTGGTATATTTGCGTGTCCATTCAAAGGTGTATTTGGCGTGGGTGTTGTCATGGGCAGGAAAGTTATTTCATAGTTCAAATCGACGAAACTCAAACCCAAACATTACCTTCGATTAAGATGACACTATCTACAACTACATACACGTGGTATCCCCTAGATTTACACCATCTTTGAGTCGCCGTTATTTACACTGCCACTCTCTGGAGTGCTAGTTCCTTTTCCTTCGAGCACGGTACCAGCGTCTCCCAACATGCGATGCTCAACATTAACCTGTCATTAGTTACTACCATTGACGGTCTTACTCTCGGTCCCTTGAACCATTTGTGAGCGTCGATGATGTACCAAAGGATAGCGAGGATCATCGGGCCACCATACACAACGCAAGTCCAGTTCATGTCCACAGGGGCTGGGTCAGCTCCCCTTCCATAAGCCATGAATATAAAAAGATACTTACCCAGGGAAACAAAGAAGAGGCAACATAAGAACAACAAACGCACAAGCGGCATAACCAATAGGTCTGCTGAAGCGGCCGAGATTCCAAGGACCTGGGCGGAACCGATTGCCGACAAAAAACACACGGATCGCAATGGGAATGGTGAACGCAACGAAGGCCGCAATTGCGCCGACGGAAAAGAGAGCACCAATCGCAACGTTGCCGGCAAAAATAAGCAACAGCAGAGCCTCGCCGACAGCAACGTTGAACCACACCGCATTTACGGGGGTTCGAGTAATCGGGTGGACCTGTTTCCAGTAACGGGAGAGCGGGAAACATCCATCTCGGGCATAAGCGTATGTAACACGAGCTTTCAATTAGTTTCACTTTTATTTGTAGGGAAGTACATGCTGCGACCATACATCCTTGTCCCATCATGAAAGCGCAACAGATTGTCAGTGAGATCACCGCAAGGGCGGCTTTCTCAGAAAGGACTTGGTAACAATATCCCGCCCACGGTTGGTCTGCGGCCAGAACACTCGCAATATCTGTAACAGTGTATGCGATGACCAACTGCAGTGCCCAACCCATGATGCCTCCAACGCCAGATGTGAGGACTATAGCGCGCGGGGAAGCAATATTTGCATTACTGCACTCCTCTGCAAGATGGAAAGGCGCGTCGTAGCCCGACATGGTCCAGATAACACTCACAAAAGACATCAGAATGGCGATGCCATCGGGCCAGCCGGTGCCGTTCGTGATTGTTCCCCAAACAGTTGCGCTATCGGTGAACTTTGGGACATTGGTGGTAGCGGCGGGAATGAGAATGACAACGACGATAAGGATGACAATGTTCATTGAAGTGCCGACTGAGTTGAATCTGGCAATATAAAGAGTAGGCATCGATGAGATGCAGCAATGGATGAGCATAAAGATCGTCGTGAGAAGGAAGATCTGATAGTTTTCCACATTATAATCGGGATTGACGAGTGATGCTGTAGCAAGTACCATTGCCGACATTGCTATTGTCAATCAGCTGAGCTTTTAGGTGAGTACCGTAATCGACAGATGGAGCCCCTGTCACTTGTACAATGTAGTTGGACCAGCCAGTGAGCCATGCAGCCAGTGGTCCCCATCCCTCAGGTGCCAAGACAGCGGAAGCATAATACAACCCACCCTGAAGTCAGCATAGATCTAACGCCTTAAATACAGAGGTGGGCATGCTCGAGCAAAGCTCGGCCATTGACATGGCGACACATTGAATAAAAACCATAGCTATAATCCATCCCCATACCTGCTCTTAGTGAATACCTACTTGGGACGGACCATTCCGCCGGTACCGGCGTATCCCAGCCCATACTATATCATTAGAACAGTAAACAATGAAGTACATAGAGAGTACTGGCCGTGCTGGGTAACAACCCCAACACGCTAAAACTGACGCCGAAAGAAGTCCACACGGAGAACTCCCGCTTAAACTCCTGCTTGTAGCCCAAGGCGACCAACGTCGCCTCGTCGGCAGACATCTGGTGATCGATGAAGACACCCTCCCCATCCGGAAGAACGGAGGTGACATGTGCTCGAGTTTCCTGAGGAACAGTGTATTCGTGAGACATGGTCGAAACAGGTATTGCCGTTGAGGATGGAGGACCAAGCTACATGCAGGACCTTGAGTTATAAGAGAGAATCAGCCAGCCACGAGGCGACAGATAACTTTCCCCACAGGCGGTAACGCCGCCGAAAAGATAAGCCAACCACTGATAAGTTTTCAGCGCCCCCCGCCAATCGCAACAAGCGAAGGCGATCGTTCGGCACCGGCTGCCACTTTGGGTATGTCTGTGACTAAAGAGAGGCTCGCTTATCTCCTATCCCCCTTCAATGGTCTGTATTTCACAGCAGTAAGAATGAAATCCAAGAAATTACGCCGACGTATCAGGATGAGACCAGCAAGTTGACCAGCTGACCCCAGCGGCCCGGCCAGATACTGTTCATTAAACCGTAGGGTCTTGAAGGAACTTCCCGTCCCCATTCGTTCGGCGTCATACATCCCGTACGTCACGATCGTTTCTCGAAGCGATACGGCTATCGATGTGAGGGGTTTCACATGGCAATGCAAGTAAGCTCAATTTCTATGTGCGCTTGAGGCAAATTATGATTAGATCAACAGTTCATCTCACTATAATTCCACCATCCGCTGGGCACTAATCAAGCAGCAATGATTTAGATGGGTGCTCTCATGAAGCATCTCACCCTAGAGCTCATCATCACACCATAAGAAAGAGCATGGTTTTGAAGTCTGATTTGAATGAGTCCACAAACATCCTGGATCGGTACCTGCATTAGGCTTGTCACTTGAAAACTAACGATAGTGAGGACACATCTGACCACAAAACTCGGCTTTGAAGTTTATACACCGAGACCTCCAGTTTGTTAAGTTTAAAGTTGCGGATGGACTCAACCCGTCCTTCTGTGAAACTGTAGTACTGCTATTAAGGATTTCTTGTGCAATATTATTTACGTAAATAGATAAATAACGTAAACTCCTTCATAAACCGTAAATACTGCAACCATTTGTGCAAGATCTTGCTTCGTAGGAGGGTTGTGCCATGTCGCTGTCATTCCCGGTCCTGAGACTCGTGTCAGAGTCCCGAAATGCCCATGGCCTCCGTCTGCAGGACCCAGTGCGCTACAACGCATACTGCACAAAGCGAGTCTCCACCCTCAAAAGAGCACTGAAATTCATTCAAAAAAGCAAGAAAACCGCTCCAAAACCAATTACGTTGGAACTTGTCCAGCAAGACGCACGGTATTCATCCTCCTCATCCTCCCCCACCAATGCAGGCTCTTTTGGTTGATCAGATACTGATGGAAGGTACCTTGACATCGTGTTGTTTTCTGCAGAACGAGCATGGAGTCAATCGGCAAGCTTGAAATCGGATGAAGATCAGTATCAAAAGCGCCGGCACCATGTTGCCCGACGTCTCAAGAAAGCTATCTCTCATGCTGAAAAGTTATCCTCCTTGCTTGAATCAGAGAGTCTTTCTGTGGATACAACAAGTCGTCTTGAGGCGAGAGCGTATCAAGCGACATTGGCCGGTCAATCGGCATTTGAAGCGAAGCAATGGGAAGCGGCTTTGAAGGGATATAGTACAGCAAAAGTCATCCTTGAGGTCTTATTATCGAAATCAGACGAGACTACTCGATCTCTTTACAAAGAGTCGCTTACGGCGGTGGATCCCGGACTGCGGTATTGTGGATATCAATTGCAAATCAATTCTTCACAAGGCGATATTTTCAGCTTAGCACAGAAATATCTCTCTAAGGATGATGTCTTGATGGGACTCCTGAGGGGGATCAATTCGTCTATTCTGGATGCCAGGAGGGAGAGTTCTGCCCGGGCGGGGATAACATCAATTGAATGGCGTGGCCGTACTGCACCCCTCAAACATCCCGAGATAGTCGTCGCTCTTCTCAATGTACAAGACACTCAATCAGCCTTCCACGAACGAACCACTACCTTTCCGCTTTCCGCGATAGAGAAGGTCGCCGCAATGGACGAGATACTAAATGCCTGGGCGGAAGCGGAAACCGAAGTCCAGCGACTAATCGACGATGAAGTCACTGTGAAACAAGACAAGGAACAGAATTTGCAGATCATCTTGACGTATGTCAGTTTTCATTTCATTACGACCAGAGTACAAAGAGATTCTCTTCTCATCGGAGATTTACAGAAAAAGAGAAATAGCATGAC
>Ga0302179_10001452_pt1 | contig 14272 bp, 10 predicted proteins | sample I_Palsa_E3_1_FD_198788 | JGI IMG/M metagenome (GOLD analysis project Ga0302179, IMG submission 198788) | Peat permafrost microbial communities from Stordalen Mire near Abisko, Sweden - I_Palsa_E3_1 | ecosystem: Environmental > Terrestrial > Soil > Palsa > Peat permafrost | place: Sweden...
ATTTGCAGGAGAAACCCAGGTCTCAAAAGCGAGACCTGGGCCACCCACTCGATAATCATCCGCGCAATCGCTGGTGCGGCCACAGCCTTTGCAGCTACAGCAGACCGGGCATAGGTTGATGCTGCACCGCCAAATCGGTCACGGCAGCCCCACCCGAACCTAATTTCTCGCTAACTGCGTTTTCCCTGTTGCGTTTCCCGTCTTTCCGTCGGAAACTGCGAGGAACAGCTCAAGCGGGGATTTCCTAAACTATGCATCCATCGGCTTTGGAAAAGAGTGGCTTCAAGACAACTCTTAACATGGCCCTAAGCTCCACTGCTCCCGAGCGGTCAGCCGAAACGATGCACCGTAAACAGCTGGCCCGATTCGGTAAGTGGTTGTATCGATTAGGTTTCGTACCTGGTACAGCAGGGAACCTCTCGGTCCGCCTGAGCGATGACCGGATCCTCGCCACCCCCACCGCGATGAGCAAGTGTCTGCTGAAGGCATCGGACATGGTGGTGGTGGACATGGAAGGCCGGCGGGTCTGCGAAAGCCGGAACGTGACCAGCGAGATCGGCATGCATCTGGCCATCTATCGCCAACGGCCAGACGTGCAAGCCGTGGTTCATGCGCATCCGCCCATTGCGACCGGATTTGCTTCCTGTGGCCTGGCGCTCGAAGAACCCCTTTGCTCGGAAATCGTCATGGCGCTTGGGTCCATTCCGCTGGCGCCCTATGCAACCACGGGAACAAACGACGTGGCATCTAGTATTCAGCCCCTGATCGTCGATCATGATGCGGTCCTGCTTGCAAACCACGGGGTCGTGACTGCCGGAGGCACCTTGCAGGACGCCTTCATGCGCATGGAAACGGTCGAGCATTTCGCCCATATCTGCCTGGTGGCGCGCCAACTGGGATGCCCTCGGCCGCTTTCCCCGGATCATCTGCAGCAGCTAGCCGAAGCTCGCTCTCGTTATGAAAGAAACGCTTCTCCCGGCCGCTGACCGTTTCACCCTCCACCCATACCCGCATTCCATTCGATCTCTTGCCGACTCCGGTAGCATAGTTCCAGGAGAGCTTCACGGCCGGCATGACCACACAGACAGTTGAGGATAGCGAACTCCGGAATCCCCTTCCGGTACAAGAAAAGACAGTCTTTAAGGTGTTGATCGCTGTGAGCTTTTGCCACCTGCTGAATGACACCATGCAGTCGCTGCTGCCCTCCATTTATCCCATTCTGAAAAGCTCGTTCCATCTGAACTTTGGGCAGATCGGATTGCTGACACTGACGTTTCAGATGACAGCCTCTATTCTGCAGCCTTTTATTGGGCACTTCACTGACCGCAAGCCCTTGCCCTATTCCCTGCCGATGGGCATGGTGTTTACCCTGGCCGGCCTGCTTCTACTGTCCGTTGCTCCCAGCTTCGCGTTGCTGTTGCTGGCGGCTTCGTTGGTGGGCATGGGATCGGCGGTGTTCCATCCCGAATCGTCGCGGGTGGCGAGGCTGGCATCCGGTGGCCGGCTCGGCCTGGCACAATCCGTTTTTCAGGTCGGCGGGAACAGCGGATCGGCAATCGGGCCACTGCTGGCGGCCTTTATCGTGCTGCCGCACGGCCAACGCGGAGTGGCCTGGTTTTCAATGGTGGCGCTCATGGCCATCGTGGTGCTGCTGCGAGTCAGCGGCTGGTACAAGGCCCGCCTGCAGCATCTGCAAAAACAGCCCGCTCAGCGGGTTGAACACCTGACCGGATTATCGAGCCGGCGGGTGGCCGCCGCGATTGCCGTCCTGATTGCCCTCGTCTTTTCGAAGTTTTTTTATTTGGCCAGTTTCACCAGTTACTACACCTTCTACCTGATCACCCGCTTTCATGTGGGAGTGCGGAGTTCGCAGATACACTTGTTTGCCTTCCTGGGAGCAGTTGCTGCGGGAACCTTGATCGGAGGGCCGATTGGGGATCGAATCGGCCGTAAGACCGTGATCTGGTGCTCCATTCTCGGCGCTCTGCCACTTACTTTGCTGCTGCCTTACGCAAGCCTGTTTTGGACCGGGGTTTTGACCGTCGTCGTCGGCCTGGTGCTGGCCTCGGCCTTTCCCGCGATCCTGGTCTATGCGCAGGAACTTGTGCCCGGACGGGTGGGGATGATCTCCGGCCTCTTCTTTGGATTCGCGTTCGGCATGGGCGGCATCGGCGCCGCGATACTGGGCAGAATCGCCGACGCCACCAGCATTCTGTTTGTTTACAAAATCTGTGCGTGGCTCCCCGCAATCGGATTGTTGGCAGGGTTTTTGCCTAATACTCGGCGCCACGCCAGCGAATTCGATCTGATTACTGACTAGCGACACCTCTGCGTCTCTAGTGTGTGGCCAGGTCTGGAGGATGTAGCTTTACTTTCGACAGAGGAGAGCGCACTTAAAAGCTCGGCGAAAAGTTTTCTGACGCAGCACAAAAGAATGATCGGGTGCCCCATCCTTCGCGCTCTTTGCGAAGGGTGGGATACCACTGCTCTACACCCGAGGCCCTCCCCCGCATATTTTGCTTATCCCACCCTTCGCAAAGAGCGCGAAGGATGGGGCACCCGATCATTGGTGGTAGGGGGATAGGGGAACGATGGGCTCCGGCTTCTTTCTACTTTCCGAGATCTTCAAATCTTGCGTTCTGAATTGGATACTGCTTCCAATCCTTGTAGTCGAAGTGCCACCACTCGTCGGGATTTACCGCGAATCCTTGCTTTTCCATTGCGTGGCGCAGAAGCGCGCGACGAGCACGCTCCTCAGCGGTGCCCCCGGGGTAATCCGCATAGGCGCGCTTGGTCATCTCGTCGTATCCGCTCGGCATTTCAACTTCTTTGCCCGTCCGCAGATCATAAAGAGACAAGTCCACGGCGCACCCGCGGTTATGACGAGAGCCTTGCGCTGGATTGGCGACAAAAAGCTTCTTATCGTCCGGAGTGGCAGTCCAGAAAATCTCCGTGACGTACCACGGCCGGTAACCGTCATGGATGATCAGCCCATAGCCTTCGGCCTTGAGTTCGCGATGCGCACGGACCAGCGCTTCCGCAGCCGGCCGTTGAAGGAACGCACGGGCCTGCGTATACAGGGGAGTTCCCAAAAAATTATTCGTCGTAGCGTAGCGAATGTCGAGCTTGATGGTGGGATCAAGCTTGACCAGTTCCACCAGATCAGACGCAAGGAACGTTCCCTGCTCCCGGGGCGGCGACTCTTTCAGTGCCTCTGCCCGCAGCTCCTCGACCGGACGCAGCGGTGTAATCCTGAAGCTGACCTGTTGTGCATTGCCTATCTGTAACAGCAGTAGAACACAACACACTCGACTCATCCGTAGCATATTGGCCCCTCGATTCGGCTAAGGTTTTTGAACTGGTTCATCGATCTTCACGTATTGGTCTCCCTTAACGTCTTTGAGGGTCTGGACAATACCACTGGGCCAACGAATCTCGACCGACTGCGCAGTGGCGGCCGTACCCAGGCCGAAGTGGAGACGCTTGTCACTCGAAGAGAGATAACTGCTGCACGTGGTCACGGTGGCCCATTGCGATCCGTTGGCGGTGGTGACCTTCGCCACCGCTCCAATCGCGTCGCGGTTGCTCTTGTGACCGGTAAGCGAGAGTCCGAGCCAATGGTTGCCGGTTTCGGTGTGGTTCATGAGGATATGCGCCGGGCCTCCGTTCTCGGTGACCACGGCGTCCATCAGCCCGTCATTATTGATATCGCCCGTAGCCATTCCACGGCCCACCCAGCGTTTGCTAAACACATCACCTGAAATGGATGAAACATCGACAAACTTCTTGCCCTCGATATTCCGGGCCAGCAACATCGGCTCGCGATAGTGCAATTGCGGAGAAATCGTTTCAATGGTGTCAAGGTCGTGACCCTGCGCAATCAGCACGTCCTTCCACCCGTCGTTATCGTAGTCAAGAAAGCGCACCCCCCAGCCGGAATGCAGCTGGGTCATGCGTCCCACCCCGGTAGCGTAGGTGGCGTAAGTAAAACTGCCGTCCCCCGCATTCTGATAGAGGGCGTACTTCTGGTTGGCCAGATCATCGATGATGAGGTCGAGCAAACCGTCGTTGTTATAGTCGGCGACATCCATGCCCATGCCGGCGAAGGTGCGGCCTTCACTATCGACAGCGATTCCTGCCTGCAGCCCGCCCTCCTCAAAGGTTCCGTCTCCTTTGTTATGGAAAAGAAACTCGACCATGGAGTCATTGGCGACAAAGATGTCCTGATGACCGTCGTTATCGAAGTCGCCGATGGCAATCCCAAGCGCCTTGGCCGGTGTGTCGAGGCCGCGCTTGTGCGCTTCTTCGGTGAACGTTCCGTTGCCGTTGTTGTGATAAACGAGCATCGGGATGGGCGAAAAGACATCGGGATGACAGTAGCTGCGGTAGCCTTCGCGATGCTCTCCGCACCAGCGGTCGTCCCAATCCCATTGGATATAACGCAGCACAACCAGATCCAGAAATCCGTCACCATCGAGATCGACCCAGGCGGCAGAGGTGGACCATCCACTCCCTCCGACGCCGGCTTTCTGGGTAACATCGGTGAACGTTCCGTCGCCGTTATTGTGGTAGAGCTTATTGCCGCCATACGCAGTTACGTATAGGTCTTCACGGCCATCGTTGTCGTAATCGCCGGCAGCTACGCCCATGCCATAGCCCACACCCTGCAGGCCGGCCTTTTCCGTGACATCTTCAAAGGTTCCGTTTGGTTTTTGGTGATAAAGACGGTTCCAGTCCTGCGGACCAGCCTTTTGGGGAATCGTGCCCTTGGGGGTGGGGTCAGCGAAAGGAGCTCCGTTGACCAGGAAAATATCGAGCAATCCATCGTTGTCGTAATCGAACAACGCAGCCCCCGACCCCATGGTCTCGATGAGGTATTTCCTCGAAGTGTGCGGAGCGTGGTGCAAAAACTGAACGCCGGCAGCAGCGGTGACTTCCACAAAGTTGCCCGCAACAAGTTCGGTCGCCGGAACTTGTGCGAGGGCAAAGGATGAAAGGAACAGGACAACGATTAAGGTGAATCCAAACCATTCAGAGGCCGGCATCTACACTATCTTCGCATTGACTTCGAACCCTGAGTGGCGGCCCCATGCTGGGGAGCACGGGGCACCCAGTTGGTTAGTCGTAGTACTCGAGCCCAAGGTGGGTAATCAGGGATTCGCCTTTTATGTGCCGGAGCGTGTTCTTCAGCTTCATTAATTGAATGAAGAGATCGTGTTCCGGATAGAGCCCCGGAGCGGTCATGGGCGACTTCCAGTAAAAGCTAAGCCATTCCTGGATACCCAGGTCCTTCAGTTCCGGCGTGCGCGCGGCGAGGTCGAGAAAGAGCACCAGGTCCAGGGCAATGGGCGCCGCCAGGATGGAATCCCGGCACAGAAAATCGACCTTGATCTGCATCGGATAGCCGAGCCAGCCGAAGATGTCGATGTTGTCCCAACCCTCTTTGTTATCACCACGCGGCGGATAATAGTTGATCCTCACCTTGTGATAAATGTCCTTGTAAAGATCGGGATAAAGGTCGGGTTGCAGGATAAAGTCCAGCACGCTCAGCTTGGACTCTTCCTTGGTTTTGAAAGACTCCGGATCGTCCAGCACCTCACCGTCACGATTGCCTAGAATGTTGGTGGAGTACCAACCGCTTACGCCCAACATACGCGCCTTGAAGGCCGGCGCCAGAACGGTTTTCATGAAAGTCTGCCCGGTCTTGAAATCTTTGCCGGTGATGGGGGCACCGTTCTTACGCGAGAGCTCCTGCATGACCGGCAGATCGACGGTCAAATTGGGTGCTCCCATGGCAAACGGAATTCCTTCCTGCAGCGCTGCATAGGCGTAAATCATGGAAGGCGCGATATTGATGTCGTTCTCTTCCAATCCCTTTTCAAATGCGGCCAGAGATTGGTGGACCGCCGTCGGGGTGAGAAAGATCTCGGTAGAACCGCACCAGATCATCACCTGGCGCTGGGTCACCCTCTTATAAGCCTGGATATCAGCGCGCAGTTGCTCCGCCAGATCGCGCTTGTTCTTGCCTGTCTTAACATGAGTGCCGGTCAAGCGCTTGACGTAATACTGATCGAACACCGCGGGCATGGGCCGGATCCCTTCCAGGAAAGGCCGAATGGTTTCCAACTGGTCACGATCGAGCACGCGCGCGGTCTTGGCTGCCTCAAACATGTTGTCGGCGAATATATCCCAGCCGGTGAAACACAGGTTTTCCAGCTTAGCCAGGGGCACGAAATCCTTGATCAGGGGGCTGCGCGCATCGGTGCGCTTGCCCAGGCGGACGGTTCCCATTTGCGTAAGCGAACCGATCGGCTTGGCAATTCCCTTTCGTACAGCTTCTACCCCGGCCACCAGGGTGGTCGCTACCGACCCCATTCCGGGGATCATGATTCCTAATTTTCCATTGGCGGGCTGAATCGGTGAAGTGTCATCAGACATTTTCTTGCAGGTCCGTCCTCTCGTGTCTTTAGTAGGACCAGTCTCACCCTTAGCGTTCTGCCTTTGCAAACGAGAGTGGCTCAAAGGAGAGAAAGCACGGGTTAATGGTCACCTTCCCCTTTAGGCGGTCTCGTTACGGTGTTTCCAATGTGACCAGACGAACCAGATAATCGCCGCCAGCAGCACCGCTTCGACTCCGAGGTGAAAGCGATGGAAGACCGCCTTGAAGCGAGGATCCGTGTCCCATGACTGGCCCAACCTCATGCCGACGTACGCCAGCACAAAACACCACGGCCACGAGCCCAGGAAAGTGTAGATGTGAAAGCGCCATAGCGGCATCCGGGCGATGCCGGCGGGCAGGGCGATAAAGGTTCGCACCACGGGTAAGAGGCGCGCCAGAAATACGGTGATCGATCCGTATTTCTCGAAAAAGTTGGTCGTGCGATCCAGGTCGCGCCGGCTGAGCAGCACATAGCTGCCAAAGCGCTCCACGAGCGGCCGGCCGCCATGCGCCCCCACCCAATACGCCACTGCGGAGCCCAGGTTGCAGCCGATCGCACCGGCCGTTGCCACCCAAAAAAGCTGGAATCTGCCCGCGTACACCAGGTAACCGGAAAACGGCATGATGATTTCAGAGGGCAACGGAATGCAGGCCGACTCGATCCCCATCAGCAACGCAATCCCCAGGTAGCCAGTGGCCGAAATGACGGCAATGATGAAGCTGGCGAGAACACCTATTATTTTTTCGGTCATCCGCAGGCAGTATAAGCGGTCCCACCCACGTCTGGGCCACCTCCTCTGATTCCAACGACAGAATGTTGAGTGCTTTTGGGCTCTATCCCCGGACCCACCGCCGGGTGCCCCATCCTTGGCGTTTTTGCGAAGGGTGGGATACCGCAGATCTTCCCATCAAGCCTGGGGCATGCCCAACGGATCTACACGGGTGCCTCAGCATATGTCGCCGAAAAAGATGAGCGAAGCCCACCACAGCCTTTCGTTCCGGAGCCTACGCTTTGTTGTGGGAGGCGCGGGGCAAGATCTGACAATCCCACCCTTCGCAAAAAACGCGAAGGATGGGGCACCCGTCGATCGGTAGAGGGGATAGAGAGGCTGCGGAAAAAGGCGTTATCGCGAGTAGACAGCGGCCCTCAGTGGCTAAAGCCGGACCTCTTTTCAATCAGAGACGTACGGCCTCAAGGCCGTACCCTTCAAGAACACGATTTTTTCCGCAGCCTGTAGAGCCCAAAGGGCGGTCATTCCACTCTTCACTTGCAGCCGGCAGCGCTCAGTTGATAGGCGCCGCCGCATGCTTTGTTACCATGAAGATGAGGAATACAACCATGGCAGAGACCCTGATCCCGGAACCTTCCGCGCAAACCCAGACCACCGCAGAGCCACAGCGCGCCCCGGCCAAGGAAGTCAAGCGGCAGACCATCGGGTTTACCTTCTTCAAGGTTCTACCCGAATGGCGCCGGCTGCCCCAGGCAGAAAAGGACGCCCACCGCGCCGCCTTCGCAGAAGTGATCAAACGATGGAATCAGCCCGGACGCCTGCTCACCTTGACCTACTCGACCGTTGGCCTCCGCGGCGATTGCGACATGGTGTTGTGGCGCATCTGTTATACCCCGGAAGACCTAAACGATATGACGGCGGAACTGATGGCAACGCCTATGGGCGGTTACTTGCAAACCGCCTACAGCTTTCTGTCGATGACCAAACGCTCGCAATACCTGATTGGCCACGAGCATGAAGGCCAGCACGATTCGCGCGGCAGCATTCGGCCAGGCGGGCAGAAATACATCTTCATCTACCCCTTTTGGAAAACGCGCGCATGGTACCTGCTGCCTGCTGAGGAGCGCCAACGACTGATGAACGAGCACATCCGTGTCGGCCATCTTTATCCCCGCGTCAAACTCAACACCACCTACTCCTTCGGCATCGACGACCAGGAATTTGTCGTGGCCTTTGAAACCAACTACCCGGAGGATTTTCTCGACCTGGTGCAGCAGTTGCGCGAAACCGAGATCAGCCCCTACACGCTGAAAGATACGCCCATCTTCACCTGCATCCGCATGACGCCGGAAGATATGCTGGCACGGCTCGGCTAAAGGATGAAGGCTCCCGCCAAGAAACCGGCGAAGAAACCACGCCGCAATCCGCTGGCCCCAGAGCGTATCAGTGCAATTCTGGAGCTATTAGTCAAGGCTTATCCTGGCGCGGAATGCGCCCTGCATCATCGCAACCCGTGGGAACTTTTGGTGGCGACCATCCTTTCCGCGCAATGTACCGATGCTCGCGTCAACATGGTAACCCCCTCGCTGTTCAAGAAATTTCCCACCCCCACTGACTTCGCGCATGCGCCCCTGGTGGAAATTGAAGAGCAGATCCGTTCCACCGGGTTTTATCACAACAAGGCTAAGTCATTGAATGGAGCGGCGCGCAAGCTCACCACCGATTTTGGCGGCAAGGTTCCACAAACCATGGACGAGTTGCTCACCCTGCCGGGGGTCGCGCGCAAGACAGCGAACGTCGTGTTGGGCGTGGCCTTTGCCAAAGCGGTAGGCGTCGTGGTCGATACTCACGTATTGCGCCTATCGAGGCGTCTCGAACTTACCCGGACCGTCGAACCTATCCAGGTGGAAAAAGACTTGATGAAGATTATTCCTCAGGATCACTGGATTGCTTTTTCCCACGAAATGATCCATCACGGACGCCAGATTTGTATCGCCCGCAAACCACGATGCGTCGATTGCACCCTGGAGCCGTTGTGCAACTCCAGCGATAAGACGTGGAGCAGTCACTAGCAAATGTCCGTTCGATAAGAAAACTTAGCCATTGGATAGGGACTTACTCCATAGCCACGTCTGTATACTGTGGAATCGGTCACCTTGATGTGTTAGTGATCGAAGATTCGGTACGAGGATGATTGAAGAGACGCTCGGGAATTCTCTGCGGTATCTGAGAGAGCAACAGGGTATTTCGCTGCGGGCACTTGCCGAGCGCACCGATTTTTCCGCCAGTTTTTTGTCACAAATCGAGAATGGCCAGTGCTCGCCCTCTATCTCCTCCATGGAGAAGATAGCCAACGCGCTCGGGGTTACGCTGGGCCAGTTCTTTCTGTCTGCAAACCAGCAGGTGGTCAATATAGTTCGCGCCAGCGACCGTGCCCACATGGCGCTCGACTGGTCGCGCGCAGAGATCGCTTCCCTGGGCTCCTTATCCAGCGCCTCGCAGTTTCGGGCTTCCATGCTCATCATCAAGCCCGGTGGCCTCACCGGTAAGCACGCCACTCCGTCCATTTCTGACGAGTTCTCCATGGTTTTCGAAGGCAAAGTGATGTTGAAGCTGCAGGATAGTGAGCAACTCCTGGAGCGCGGTGATTCGGTCACCGTCATCGCCGGAACGGGCCGCCAGTGGCGCAACGAATCGGACTCTTTGGTGGAGATTCTGGTAATCTCCCTGGGACCTTATCACTGAGCTCGGCTTTAGAATTTGTGAGAACAGGGCAGGAGAAACCGCAGGTCCCTCCACTGCGCTCCTGCCGGTTCCTACCGCTGACGATTGTTCAGCTTATCGATGGCGCGCTTCAGCTGTTCCAGTTTCTGCCCTGCCTCGCCAAGTTTTCCGTCCGCGGTTAAGCGCTGGTAGTCGGCAAGATCCCTGGCAGCCTCAGCAATGGTTGGGCTCAGATCCGTGTTGGGCTGCGAAACAGTCGCTGCCGGGCGCTGATCCGCAGCCGCCAGCGAGGAATTTGCTCCCCCGAAAAGGGACGCCAACGCGGCCTCGAAGGTCGATCCATACGCCAGCCGGTCTTGCAGCGCGAGCACGACCAATCGTAGCTCCGGCATGGGGCTGCGCTCCGCTTGCAGGTAGATCGGCTCGGCATACAGTAGCGCGCGCCCGGTAGGAATCACCAGCAGCGTGCCCCGCCGCACGTGGGAGCCCTGCTGATTCCACAAAGTCAGTTGTCCCGAAAGCTCCGCGTTCTGATCGATCCGCGCTTCGATCTGCAGAGGTCCATCCACCAGCTTGTTCTTGGGGAAGTTGTAGACCACTGCGGTACCGTAGTGCGCGCCATCACTGCGCCCGCCGATCCACCCGATCAGGTTGTTCCGATTTGCCGGCGTGAAGGGCAGAATCTCCACGAACTCCATATCCGTTTCGTCCGGCAGCTTCATCAACACGAAGTTAGGCTGCATGGGTTGAGTCGTCGGTCCGCCCTCGCTGCTGCCGACTTCGGTCGCCACCGTCCATAGGTCCTCGCGGTTATAGAACACCTCGGGATTGGTCATGTGATACAAGCCGTAGACTTCTCCCTGTAACTTGAGCAACAACTCCGGGTAGCGCATGTGCTTGCGCAGCCCCGGCGGCATCTCTGCCGCATCCTTAAAGAGGCTGGGAAAGATACGCCGATAGGCGTCGATGATCGGATCTTCCTTGTCGAAGACATAAAACGTGGTTGAACCGTTATAGGCGTCGATGACCACCTTGACGCTATTGCGCAGGTAGTTGATCGTATCTTCACCCAAGCGGTAATGGCTCGAGTAGGGATACTGATCTGAAGTGGTGAACGCATCCATCACCCACGTCAGCCTGCCATCCTCGCCCACCACGATGTAAGGATCCTGATCGTAAGTAAGGAAGGGCGCAAGTGCGTTGACGCGGTCACGCACGTTCCGCCGCATCAACAACCGGCTCTGCGGGGTCACGTCGTCGCTGAAGGGCAACTTAGCCAGATCGCCGCGATCCAGCGCGAGTACCAGACGGCGCAGGAAACCACCCAGCACAATCCCGCCGTCGCCTTCATACGAGGTAAGGTTATTGCTTTGCCCTTGCGGGTAATTAAATTCCTGTTGCCGCGTTTTGACGTAGACGTCAGTGTCGGTCAGTTCGCCAAAGTAGATCTCCGGCCGAGTCACGTTAAGCCCTGCAATCGTGCTCTGCACCGGCATATTGCTCATGAAAAGAGTGGGCAAGCCTTCCGGGGTGAATCCGTTGACCGGGTTCATCGTAATACCGTAACCGTGGGTGTAAATCAACTTCTCATTGATCCAGTTGCGGCTGCTCTCAGGAAGTTTCTCGACATTCAGCTCGCGGGCCGCGAGCATCACCTGGCGCATGTTGCCTTCGATTTGATAGCGATCGATATCGATATCGGGAAAGTCATAGTAGGTGCGAATTTCCTGAATCTGGCGCAGCGCATCCTGCAGAGCCTGCCAATCCCACAGGCGGATGTTTTGCAGGGTAGGTTGGTTATTTGCCGGATCAGCCGCACCCACGGTGGTCTCCGCGGGGAACTCGCGTTGCTGGAAGCGATCCAATCCGTACGCCTGGCGAGTCATGAGCACGTTGTTGGCGATGTAGGGCCGCTCGCGCACCAATTCGTTCGGCTTGACGATAAAACTGCTCATCCACCAGCCAGCGACCTGGACCCCGGCAAAGCAGAGGATGGCGGGAAGAATCGCGGCCCCCAGCCAGCGTCCCTGGGCCACGGTAGCGGCATTGGCGATCGCCGCCGCCGCACCGGCGACCAGGGCCAGGGTTATCAGAAGCAGGCCGCCGAGAGTGAGGTGCGCATCGGTGTAGGTAACGCCACCGAAAACCGTATGCGCGGTGAACAGAAGATCGTAGCGGCTCAAATAGACCCGCCAGGCGAGGACCAGCAGGAGGAACGCGAACGTGATCGACAGTCCGCGCCACGGGATGGTCAGGTAGCTGCGGCGGCCGCTCAACGCGCCCGCACCGCCCGTAATCAGGATGAAGAAAACCGCGAATCCACAAACGATAAACGCCAGGGTAAGCAGCCAGCCCGAGATGAGCTGCCAGGCCGGCAGCGTAAAGAAGAAATAGTTCAGCGGAAGGCCAAAAATCGGGTCGACGACGTTGCCCGTGGCGTGCGGTGCAGACCAGAAGAGCGCGAACGTTGGCCATTCCGACGTCATGCCGATGCCGGTTATCAGGGCAACGATGATCGACCCGCCACCCGCGATGACTCGCATCAACGGTTCCACCGGAAGCCGCAAGGGCTGACCACCGAAGTAGATCGTGCTCATGCTGGGCAAATCGGGCAGATGCATGCGTTTCAAGGCGACGAAAGATCCAAACAGGATCAGGAAGGTTGTCGCCGCAAATAGGACGAAGACTGTCGCCTCAAGGGCAAGTGTGGTGGAGAAAACACTTGCGTAACCGAGGGACCTGAACCACAGCAGGTCAACAAAATAGGAGAGCGCGCTTCGACCGGCGATGATGACGACGAAGATGGCTAGGAGGATAAGAAAGAAGCGGAGCCCCCGGTTCCGCGGAGCATTCTTGGGCGGCCAGTCAATTGTTGTAGGCATTGCTAGTCTGCATTCTACAGGGGGCCCTTGAGGGCGGCGGGTGCGGAAGGAGCGGGGAGGAAGAGAGCATGAGTAACACGGGCGCCGGCAGCGAAGCTATCCTGACAGCGCAGACCGGCATATGATGGGCGTCGTATCAGCGGAGAACCCCCATGACCCCTGAAAAATCGGCCTCTGGTTTTACTTCCCAGCAACGCGTTGTGCTGCCGGGGAGTGAGAAAGCATCCTTGCCTGCAACCACTGGCGAAAAACCGGTGCGTCCCACCAGCGTCTTCACCGTATCTGTCGTCGTCAAGCGCAAAAGCCCGCTCAATGCCAGGCGTTTGGGAAAGGACCGCCTCACCCGCGCCCAGTATCGCCAGCAGCACGCTGCTGATCCTGCGGCCATCAAGCTGGTGCGCGCCTTCGCCAAAGAATTTGGGCTGACGGTCGCCAAGGACACACCCGGGCCGGAGCGCCGCACCATCAAGCTAACCGGGAACGTTGCCGCCATGGAGAAAGCGTTTGGCGTCAAGCTCACCCAGAAGGTTCTTGATGGCGCAACCTATCGCGTCCGCGAAGGCAGCATTCTTATACCCGCCCCACTGGCCGGTGCAGTGGAGGCGGTCCTGGGCCTCGACAATCGTCCTCAGGCCCAGCCTCACTTCCGCGTCCTGGGCTCCGCCATCAACGCACAGACTGCCGGAACGGGGGGCTTCGCCCGCGCCCACGCCGCCGCAGCCGGCACTTCCTACACCCCGGTCCAGGTGGGCCAACTTTACCAATTTCCCCAGGGCGCCACTGCTTCTGGCCAGACCATCGGCATCATTGAGCTGGGCGGTGGCTACCGGACCAAGGACCTCACCGCCTACTTTAAAGGGCTAGGGCTGGCCGCGCCCAAGCTCACTCCGGTATCGGTGGATGGGGGCAAAAACACTCCGGGCACCGCGAACGGCGCGGATGGCGAGGTCATGCTGGATATCGAGGTGTCTGCTGCCATCGCACAGGGGGCGAAGATTGTCGTTTACTTCGCACCCAATACCGATCAGGGATTTATCGACGCCGTTTCCAGCGCAGTGCACGATACGACCAACAAACCCAGTGTGATTTCGATTAGCTGGGGCGGACCAGAGTCCAGCTGGACGGCGCAGGCCCTGAAGGCGCTGGACGCGGTCTGCCAGTCCGCAGCCGCGCTGGGTATTACGATCACGGTCGCCGCCGGCGACAACGGTTCAACTGACGGAGGTACAGGCAACAACGTCGACTTCCCTGCCTCTAGCCCGCATGTACTTGCATGTGGGGGAACCACTCTGGAGGGGAGCGGCAGCACCATCAAGTCAGAAGTGGTATGGAACGAACAGGCCAGTGGAGAGGGCGCGACGGGTGGCGGTGTGAGCAACGTATTTCCTCTGCCATCCTGGCAGGCAAATGCAAAGGTTCCTGCGCCTTCATCGAGCGCTGGTGGGCGAGGTGTGCCGGATGTAGCCGGGGATGCCGACCCGGTTACGGGCTACAAG
>Ga0302179_10001455_pt1 | contig 14241 bp, 10 predicted proteins | sample I_Palsa_E3_1_FD_198788 | JGI IMG/M metagenome (GOLD analysis project Ga0302179, IMG submission 198788) | Peat permafrost microbial communities from Stordalen Mire near Abisko, Sweden - I_Palsa_E3_1 | ecosystem: Environmental > Terrestrial > Soil > Palsa > Peat permafrost | place: Sweden...
CCTGCCCGGAATGTGTGGCTGACGCCTTGCATCACCAGCACATCCTGCTGCCGGAACAGCGTGTCCAATTGTATCCGGTTTTCGCTCGAATGGAAGACGTTGGTATAATTCGCATAGGTATAATCGCCGAATACGTTGAGATGCTGATCCCGGTGGTTGAAGCTGATATCCGCATTGTATTTACTATAAGTACCGAGATTATAACCGGCGCTGGCCGTCAGGTTTGTGCCCAGGGATTTATCTTTTTTCAGGCGGATATTGATAATACCCCCGGTCCCCGCCGCCTCGTATTTGGCGGACGGATTGCTCATGATCTCGATGGATTCTATCGAAGAGGAAAGGATGGTCTTCAGGTATTGGGCAAGATCGTTGCCGGATAAATAAGTTGGCCGGCCATCGACGAAGACCTGTACGCTGCTCTTGCCGTTAAGGGCCAGGTTATTGTTATTATCTGCGGTGACACCGGGCGACTTGCGCAGGAGGTCCAGTGCGTTTTCACCAATGGCATTTATATTGCCTTCTATATTGAGGATGATCTTATCGAGCTTGACTTCTATCAGGGGTTTGAAGGCGGCAACCTCGGCTTGTTTCAATTCCCGGGAGGCAGGTTCCAGCATGATCGGGGGCACTTCGGCCGCAGGGCCATCGGTTACGTTGAAAGAGGCGGAATTGCCCGGGGCATAGCCTACATGGGATACGGTAATAAAATAATACCCGGCGGGTACGGCTGAAAATTCGTACCGGCCACCGGCATCGGGAATGCCCAATTTTACGATAGAAGAATCCTTACTCTTTTTTAAGGCGACAGAAGCGCCGGCTAATGGTTTGCCCTGGTAATCTTTTGCAAATCCACTTATCTCCTGCGCTCGTAGTCTTCCATAGGAAAAGAGGATTAACAAAAATAGAGCAGTCTTTCTCATGTTACAGGCGGTTTAAGGTTAATGGTCGGCCAGGACTTTTTAACGGCGGAAAGGGGTTTGTTTTGGTCCCGCAAAACTAATTTACAAAAAGTTATAGCTGAAAAGTTTTTCCTGCGATTAACGGTTAAAAATATTTAGTGAATGGGGTAATTTGCTTCTATTTTCGAAGAATAAATGGATTATGTCAGGGAATATAAGCGTTTTATCAATAGCCATTATTTGAACGGGGCTATTCGCATCACCGTAGGTATCACTTTGCCTGCCATCCTGCTCGGCTATTTCAACAATCTTTCTGCCGGTATTGTCGTGTCTATCGGCGCCATGTGCGTTGGCAATACCGATAATCCGGGCCCGATCCACCACCATCGTAATGGGATGATAGCCTGCGTGTTAATTATCTTTTTGGTCTCGCAGCTCACCGGCCTTGCTTCGGGCTCCGCCGTGCTGATGGGATTGCTCCTGCTCCTGTTCTGTTTCCTCTTTTCCCTGATGAGCATTTATGGTAACCGCGCCGGCTCTATTGGTGTCAATGCCTTACTGGTCATGGTATTAAGTCTCGATCGCCGCCAGCAGGGATGGGCTATCCTGGTCAATGCGGCCTATGTGCTGGCGGGAGGCTTGTGTTATACAGCTCTCAGCTTGCTGCTTTATAGCTTTCGTCCATACAAGGTTGTTCAGCAAAACCCTGGGAGACTGCGTCCGGCAGCTCCTGGATAGCCTCGTCAAGGCAATCGAAGATCAGTTCGGGTTTATTGCAAAAGCCTCGGGAGATATCCGCAGGCTAAGTCTTTCCCTTCATGAGGCGCTGATGCCAGGAGAGAACGACACAGCTTAATTATTCGATCCCAGCATTTCGCGAACTTTCATTACCAACTCCGTCTTGGTGATCGGTATACCCATGATCTTGTGGTATCCCGCTGCGTCGATCAGGTATTGGTCACGGATGATTTTGATCAACTGTCCGTTGTTGATCTCGGGGATCAACACCTGCTTGAAATTGCGGAGGATTTCTCCCAGGTTGGCGGGAAAGGGACGCAGATGACGAAGATGGGCGTGAGATACGGCATAGCCCTGGTTCTGCAATTCTCCGACGGCGCTTTTGATGGCGCCATAGGTGCTTCCCCAACCCAATACCAGCAGGTCGCCTTTATCGGCGCCGCTATCCAGTTGTTGTGGGGGGATATGATCGGCTATCCGGGCTATTTTTTCTTCCCTGATCCTCACCATCAGCTGGTGATTTTCGGGGTCATAGCTGACGTTGCCGGTAATATTTTGTTTTTCGAGACCGCCGATCCGATGCTCCAGACCCGGCGTGCCCGGTATTGCCCAGGGCCTGACCAGCTTTTCATCCCGCAGATAGGGTAGAAAGGTTTCTTCCTCCGGTCCTAGCCCTGTCTTGAATTTGACTTCTATCGGGGGCAGATCGGCGCTTTTGGGGAATTTCCACGGCTCAGCGCCATTGGCGATATATCCGTCACTGAGGAAGATGACCGGCGTCATATGCTGTACCGCGATACGCACCGCCTCATAGACGGCTTCAAAGCAGTCGCTGGGAGTGGAGGCGGAAACGACCGGCATCGGACATTCACCGTTGCGGCCATAATAGGCCTGCAGAAGATCGCTTTGTTCGGTCTTCGTCGGCAAACCGGTTGACGGTCCCCCCCGCTGGATATCGCAGATGAGCAGCGGGATTTCCAGGACAACGGCCAGGCCCATGGCTTCTGCCTTTAGGGCCATGCCGGGCCCCGAAGTGGTCGTTACGCCCAGCGCCCCGCCATAGGCGGCCCCGATGGCGGCAGTGATGCCGGCGATCTCGTCTTCCGCCTGGAAAGTGCGAACGCCAAATGCTTTATGCCGGCTCAGCTCATGCAGGATGTCCGAAGCGGGAGTGATGGGATAGGAACCCAGGAACAGCGGCAGGCCGCTCTTCCGGGAAGCGGCGATAAGCCCATAGGCCAGCGCCTGGTTGCCCATGATGGATCGATAGACGCCGGGGGCCATTTTCGCCTTCTCTACCCGGTACGTGGTGGTAAAGGTTTCCGTCGTATCCCCAAAATTATAACCGGCCTGCAATGCTTTTGCGTTGCTTTCAAAAATTTCAGGCTTCTTACCAAACTTATCTTTCAGGAACTGGATCGTATTCTCCATATTCCGGTTGTACATCCAATAAAGAAAACCGAGCACAAACATATTCTTGGCCCGATCCTTTTCTTTCGTGCCCATCGGTATGTCCTTCAATGCCTCGCGGGTCATTTTCGTCACGTCCACTTTAATGACGGCATAGCTTTCCAGGCTTTGATCCTCCAGCGGGTTTATGCCATGGGGATAATTGGCAAGACGGAGGTTCTTGGCGTCAAACCCTTCCGTGTTGACGATGATCTTACCCCCTTTTTTCAGCCCTTTCAGGTTGGCTTTTAGCGCGGCGGCGTTCATCGCCACCAGCACATCGCATTCATCGCCGGGGGTGAAGATCTTGTCGCTTGAAAAGCGCAGCTGGTAGCCGCTGACGCCCGGAAGGGTACCCTGGGGGGCCCGGATCTCGGCCGGGAAATCAGGGAAAGTGGCCAGGTCGATGCCCAACATGGCGGTATTGTTGGTAAATTGACTGCCGGTCAATTGCATCCCATCGCCGGAATCCCCGGCGAATTTTATAACGACGTCCTGCAGGACCTCTTCTTTTCTTTTCATACTTTTCTGTTGGTGGGTAAAGGTAATATAAATCTGCTCACTCATAGCGCAGCGCCTCGATTGGGTCCAGCCGGGAGGCCGCCTGCGCCGGATAATAGCCAAAAAAGACACCGGTTATAAAACATACGAGAAAAGACAATAAAATGGAAGATTCCGTCACGAGCGTTGGCCAGGAGAGAAAGAGGGTGACCAGCCGGGCCGAGGTAATACCCAGGATGACCCCGATCAGGCCCCCGGTGATGCTGATCAGGATGGCTTCTGTCAGGAACTGCAGCAGAATATCCACGCCCCGGGCGCCGATGGACATCCGTAAACCGATCTCTTTCGTCCTTTCGGTGACGGAGACATACATAATATTCATAATTCCTATCCCGCCTACCAGCAGGGAGATACCGGAAATGACGGCAAGCAGGACCGTCAGCAGCTGGCTGGTCGAACTGAAGGTATTTATCAGCTCCTGCATGGTCCGTACGGCGAAATCGTCGTCGTCGGTTGCTTTCAGCCGGTGGGATACCCGCATGATCTGGGAGACCTCATCGGAAGCCGCCGTTGTGGAGGCTTCGTCTACGGCCGAGGCATAGATATTCTGCAGGTAAATGGTGGATAAGATCCTTTCCTGCACCGTGGTATAGGGCGCGAGGATAATATCGTCCTGATCCTGACCAAAAGCACTTTCTCCTTTTGCCGTCAGCGTGCCGATGACCAGCAGGGGTACTTTTCCAAAGCGGATATATTTTCCAATGGGGTTGTCACCGTTTGGGAAAAGATTGGTGATCACGGTCTGCCCGAGAATACACACTTTCGCCGCCGACTGGACATCCCGGTCCGTAAATTCTACGCCGTCCTGCAGGGGCCACTGGCGGATGATATCGAGATATTGGGTATTGACGCCGGTGATGGTCGTGGACCAGTTATTATTTCCATAAATGGCCTGACCCTTGGTGCTCATGACGGGAGTAACGGCGCTGAGATGGGTGGCGTCCTTTTGAAGCGCCCTTACATCATCCATCGTAAGGGTTTGGACCGAAGTCGCATCCAACCGGGCGCCTGCTGAAACGTTGCTGTTGGGCCGGATAATGATCATATTCGATCCCATGCCGGACAATTGTTTCTGGATGCTTTGTTTTGAGCCCTGACCGATCGCTACCATGGAGATAACGGACGCCACACCGATGATGATGCCCAGCATGGTGAGAAAGGCTCTCAGCTTATTGCGTTGAAGCGCTTTCAGGGCGATGCGGAGAAGATTGAACAGGCTCATGATTCATTTTTTTATGATCCGGTGTCCGTCTTACGGCGCCGGCGGCGTATAATCATCCGATTGGGGAAGGGAGGCCAGCACTTCTTTGGCCGACCGCTTGTTTTCATTTTGGCTGTCTTTCATCACCCTTCCATCCCGCAGCATGATCGTCCGGCTGCTGAACGAGGCGATATCGGGTTCATGGGTCACGAATACGATCGTCTTTCCCTGCTCATTCAGGTCCTGCAGCAGGGCCATAATGCTAAAGGAGCTGCGGGAGTCGAGGTTGCCCGTTGCTTCGTCGGCGAGGATCATCACCGGCTCGTTGACAAGCGCCCTCGCAATGGCCACCCTTTGCTGCTGTCCGCCGGACAGCTGATTGGGCGTGTGGTCCAGCCGGTCGCCGAGGTTGACCGCCTCCAGGGATTTGATGGCCCTCTCCCTTCTTTGCTTTGCGCTGAACTGTGGATTGTAGAGCAAAGGCAGCTCTACGTTTTCCAAGGCGGAGGTGCGGGGCAAAAGGTTATAGGACTGGAAGACGAAACCTATTTTATGATTTCTCAGTTTGGCCAGCTCGTTACGGCTGAGCTTGCGGACATCTACGCCATCCAGCAGATAGGTGCCGTCCGAAGGCTTGTCCAGACAGCCAAGGGTATTCAGCAGGGTGGTCTTGCCCGATCCGCTGCTGCCCATGATCGTGAGGAATTCACCGGCCTTTACATCAAACGATACACCCTTCAGCGCCCTGACGGTCTCCGACCCCATCCGGAACTCCCGCTTGATATCTTTTAATTCCAATATCTTACTTTCGCTCATGGTGTTGGTTTTGGCTTGCCGCCGCCGCTATTTCCGGCAGGTCTTCTTGCGGGCATAAAGGGACTTCTGACAGCACCGGAAGATTTTTCGCCCTTGGCCACTATTTCGGTGCCATTGATGACATCGTCATCGACGCCCAGACCGGAGAGTATCTGCACCTGGGTATCGTTATTCAGCCCGGTAGAGACCATTCTTTCCACTAAGCTGTCCCCCACCTTCAGCCAGACAAACGCCGGGGTGCCTGCACTCGAGGCCGTATCGACTTCGCGGCCCGTGCTGTCATGCCGGTGGCGGGGAGGGGCCAGGGGATTGTTGGTCGCCTTGCGGAGGAGCCGTTGTGCCTCCCGTTCTCCGGCGCTATCCGGGATGATCATAAACTGCTTTGCCATGGAAGCGTCCGGTTTGAATTTGAGTGCCTTGGCAGATATCAGCAGGGCGCTGTCCACTTCCTTGGTGAAGATGAAGATATTGGCTGTCATCCCGGGCTTTAGCTTGAGATCCTGATTGGGCGCGGTAATGATAGTGGTATAGGTCACGACATTGGCCGATATGACCGGTTCCAGCCTGATCTGGTTTACGGTTCCGGTAAAGGAGATATCGGGATAGGCGTCAACGGTGAAGGTTACCCGCAATCCGATCTTTACATCGCCGATATCGGCTTCGGACACGGCTGCCTGCACTTGCATCTTGCTGATATCCTTTGCTATGACGAAAAGGGTAGGCGTGCTGAAGCTGGCGGCGACCGTTTGACCCACGCTGACGTTGCGGGTCATGACCACTCCGTCTACCGGAGAATAGATGCTGGCATAATCGAGATTTTTTACGGCGGCATCCAGCTGCGCCTGCACACTCTCCACATTGGCTTTGGCGCCAAGGTAGAGGTTCTGGTCATTTTCAAAATCAGCCTTACTCACAGCCCCCGTAGCGTATAACGTGTTTTCTCTGTCGAAGGTGCTTTTGGCATAGACCAGCGAAGCCTTGGCCACATCGAGGTTGGCCTTGTACTGGTTGACCGACGCGACAAAAAGGGATTTGTCGAGCGAAGCAATCAGCTGATGCCTGGTTACCTTGGCATTGAAGTCGGTATATATGGCGTTGATCGTGCCGGAGACCTGGCAGCCGACGTTGATGGTATCCACCGGCTCGATGGTGCCCGTGGCGGTGACGCTCCTGGAAATATAGCCATATCGGGGCCGCTCCGTCGTCAGGACCAGCGGCTTGTCTTCCTTTCGCATCCAGAAATACCAGGCGCCGCCCCCGGCCAGCAGGAGTAGGACAATAATGATGACTGCTCTCTTCATATCGAAAGTCGTTTATAATTTGACTGCTTTTCCCATGTAGAAATCATAGATCTCGATGCTCAGCGCCGAATTGTACTTTGCCTGCACATAAGACTGGAAAGCCTGTGTATACAGGGTCTTCTGCTGCAAATAACTCACGATATCGGAAGCTCCTACCTTCAGCTGCTCTGTGGCTACGCGGAAGGCTTCCTGGTTGGCTTTGAGCTCTTCGACTGCGGCGTCATACTGACCTTGCGCATTCAGTACATTGATATAGGCCTGTTCGATGGTCTGCGCCAGGGTAGTTTGATTGGCCAGCAGCGTGAGCTTCGATTGTTCGATCTGGATCTTCGCGTTTTCCACCGATGTCTTCACTGTTCGCCGGTTGAAAATGGGTATGGACAGGTTCAGCCCCACCTGCTGGAAGAAATTGTTGTCCAGCTGCTGGACATAATCTGAAGTTTGGTTATTCGAATAGCCCGTGGATAAAGTGGCTGCCGCGGTAAGCAGCGGAAGATAGCCGGTCTTTGCGATCGCCAGGTTATAACGGGATATATCGATACCCAGCTCGCCCAATTTGATCTCCGGCCGGTTGCGCAAGGCGTATGCTTCCACGGAATCGAGAGAGGAGACCGCCTCGCTGGAGATCACCGTATCTGGCTTGACGATGTCGAAACTGTCCTGAAAGGGCAGCTGCAACAATTGCTTCAGCATGAGTTTATTCTGCCGGACGGCATTCTGAGCTGTAACCAGTGTGTATTTGTCCGTCGCCAGCTGCGCCTGTAGCTGTATATAGGCGTTTTTCGCAATCGTGCCGACTTCGTATTCCTGTTTGCCCTGGTCTACCTGCGCCGCCGTCGATTTCAACAGGTCTTCCACATACACCACATTTTCTTTGGCCAGCAGGATATTCAGGTAGTCCTGCACGATCTCCAATATAATATCCAGCTCATTCTCGACGACGGTCTGATTGCTGGCTTCCAATGCCAGGTTCATCGCCCGGATATTGTCCGTGATGGCGCCGCCATTGTAAATAGTCACTCCCGAGGCCAGTGTAAAGTTATTGGCGAAGGATGATTCCGTCTGGAAGCCACCAACGACCGGGTTGGCATTTTTACTATGGGTATATGTAATGGGGACAGCGCCGGTAAGGTTAGGCTGGCGGGCTGCTTTGGCCAGCAGGTAATTTTGCTCGGCAGTCCGGACATTCAGCCGCAGACTATTGAGCGTAATATTGTTCTTTTTGGCATAATCCAGACAGGCCTTAAGATCCCAGCGCGCCGGCAGGCGACCGGCAAGGGAATCCTGTGCACAGACTTTGCCTGCCAACGATCCCAGGCTGATGAAGATGAACACCGCTAGTCGTAAGACCATATGCTTCCTGGTTTAGGTTATTCGCCCATTCCAGTAAAAATAAGGATTTATTGCTTTCCTGCGGTCCTTCTTCGGGCTGCTCGCCGGCAATCCCCGAAGGTCCATCGTTCAGGAGACCTTGCGGCGCCGCGTTTTCCAGTCGGGATTCTTTTCCAGCAGGATGCTGGCTTTGCGTTTAGTCTCCTGTGTGGTGCGCCATTTTTTGATGAGCTTTTTTACGGCTCTTTCTCTTTCTGTTTTTTCTTTTGTGGAATCGAGCATAACCTTAACCATTAACCTTGTGATGAATACTGGCCTTAAAGGTAGGGGTGAGATTCATCCGCCCCCGCTCCCGGCGGTATTCATTCGGGCCGGTAATGGTATTCTTTATGTTTTTCTTTTCCTGAACCCTAGCCCGCGTGTAGTTCGTTTTTCGCGGGCGGGGTTGTGATCTGCTACGCATGCCCCCTAAGGCTAAAATTATGCCCGTGTATTTACATATTATACGCGCCATAGTACGCCGCACCTTGCAACGCCATTTTATCATTCAGCACGACGTGTACCGGTATCCTGTCCGAAAGATCGTGCATCCGGCCGTTGTTATCGAAATTTTTCGTCCAGCTGTCGCTTTGCAGCAGGGGGAGTATTTTGGGTGGGATACCCCCCGCCAGGTAGAGGCCGCCGGTAGCCATCAGCTTCAACACCAGGCTGGCCGATTCCGTTGCCAGGTAGCGGACGAACAGCTCCATGGCCTGAGCGCATACAAGATCTTCATGATGAAGGGCAGCCTGACTGATGACGGCGGCGGGGTCTTCGTCCTGCAACCGTTGAGATAGCCATTCCGGGATTTGTTCCTTCCGGCTGTCCGTGAGAAAACGGAAAATATTTTTGATGCCCATGCCGGAAACAACGCGTTCCCAGCTGACATGACCGAATTGTTTTTGCAGGTAGTAGAAGATCTCCACATCCAGGGTGGTACGGGGAGCAAAATCGCTATGACCGCCTTCCGTCGCAAACGGATGGTAACGTTGACCATCCCAATACAAACCTGCTTCGCCCAGGCCCGTTCCCGGAGCGATGATGGCAATATTGCCTTTTGACCCCGCTTCACCCATAGCCAGCGTAGCCCGCTCCTTTTCACCCAGCCCTGCCAGACCGAATGCCGTCGCCGCCAGATCGTTGAGAAAGCAGACAGGGATCTTCATATCCAGACTCATGGCCGAGCTGTCCAGCAGCCAGGGCAGGTTGGTCAATTTGCTTTTGCCATTGATGACCGGGCCGGCAACAGCGGCGCATACCCGGTCGGGTAAGGCGCCGGCCGAAAAGTCGGTAATGATGTCGGTCAGGGATGCATGTTCGGCAGAGCCATATCGTTTTTCGCGGACGATGGTCAGCCCGTTACTGTCCGCCTCATAAAGAGCGACATTCGTCTTGGTGCCGCCGATATCGGCTGCCAGGATGGAAATAACTTTTTCTCCGGACTGGATTTCGTTTTTGAAAGCGATCGGGACGAGCGATGAAGCTGCCATGCTATTGCGTTTTAAAAATGCTGCCGGCAGCAAAGTTACATACTGCGGCGATATTGACCGCCAACTTCATATAAAGCATTGGTTATTTCTCCAAGCGTGCAATATTTCACCGTTTCCATCAACTCTTCAAAAAGGTTGCCGTTGTTTACCGCTACCTTTTGCAACCGCCGCAGCATGCCCTGGCTGCGATCCATATTTCTTTCGCGGAAAGCCTGGAGGTTTCGGATCTGCTGATCTTTCTCTTCTGTCGTGCTCCGGATCACCTCCGCGGGTAAGATAGTAGGAGACCCCCCTTTACCGAGAAAGGTATTGACGCCAACGATCGGCAGCTCACCGTTATGCTTGAGACTTTCGTAGTGGAGGCTTTCCTCCTGGATCTTATTCCGCTGATACATCCGTTCCATCGCCCCCAACACCCCGCCGCGATCTGTCAGCCGGTCAAACTCGGCCAGCACCGCTTCCTCCACCAGATCGGTCAGCTCTTCCACCGCAAAGCTGCCCTGGATAAAATTTTCCGTCCGGGCGGTGCCAAGCTCCCGGTTGATGATCAGCTGGATGGCCATCGCCCGGCGGACACTTGCTTCCGTGGGCGTAGTAATCGCCTCATCATAGGCGTTTGTATGCAGCGAATTGCAATTGTCATAGATAGCGTAAAGCGCCTGCAGGGTCGTCCGGATATCGTTGAAGTCTATCTCTTGCGCATGCAGACTCCTGCCGCTGGTCTGGATATGATACTTTAGCCGCTGCGAACGGCTATTGCCCTTATAAGCCTCTTTCATGGCCTTGGCCCAGATCCTTCTGGCTACGCGGCCGATCACGCTATATTCCGGGTCCATGCCGTTGCTGAAAAAGAAGGATAGGTTGGGCGCGAAATCATCGAGGGCCATGCCGCGGCTGAGATAATATTCCACGTAGGTGAAGCCGTTAGCCAGGGTAAACGCCAGCTGCGTAACGGGGTTGGCGCCGGCTTCCGCAATATGATAGCCGCTGATGCTGACGCTGTAGAAATTGCGGACTTTCCGGTCGATGAACCAGGCTTGTACGTCGCCCATCAACCGGAGCGCAAATTCTGTGCTGAAGATGCAGGTGTTCTGTGCCTGATCCTCCTTGAGGATATCTGCCTGTACGGTCCCTCTCACCTGGGACAGGGCTTCTGCTTTTATCTTTTCATAGATATCCCCTGGTAATACTTCATCGCCGCTGAGCCCCAATAAAGTCAGTCCCAGCCCGTCGTTGCCTTCGGGCAGTTCGTTAGGGGAGGATGAATTGTGATAGAAGGCTTTTGGGGTGGCCGACTTTCCGGTCGCCGCCTTCCCGCTCCCCGCCTTCCCGCCTTCCGCCTTCCCGCCGGCTGCCTTCCCACCTGCTGCCTTCCCACCTGCCGCGAGATATTTTTCGCATTGCTGGTCGATGGCTGTATTCAGAAAAAAGGCCAGCAGGATCGGCGCCGGTCCGTTGATCGTCATGCTTACGGAGGTCCTGGGGTCGCAGAGATCGAACCCGCTATAGAGCTTTTTGGCATCGTCGATGCTGGCGATGCTGACACCGGCATTGCCGATCTTCCCATAGATATCGGGCCGGTAGTCGGGGTCTTCGCCGTATAAGGTGACCGAGTCAAAGGCCGTACTGAGCCGCTTGGCCGGCTGACCGGCGGAGACGTAGTGGAAGCGCTTGTTGGTCCGCTCCGGGCCGCCTTCGCCGGCGAACATTCTTGTCGGATCTTCTTCCGATCTTTTCAACGGGAAGGTACCCGCAGTAAAAGGGAATTTGCCCGGGAAATTTTCCTGTACCCTCCAGCGGAGGATATCCCCCCAGTCGGAAAAGCGCGGTACGGCGATCCGCGGGATGCGGAGATGGGATAGTGATTCGATATACAGCGGCTGTTGGATGATCTTTCCGCGTACCTCGTATTCGAAATATTCGCGGCGATACCTGTCCCGGGTCGGTTCCCACTCATCGATCAGCTTTTTACAGACCGGGAACAGCTGCTGTTCCAGCTTTTCCCTTTGCGCTTCGAGCTCGCGGCGGCCGGGAGACGCGGCAGGTAATTCCTCCAGTGCTCCGGTCAGCTTATATAGCCGCGAGGCGATACCCGCCTGCTCGTCCGTCCGTTTATTATAATCACGGATGGCAGCGCTGATCTCGGAAAGATATCTTACCCGTGACGATGGGATGATCAGCGATTGTAACGCCGTGTCCCCGAGATGCGGGTGATGTTCCGTCTCACCGAAGCGAATGCCCGTCTTTTTTTCGATGGTTTCCATCAGCAGGTCAAACAGTTCGTTGATACCGGCATCGTTGAACTGTGAGGCGATGGTGCCGATGATGGGGAGGTCGCCGTCTTTGGCGGTCCACAAACCGTGATTGCGTTTGTATTGCTTTCTTATATCGTGCAGCGCATCCAGCGCCCCGGCTTTGTCGAATTTATTGAGCACGACGAGGTCTGCATAGTCCAGCATATTGATCTTTTCCAGCTGCGAGGCCGCTCCGTATTCGGGGGTCATTACATACAGGCTGAGGTCGACATAATCGAGGATGGACATATCGCTTTGCCCTACGCCTGCCGACTCCAGGATGACCAGGTCGTAGCCGGCTTCTTTGCAGATGTCGATCGCCTCCTGCACATGGGCGCTCAGCGCCTTGTCGCTGTCTCTTGTCGCCAGACTGCGCATATAGGCGCGGGGGCTGGAAATGGCGTTCATCTGGATCCTGTCGCCCAGCAGGGCGCCGCCGGTCTTTTTCTTCGAGGGATCGACGGAGATAACGGCAAGCGTCTTGTCCGCGAAACGATGCAGGTAGCGCCGCACCAGCTCGTCGGTGACGCTGGACTTGCCTGCGCCCCCCGTGCCGGTGATGCCGATTGCCGGGATAGTCCTGGTTGCGGCGACTGGCTCTGCGCCTGCTGCGTGACGCTCCGCGCCCCCCGCGACCGGCTCTGCGCTCGTTGCGACAGCCGTTGCCCCTGTCCCATTCTCCGCATTGGAAATGGCCCGGGCTATTTTCCGGATATCCTTCCATTCACCCAGCTTCATTTCCCCCTTGAAATTCGCGGGACTGCCATTCAGCGGGAAGTCGCATTGCCGGACAACGTCTTCGATCATTCCCTCCAGCCCCATCCGCCGGCCGTCGTCGGGCGAGTAGATCCGGGTAATGCCATATTGGTGCAGCTCTTCGATCTCGCGCGGCAGGATGGTGCCACCGCCGCCGCCAAATAGCCGGATATGCCCGCAACCGTTCTCGTCAAGCAGATCCTTCATGTATTTAAAAAATTCCAGGTGGCCGCCCTGATACGACGTGATGGCGATGCCCTGCACATCTTCCTCGATGGCGCACTCCACGATCTCCGCTACCGACCGGTTATGCCCCAGGTGAATGATCTCCGCCCCCTTCGACTGCAGCAGCCGCCGCATGATGTTGATCGCCGCGTCATGCCCATCGAAAAGAGCGGCGGCGGTAACGAGGCGTACTTTGTGGAGCGGAGTATAGGCCATAGTGCAAACATTTGACAAGCAAGCAAATTTAGGCAAAAAAACTAATGGGTGTTAGTTTTTGGGAGGGGCAACTATATACGTGTTGGGACAGTCGCCCTGTTTGTCCAAAAATACACCCAAAATTCCCACCGCGAATAATTCTTATATTTGTTATCACATTTCCCCTCCCTCGCTTTTTGACGCGGGGTTTATGGTAAGGTGCGGTCGTGTCCAAAGGCTCGCCGTGGCAACGAGATGTAAAGATGGGGATTACATGAGCCTATTCTTTAACCCTAATAACCATTAGGATGAAGAAAATAACACGGCTTATCGAAGCTGTTTCAGCTTTATTGATTGCATTGGCTGTTCTTATTGCAGTATGCCGGGCAATTTAAGCTAGAAGATTAACGGATAAGGCCACCTTCGGGTGGCCTTTTTTAATTAAATAAGGGCGATTGATATTTAAATTGGGTGTTTTCACGGTGCTATAAATGGTTATTTGACAATACTTTTAGCAATTAAATAAGCCATAATGAAAAAGTACTTTCCCATTCTACTCGCAAAAGCAGGTGAATTAAATGCCCTACAACGCCTCAGTGATAATGTTAAAGATGAGACGGTGCCCATATTAGAGATATTATCGGAAAACTTAGTAGACGGCGAAGGGAAATATAAGGACGATCTGCAAGACAGGATTTCCGAAATTTGGAGCTTTGATGATCACGAGCTTTTTGTCGATTTTTCCCTATTTGAAAAAATTGCTACCCACATAACCAAAGTTAAACGGTTCTTGTCTTTTTTACTGAAAAATGATATTGATGTTGTGCCGGTAATCCAATTCAATAGCGACCCTAGTTATGTAGCCTTAGTCTCTTCTTTAATATCACTTTATGATTGTAATATTTGTATTAGAGAGAGTAACGATACAGGCGGTATTATTGACTT
>Ga0302179_10001466_pt1 | contig 14198 bp, 11 predicted proteins | sample I_Palsa_E3_1_FD_198788 | JGI IMG/M metagenome (GOLD analysis project Ga0302179, IMG submission 198788) | Peat permafrost microbial communities from Stordalen Mire near Abisko, Sweden - I_Palsa_E3_1 | ecosystem: Environmental > Terrestrial > Soil > Palsa > Peat permafrost | place: Sweden...
ACCTTATTCTATCTGGAGATTTTCAGCCCGCGCGTCCTCGCGGAAATACTCGGCCTCGACATCGAGGAGTTGGCCCAACGGATCGCCGCCGCGAGGAAATCACTCGAACGTCTGCAAACAAATTCAAACACCGTCTGACTCGATTTCGGGGACTGTACCTTACTATGCGGCAACCGCTTTTTTCTCTGCTCAGGCCCGCTTATGAAAGCACCCCGGAACTTGCCGATCTCGCGTCGCAAGCGCACGCCGAGCTTGAATCTTCCGATACGCTCAAAAGGCAGATCGAGTTTGACGACCAGGTTGCACAAGAACTCTCCTCCTTGAAACTGACCGGTTCAAACGCTGATGCGTTTGAGAACATGTTGTCTCAACTGGGCCTAAATGCGAGCTCGGAGACAAACTCGATCGGAATGTCCAAGCCGGACGAAATACGCGGAGCAAATTTGCAAAACCTAGCTCCTGCTCAATCGAATGAACCGGACGGCGAGGAGGAGGAAGACGAAGACCAGCCGACGAAGCCAGCCCGCCCACGCACCATCCTCTTTGCGGTTGGCGTCGGCTTGGTTGCGACTGTTTGCATGATAATCTTTCTGATCTCAGACCGGTTGAATTCTTTCGAAGGCGCCGACCGTATTAGCGAACTACTCGAGTCTGCCAATAACCTGACCGGGGATGAATTTGAAGCGGTCGAAACAAAGGCCGGCGATCTGCAGGACTGGTTCTTCCTGAAACACGGCCTGGAGCATTATGCGGTTCCCAAACAGTTCGCGAACATCAAAACCGTTGGATGCCGCGTTTTCACATTCGACGGCGCCGCCGTTGGGCAGGTGATGGCAGTCACAGACAAAGAAATACTGCTCTATATGTTCCCATCCCGCGATCTCGGCATCAAAATTCGAAAAGGGAAATGGGAAATCGTCGAAGATGAAAATTGGGTCGGAGGCGCCACCGGAATCGACGACACCTGTTTTTTGGTCGCGTTCAAGGGAAACAAGGACGAAATGAAGGATTTCCTCTCGAACGTGACTCCGTAGTGTCCTGTCCCCGAAATACGAGGTATTTCGGGGACAGGGCACTAGCTCAAAAATCTCATCAGCGCTGTGGCTTCATGAGATTTTCGAGCTATAGGCTTGGATTCAGTCGGAAAGGAAACTATGTTGGCTGGATATGGTCGAAGTGCTGGTCATCTTCGGCTTGGTAGGCTGGCTTTTCCTGACGTTCCTGGAATCGTTGAGCAGATTGCCGTTTTTTCCTGCAATCGTCACGGCAGCAGTTCTCTGTCCCGTCCTAAGCAGCAGGGACTATTTGCGCCTGAGCCTAGCCTGGAGATTGCGCGGTATCTCTTCGAAACGTGATCCCATTCCTCCGGAAAGATTTTATTGGATCGCCCAAAAGCCGCGCCTCCGGCGAGTCATTCTTGGCTTCGGAATTCTGACCGCATTCGCCTGGTGCAACGCAGCCGTTCTCCCGGCCTCGTGTGAACTAAGCCCGCCGTCAATACTCGGTTGGCTGAATGCATTCGTCGGAATCGTATCGCTGAGCCGCGTGATCGGCGCTGCAACGCTGTTTTTCAAGGCTTCTCAATGGTTCGATGCGATGAGCCCAAGATTTGTCGGCTTTCTCCGTCACGCAATGTACAAGCTCTCAGATAACTACGAGTATCTCGGGCCAAAGAAACGGGACGCCGAGAAAGAAGAGGTCTACTAAATCGTAGCCGCTTTTCCATTATTATCTCGCCCTTGCAGTGCATTTAAAAAGGCAGGGTGTTCCCCATTCGGTGAAGAAAGAATCGGCACGCTAATTACTTGTATTGCCTACCGTGCTCGCTACCTTCCAAAACGACTGGCGTTACGTGACCGGGAACGGCAATAACGAGCCGAAAAGATCGGTTTACTGCCCTTAAACGGCGGAAGTGGAACAGGAGAGCTGTCGCGTTCGGATGAAGTAGAGAATAGCGTAACGCAACGTAAATAAAGCACGTAGAAACCGATGGAAGGGTGGCTGAGTTGGTCGAAGGCACCTGACTCGAAATCAGGCGAAGTCGTAAGGCTTCCGTGGGTTCGAATCCCACCCCTTCCGCCACGGCGACAGCGACTTAAGGATTCATTCCGTTAGCGAGCCGTGGTCCGCGCATCCATGCTCTGTGAAACAGCCCCTCCTTTTGATCCTGCCGATCAGCCTGACTTGCGGATCGTGCGCCCTGAATCCGGGTTCCACTGGCACACCGTTCGGCCCGGATGATTCGCATTTATGAGGGCTCAACCTTACATAATGCTGGCGCTGTCCCGATCGAATTTCTGCTGGTCTTCGACCAGCGGACCGGACGACTTGCCGCCCATGACGGTCTTCTGGTCGTCGGGTCTCCTGTGCGAGGGGTAATCGGACGGGAACGAAAAGGCCGTTTTGAATTGTTCGATAGATAAGTTGATCAATGCATCCAAGCGGGCACATTCCAACGCACCTGCCGTTGGAATGGTAAGTTTCATCTGATGAACCGCTCTTTCTCGCTTCTTTTCGTTCTTGCAACCCTTCTTTCCGCGTGTGGCAGTTTGGATTCCACCAAGGCAGACAAGCGCGATTTTGCCGTCGACACGTACTACCCCTCTGCGAACGAAATTCGATTGGCCGAACGGCGCGCACGGCAATATTGGGAAAAGAATGCCAGCCGGCTCGGGACGGAACCACGGTACCTGGTCGTCACAGCATCGTCGATTCTGGCCGCGGAACTAAATGCGGAATTTTCCGTCAAACTCGATCGCTCTGAGATGAGCGGAGCTTATTTTACTCAAGGAATTTCCAGCAACTCCAAACAAGGCGTTCGCGGAGTTATGATCTTTGACACGGAGTCGGGCCGTGCCGTCGGGCCACAAGGATATATCATCGTCGACATCCCATCGCGCGGACAGGTCGTCCGCGTTGCCGATTATACGGCTCGATACATAGGAGGCTGAAGTTAAACATTCACCAGGACCGTTTTGGAATTGCACTAGCCTAATAATTACCCTGTGGAATGTAATCCACATTGCCGGATCCGGGAGGCGCCGTACCGGGCGGCACTGATGGAGTTCCGTCCTGCTGAAGTTGCACGCCTCCAAAGCCCGCACCCCAGCCAGAGTTCTCCGCGCAACCCGTTACACCGATCGCCGTGCAAAAGGCAAGAAGAAAGCCCAAGCATAACGTTAAATAACCTTTCATCCCTCCGATAATTAACATTCGCCGTGCCGATCTCAAGCAGTTCCAGGAGAAGATTGACCCAACTTCAGGTAGATCCGGTAGCAATGCACCCGAATCAGAATGAATTAACCACACACCGCACAGGGAGTAACATCCAAGGGAATCGGCATCGGCCACGGCAAGAATTCACTCGGCGAAATCTCCCCCCACACTCTTATCTCAGGCTTCTAAGCTGTTCTTGAAAATGTTCTATGGCTACCGACGATATTTACGTGCAGATAACGGCGTCGTCTGAATCGTCAGGAAAGTCGAGATCCGTGGTTGTTCTTGTGCCTCGCGCAAATATAGAGAACTTCAGAAGGGCGAAGAACGATTCAAGATCCGCCGACGAGGTTGCCAAGTCGCTTGCCGAGCCTTTGGCCGGATACGCTTTCACTCACCGGACAATTTTTTCGACTTTCGAAGTATCTCACACATTTCTTCCAGTGCCTCCACCAGAGGTTCGGGACAGGTCCCCTGATCTATCACAGGGGGGCTTAAAAGCCTGGATCCTCTAGCGCTGAAATCTCAGGAGCGCTCCACACTAGCGTGCTGTCCCTGAACTAGCAGGTCTACCTGCTAGTTCGGGTACAGGACACTGGATTGATCTCAAGACGTTAATCTCCCGATTGCCTTGGAACCAAATTGAGGAGAGGCGCTCGTGAGATTTTCGCGCTAACCTGCTCGCGCAACCTGTCGTCGCGCCGCGTAATACGAGCCGATGACCAAGATCGCGGCAAGCAACTGGGCGACAAGGGTTTCTATCGTCGGATAGACAGAGAACCACACACCCATCCAATCTGGAGTAATGTTTTCGAGCGCTCCAATTTTCGTCGTTGGGATCCAGTTCGCCAATTGCATCTCCTGAGCCTGTTCACCCACCATGATCAACAGGACGAAACCGAGCATAACGCCGGTAGAAACCAGTAACTTCCGGTACGGCAACCGACTGTGAGCCACGAAGGCAAGCACTGCAACCAGACCCGATAGAAGAATACCAAGCAACGCCCCACCCAACACGATCGTCCCGCCCATTTGCAAGTAGTAGCCTTGTAAGAAAAGCACAACTTCAAAACCCTCACGATACAGCGAAGCGAATCCCAACAGTCCGAGACCAAGAATCAACCGTCTCTCAGATATGCGCGAATCGCCCGCTTTGTTGAGCAGATCCTTTTTCTTCCTGTTGTGAAGCCCGATCCAGCCACCCCAGTAAACTTTGTGGAAAAACCAATTCATCACCACTAGCAGGACAATGACGGCCAGTAACCCGGTCGCTGCCTGTAAATCAAGTGCAGGAACGCTCTGAGCGAGATTACTCACAACGCCGACAGCGATTATCCAAGTAATCAGTGTTGCGATGAACCCAACCCCTGCGCCTGCCGCCACTGGACGCCGATGAACTCGGCGATCGCCAACCATGCTGGCAGTAATCGCGGATAGCACCAGAATGCACTCCAGTCCCTCACGGAAAACAAGCACGGCGATATCGAGAAGCGCAACCGTTTTGCTCGTGTGCGGCTGCGTCGGATCGGGCGCCCCCTTGGCAGTGACCCCTTGCCAGACTAAGACTCCCAGCACAATTGCCGCGGCAATGAAGAGAACAAATTGAAATCCGATCCCGAACGGCTTAGTCGACTTCGTACTTCTGATCCGACCAGAGCCGTGGAGGGGCGAAAAGCGGAGCTCGGCGTTCTGCATTTCCATTGAGAATGACTCTCAACTGCATAAAGTCAACCGTTTTCCGCCGCTTTTTCCCGAAAATGCGTGGAACAGCGCTCCTTCTTTCTTGTTACCGGGCGGTCGCCAGGACGTGCCGAGGCGGAACCTGCTACCGCAGCAGTCTACTTCTCACATAAAGAAGTGGACAATACTGGCTGCTTCATCTAGCAGTTAGGCGATTTATGAGCACGGAAGAGGTCCTCGATGCGTTGGAACGGTACACCAAGGAGTCGGCCGAAACAGATCGAGAAACGGCAACAAAGCTCGGGGTCACCCAGGTGCTATTGAGCGCCTGGCTCCAAAGAGCGGCTCAACCGGAAAAGTGCATGCTGGCGCGGTTAGCGGGTTTCCTTCGGCGCACCGGATATATCTAGACTGTCCAAACGGACACGGACAACTTCCTAACCTATCCGCCGGCTTCCTGTTCGGATTTCCGTCGACGCAAAGCCAACCGACAGATTTCGTCGCACAATTCTGGGAACGAGATTCCGATTGCGGCCGCGGATTGTGGGAGAAGACTTCGGGCGGTCATGCCCGGCAGCGTGTTTGCTTCAAGGCACCAAAACTGACCCGTCTCATCCATCCGGAAATCTGCTCGGCTATAATCGCGTAGTTTCAACGCCCTATGGACCTGAAGCGCGAGCTCTTGCAGCGCCCCGGTTTGCTCGCCGGAAAGAGCTGCCGGAAAGATCTCCTCCGCGCCGCCAACCTGGTATTTGCTCTCATAATCGAAAATCTCCGAGCATTTCGGAATAATTTCACCGACAGCGAGCGCGCGTTCACCCAATATTCCGACAGTAAATTCGCGGCCGGGCACGAATCGCTCCAGCATCACCTCATCGTCGTGCCGGTACGCCTCGCGGATCGCCGCCTCAAGGTCGACGGCACGCTTCACAACGGTCAAGCCGACCGTTGAACCCTGTTTATTTGGTTTAACGACAAGCGGCAAACCGAGCTCTCGGAGCGCCGCTTCGGGATCGACTGGAGCCATCAACCATGGAGGGGTCGGCACGTTCGCGGCAATCAGCAACCGCTTTGCTAGATCCTTATCCATCGCCGCCGCACTGCCGACATGATTAGTTCCGGTGTAACATACGCCTGCGGCATCGAATACAGATTGGATCGTACCGTCCTCGCCAGTCCCACCGTGAAGCGCTAGAAAAACGATATCGGCATCCACAAAATAGGAGGGTTGCACAATCGATCCTGTCTTGGCTCGGATCACTCGCAAGTCCCGGTCGTCGGGCGGCGCCGGTGCGACACCTCGCGCCAGCAACGTTGCCTGCTCTTGATCGGTTAAAATGCCGCGAAACGTGTCGACGGCCAGAACTTGGTGGCCAACTTGCCGCAACGCCTTTGCGACCTGCGCCCCGCTGGCAATCGAGACGTCACGTTCAGAACTGTTACCACCAAAGAGGACAGCTATTTTCATAGTCGGAATCGGTATCCATCGTTTCGAATAATCGAAAGAATGAGTTCAGACGGCCGCGATTGTTTAGACGAATAAATGTTCTAAACAAGCAAAAAATCACAGGAGGTCAGGAGCACCACACGGGCGGGCGCGTGAAGAATTGAGAAGAAACTGTTGCTTGGCTGACCTCGCAGTTTCAGAGAAGTTGCAGTTCAGGAGTTCAGGAGCCAAGGCCCGGTGGCCGGGACAATTACTTGAAACTTTCCCCCGGCCAAATTCTTGCCTCTGAAAGCGGATGGATCACGATCAATAGACCTGAAAGCGGCAATCCCATTCTGCAACTCCTGAACTCCTGCCTTTTATGCGACCGGTTGGCCGGCGCCCTTGCCGCCGGAGGAGTCCCGCTTTTCCCTTGTGCCCTCGAATAGCTTCATGATGACGGAGAAAAAGACCGGAGTCATGAAAATGCCAAAGAACGTCACACCAATCATCCCGCTGAATACGGCGGTGCCGATGGCCTGCCGCATTTCGGCACCGGGGCCGACGGCGTTAACCAATGGGAAAACACCGAGAGTAAACGCGAAAGAGGTCATCAGGATAGGGCGCAAGCGCAATTTTGCCGCTTCAATTGCGGCATCCTGTCGACTTAGACCTGCGTCCATCTGCTGTTTGGCATATTCGACGATTAGGATGGCGTTTTTGCAGGCCAGCCCGATCAAGACGACGAATCCGATCTGGGTGAAAATATTGTTATCCGATCCTCGGATATAAACACCGGCGATGGCCGCGAAAAGGCACATCGGAACAATCAAGATGATGGCAAGCGGCAACGACCAGCTTTCATATTGGGCGGCCAGCACCAAAAAAACGAACAACGCGCAGAGCGGAAAAATATAGAGTGCAGAGTTGCCGGCGAGAATTTCCTGCAGCGAAAGTTCAGTCCATTCATAACCAAACTGGCTCGGCAGGGTCCGATCGGCCAGAGTCTGCATCACGTCAATGGCTTGTCCTGAGCTCACGCCGGGCAGGGTGCTTCCGCTGATTTCGGCGGAAGGATAAATGTTATAGTGCATCACCTTATCCGGTCCGGCCACTTCCTGGATCGCCATCAGGGTGCCGAGTGGAACCATTTGGTTTTTGTTATTTCGGGTATAGAGCCGACGGATCGATTCAGGTTGAATTCGAAACCGGGCATCAGCCTGGATATTCACCTGATCGGTTCGGTTCACGAAATTGAAATCGTTGACATAGGTCGAACCGAGATACGCCTGCAGCGTATTGAACACAGATGCGATCGGGACATCCAGGGTTTCCACCTTCCGCCGATCGATATCAAGGTAGATCTGCGGGACTTGGGAACGGAAACTCGTGAACAAGCCGACCAACCCATGACCGGAGCTTGCCTTAGCGATCAATTGATCGGTAGCGGCCTGCAAAGCGGGCAGTCCAGCGCCACGACGATCCTGGATCTGGATCTTGAAACCGCCGGCGTTTCCGATCCCTCGAACCGGCGGCGGTGGAAAGACGAGCACACGCGCATCCTGGATGCCCGCGAACTTCTGGCGCACCGCAGCCATAATGGCGAACCCGTTCAATCGCGGATTATTTTCTCGCTCCTCGAATGGCTCAAGCGGAAGGAAGGTGGTCACTGCGTTGTTGCGGTTCGTCCCATCGAGTGCCGAGAAACCGGCGAACTCCACCGTATGGGCGACGCCCGGAACCTTACGCGCGATCTCTGAAATTTGTTTGCGAACCTCTTCGGATCGTTGGAGCGAGGCTCCGTCCGGCAACTGAGCGAAAACGATGAGGTAACCCTGATCCTGCGTCGGAATAAATCCCGACGGCACGGTTTTAAACCCGAAGTATGTCAGCACGATGAAACCGACGTAGACCAGTAACGCAACCGCGGCCAATCGGAGCAGTCTTCGGACCGTCCAGATGTACCCTTTCACGCTCGCTTCGAACCCGTTGTTGAACAGGCGGAAAAACCAGCCAAAGAGAAAATCGAACAGCCGAGTCAAAAGATCCCGCTTCGCGTCTCGCGGTTTCAGCAGCAACCCGGCGAGCGCCGGACTCAACGTGAGCGAGTTAAACGCGGAGATCACCGTCGAGACCGCAATGGTTAAAGCGAATTGCCGATAAAACTGCCCGGTGATTCCGGTAATAAAAGCGGTGGGAATAAAGACGGCGCTCAGGACCACCGCGATCGCCACCACGGCGCCTCCCACCTGGTCCATGGCCTTTTGTGTCGCTTCCTTGGGCTGCATCCCCAGCTCGATATTGTGTTCGACGGCCTCCACGACAACAATCGCGTCGTCCACCACGATACCGATCGCGAGCACAAGACCGAAAAGCGACAAGTTGTTGAGCGAAAAGCCGAATACTGCCATGACCGCAAATGTCCCTACCAGCGAGACCGGAACAGCCAGAAGCGGAATGATAGTTGCCCGCCAAGTCTGCAGAAACACAAGGACAACGATCAGCACCAGAGCAACAGCTTCAAAAAGTGTATGGATGACTGCTTCGACCGATTGTTCGATGAACTGAGTCGGGTCGTAAACGATTGCATATTTCAAGCCGGCCGGAAAAGACTTTGACAAGACTTGCATGAGGGCCCGGACTTCGTGCGCCGTCTTCACCGCGTTCGACCCCGGCAGTTGGAAAATAGCGAGCGCCACCGCAGGTTTGCCATCCAGGTAAGACGAGACGTTGTAATCCTTCGCACCAAGTTCCACCCGGCTGACATCCGCCAGATAAACAATTTCCCCGCTGTCCCCATGTTTGACGATTATTTGGCCGAATTGGTCCGGAGTCACCAGGCGGCCCTCAGTATTAATCGTCAGTTGAAGTTCCGTGCCCGGTGGCGCTGGTTCCGCACCCAAACGCCCGGCCGCGACCTGCACGTTTTGCCCCTGGATCGCTGAAACGATATCGTCTGTCGTCAGGCTTCGAGCATACATCTTATCCGGATCCAGCCAGATCCGCATGCTGTACTCGCGTGCTCCGAAAACGTTCACGTTTCCTATGCCATCCAGACGGGAAAGCGGATCGCGGATCTGCAAGAAGGCGTAATTGCTGATGTAGGCCTGGCTGTACGTGCCATCCGGGGAGAGCAGGTGCACCACCATCATCAGGTCCGGAGATTGCTTCTGCACAGTGACACCCAGGTTGCGAACTTCCTGCGGGAGTTGCGGCGTCGCGATCGCCACGCGGTTTTGCACGAGGACCTGTGCGATATCCAAATCGGTTCCGAGCTTGAACGTGACCGTGAGCGTCATCGTCCCATCCGCGGTCGACTGCGACGACATGTAGAGCATGTTCTCGACGCCGTTGACCTGTTCTTCAATCGGCGTCGCAACCGTTTCGGCCACCACCTTGGGATCTGCGCCCGGATAACTGGCTGTAACTTGGACCGTTGGCGGCGCAATTTCCGGATATTGCGCGGTCGGAAGCGAAATGTACGCCAGCATCCCGGCGATGACGATCACGATTGAGATCACCATCGCAAAAATTGGGCGCTCGATGAAAAAGTGCGAAAATTTCATAGCCGCTAGGCGCGCTTAACGCCCACCATCAGATTTCTGTTGACTGGACTGACCGCCTTGACCTGATGATTGCCCCTGCGTGTGCGGCGACTGATTTCCTCCCACCTTCTCTTTTGCGTCACCGACCGGTTCGGTTTTGGTGTTAGTCTGCAACTGGAGCTGATTTGTCGTAAATTGGGTCATATCCCCCTCTTGCGGGCTGACCTTCGAACCAGGTCGGGCATTGACAATGCCGTTGATGATCACCTCGTCGTCTGCTGTGATCCCGCTACGCACCACCCTGAGCCCTTCGGCTTCCGGCCCGAGTTCCACCGGTTTGACGACAACGACATTCTCCTTACCGACGACCAGCAGATACTTTTGTCCCTGATCCGTTCCCACGGCTCTGTCACTGACAAGGAGCGCCGAATGCAGTGGGCTTCCGGCGACGCGGATCCGCACGAATGATCCGGGAATCAAAATCTGATCCGCATTCGGGAAAAGACCGCGCACCTCAAGCGTCCCGGTGGAGGCGTTAAACTGGTTGTTAATAAAATCGATACTCCCTTGATGAGGAAATCCTGTTTCGTTCTCCAGCTGAAGAGAAATCGGCACCGCGCCGGATCTTGCGTTGGTCATTTTTCCCTCGCGAACCTGTTGCTCATACTTGAGGACCGATCGCTCATCCACACTGAAATAGGCGTAGATCGGGTCCACACTGACAATATTCGTAAGTAGCGTTGTATCCGTCTGAACCAGGTTACCGACGGTGACCAGCTCGCGGCTGATGAGCCCTCGGATCGGGGAAATGATCTGCGTAAAGGTTAAGTTTAATTGTGCCGATTCTACCGCCGCCTGCGCCGCGAGGACGCTCGCCGCAGCCTGATTTTTGTTCGACAGTGCCGTATCGAAATCCTCCTTCGCGATGACATTTGTCTGTCGGAGCTTGTCCTGGCGGGTAAAATTTGCGTCCTGGAGCTGTTGGTTCGCCTCGGACTGCCGCTGTTGGGCCTTGGCCTGGTCGAGGACCGCTTGGTAAGGCCGAGGGTCAATGACAAAGAGAAGGTCCCCTTTGTTGACCATGTCGCCTGCCTTAAAAGTGACGTTGTCAATATAGCCACTGACACGCGGAGTAACGTTCACGCTCTCCACCGCCTCCGTCCGTCCAGTGTAATAATCCCACTCGATGATCTGTTTCTGAACCGGCCTGGCGATCGTCACCGGTGGCGGCTGAGACTCCGGTGGGGGCGCTTGCTTGGTACAACTGAAGAGCGATATGCTCGTCGCGAATAACAGAACGATCCTTCCCGTCGCCATTCCAAGCTGATGTCCGCGAGTCATTAACCTCCTTTAGTTCACGCAAAGTCACAAAAAACCGAGCTTTCCTCGAGCACGGCCTGGCCCAAGTCTCCTGATAAGCTTTTGACATTCGGCAGACAACACGAAAGATCAGACTTTGAGAGACCAAATTTCAGTCGGATGAGCCACTGATGGAACGCCCGGCGCGTCGGACCGCGACCACGAAATGAAAATTCCAGCCAAATACTTTCGAGCCATTCCGATCGATCTCCGAGCTTACTTACGGCCTTTCCTCTACGGTTTGCTGGGCGGTTCTGCTGCGGTCGCCTTCCAGCTTGGCATCAAGCTCCTCGAATGGGTGCTGTGGACGAGGCTCTCACAGATCGCGTCCGGATATTTTGTATTGATCAGCTTCGTTACGATTATAGGGACATCGTCAGTAGCCGGTTTGATCCTGACGTTTGTCAGCCGAGACGCTGCGGGCAGCGGGATTCCTCAGTTGAAGGTCGCGTTCTGGCGGGATTTCGGCTACTTGCCCCTCAAGGTTGTCTTTGCGAAATTTATTGCGGGAATCATTACGATCGGGGGCGGATGCAGTCTAGGGCGGGAAGGACCGACTGTTCACATCGCCGGCGCATCGGCATCGAATATCGCAGGGATGCTCGGAGTCGCCAAACAAGGACGTCGCGCTGCGTTACTATCGGGCGCCGCGGCGGGACTGGCAGCAGCATTCAACACGCCTTTGTCGGCAATCACGTTCGTGATGGAAGAAATCGTGGAGGACTTGAACAACACGAAATTTCTTGCCCAAACCCTGGTTGCTTCCGTGACAGCGACGTTTGTCGCGCATCTCTTTCTCGGCGAAGATCCGGCGTTTGTAATTCCGCCGGTCCATCATTTTTCCTGGATTCTCACCTTGCTCGTCCTTCCGACTGCGGCGCTCGCCGCGCTGGCCGGCGTGGCATTTCAGAAAGGCACGTTGATCTGGCGGGACAGGATCAAAAAAATCGAACGAATCCCAGGCTGTCTGAAGCCGGTCGTCGGCGCCGGGCTAAACTGGGCGCTCGGGATCATCGTTTTTCTTTGGATTGCCCGCCTTGGCGTATTCGGTCTCGGCTACCAGGATCTTGAGTCGATCCTTCGCGGTCAACTCAGCGGCATTCACGTCGTTATCCTCCTCGTCGCAAAGTTAGCCGCGACGACAGCGGTTTACGCCTGGGGCGGCGCAGGCGGCATATTTTCCCCAACGCTCTTTTTCGGCGCCGCCGCCGGCTGGCTCTTCAGCACGATTTGCACGCCGATATTCCATCTTTCACAAAGTGATCAACTGGCCCTGACAGTCGCCGGAATGAGCGCTTGTCTGGGAGCCGTCGTTCGTGCACCGATCACATCAATCCTGATTGTTTTCGAGATGACCCACCAATTCGCGTTTGTCCCTTTGCTGATGATCGGCACAATCGCAAGCCAAGCGGTCAGCCGACTGGTTTGTTCCACAAATTTTTACAGCGAGGTACTCGAGAGAGATGGCATCGAACTCGACCGCCATATCCCGCCCCGGTCGCTCGCGACACTGAATACTCGGCCCATTTCAACGCTGGCAAACTTTTCTCCTGTCTTTGCAACAAGCACAAATCACGTGGAACTGGAACGGCTATGTGCGGAACATCCCTACCAGCAATTCCCTTTGGTGATCGATGGGCGATTGGTCGGTCTGTTGGACCGAAGCGCACTGCTCAACAGTCAACCCCTTGAACAGGCCCAAAAACCAGCGGAGACAGTGAACCCGGATGTGACCATCCGGGAAGCGGTCTCCAGGATGATCGACAAGTCGGTGAGTTTACTGGTGGTGATAGCGGCGACAGATGAGACGCCCATCGGAATCGTGACCTTGCATGACATCGTCCGCTTACAGAGCCAATTGGCGGACGCCATGTCATGAATTTCCATCGACAAATTGGCGTCCGCTCGACTAAGAGTTGACCTGTCCCCGAAATAACATGCATTTTGCCGGAGGTCAGTTGGCTGTTTTTCAAGGCGCGCACCAAGCACCCATACCCGAGTCGAACCGGCTGAATGAATCCGGCCGCCACCGGTCAGAAGAACGGACGGAAGGGGTGCAATGAAAGTGAGCGGACGGCACGGGGAAACGAATCGGCCGGAGGGCGAATTGGCGTTGACAAAGCGTCATCAAATTGGCCGCGATCTTTTGGTCGAAGAACCTGTATGGGAGCTCGATCGTCGTTCTCCAAACGCCGACCCGCCGACACGCCGACCGGCCGACACGCCTCCCCTCCCATGAGCCAAAAGAAAATCTCCGTAGTCACCGCCACAAATCTCGTGGTGGCTAACATGGTCGGAACCGGGGTCTTCACGAGTCTCGGGTTTCAGGTTGCAGGTATTACTTCCGACTTCGCTCTGATCGCTCTCTGGGTCGTCGGCGGAATCGCTGCGTTGTGCGGAGCGCTCAGTTACGCGGAGTTGGCGACAGCGCTTCCGCGGTCGGGCGGCGAATATCATTACCTCTCGAGGATTTACCATCCGTCGGTTGGCTTTCTCTCGGGGTGGATCTCGGTAGTGGTGGGATTCCCTGCACCCATTGCCCTGGCCGGAATCGCGTTTGGAGAATATTTCAAGATATTCACGCCAGGGATTTCACCGATGCTCGTCTCCCTGCTCGTCATCTGGATTATCACCCTTGTGCATCTCTTCGGCGTCCGAGTCGAAGAGATGTTTCAGAACGGTTCAACCTTTTTGAAAATCGGCCTAATCCTGGTTTTGATTGTCGCGGGACTTTTGATCGCAAATCCGCAGCAACTCAATATGAATCCGGGACCCAAGGTCGTGGAAACACTTGTCTCCCCTCCTTTCGCGATCAGCCTGGTTTACGTCATGTACGCGTACTCGGGGTGGAACGCGGCAACGTATATCACCGAAGAAGTACGAAACTCGGCAAAGAACGTCCCTTGGGCTCTCCTTCTCGGGACAGTCGCGGTCGCGGTGTTGTACCTGTTACTGAACTACGTATTTCTCCT
>Ga0302179_10001467_pt1 | contig 14182 bp, 8 predicted proteins | sample I_Palsa_E3_1_FD_198788 | JGI IMG/M metagenome (GOLD analysis project Ga0302179, IMG submission 198788) | Peat permafrost microbial communities from Stordalen Mire near Abisko, Sweden - I_Palsa_E3_1 | ecosystem: Environmental > Terrestrial > Soil > Palsa > Peat permafrost | place: Sweden: Abisko...
CTCGTGGCAAAGGTCCCGTAGCCCGCCGTTACCACCGTATGATTTTGGTCCGGGACGAGATTGTACCATGTCAACGAGGCGAAAAGACCTTTCAAGTAACCCAACTGATCTGCGCCAGTCGTGTCGAGGTAGCTTTGCCAGCCGCTGATAAACGAAGAGGTGTAGTGGTTGCCATAAAGCTGTCCGGTCGCACCCGATAGCTGCGCCCAGTACTCCTGCCGGCGTAAAGTGACCGGGCTTCCGTAATCCATCCCGGTGATGTCCTCGAATTCATAGTTTGCCTCAACGAGGAACGTTGGCACTGAATCCGATTGATTGTAGGCATGCAGAACTTCGGCATACGTTGGATAGTAGCTATAGGCGGCATTCAGCGAAATGATCGGCGCCCAACTGCTACTGTCGAGAGAGCTGCTTGCGAAATACGAGAGCTCGACCGTCTGAATGTGGTTGCCGTCCGCCGAAAGGATTCCGTTCGCGACAGCCTCCACCAATGCAGAGTGACGCGCGTTGGTCCAGCTCTGAAAGTCATTGCCGTGCATCCAGACGATATTCGGGAAGTTTTTGTACCGAGCGCCGACATACGCCCCATAGTTAAACGCCTTGGTTGCGCCGTTCGCCTCTAGCGTCTGCAACCAACCGCCGGTCTCTATCGGGTCAAGAAAGACCGTCAGACCAAAACGGGCAGCGAGGGTTATCATGTCGTCCGCCCGCTGAAAATACGGCTCGTTCGGCGTCGACAGGTCCCCTGGATTGGTAAAAGGCGCAAGGCCATCGAAGGTCGTGCCATCGGAATTGCCGTAGGTGTACGCATTGCAAAGCAGGTTTATCCACACTGTATTGAAGCCCATGGCCTGTCGATCGGCGAAATAAGTAGCGGCGTCCGCTTCGGAAAGATTGACGATGAGGGACTGCGGAGCGTCGCCGACGATCATAAAAGGGACGTTGTTCTGATCCACCAGGTAACGCCCGCCGCTGCCCACCTTGACCGGATAGACCGGGAGACTGGCCGAATCGGAAGATGCCAGAGCCGCCTGCGCCGAAGGTACAAGGCAAGAGGCAACCAGCGCGATGATGAAACGATTTAAAAGATTGAGCTTTAAAACTCTCGCGAAGAACGATGTGGGATATTTCAAAATGTCGATTTGTAGAGACAGGAAGGGGATAATCCGTGCAATCCGCGATTACACAACAGTTGCTTTAATATAGAGTTGGAATGGATTAGCTAGTTTATATGGTAAACATCACGCGATGGAGTAAAGACGGAATTTAAACTAGTCTCAAGTGTTTGTTTAACCCGCCGTGGTAAATGTTTTGCGAAGGACTTCGTCGAAACGCGATTCGGCCCGAAGCAGAGATTTTTAAGAGGGTGTTAAATGACTTTGAAAGTATGTGTCCAACGAGGTTCTCTGCGGCCCGAAGGGCATTGGAGTTTGGGCATTCCAAGAACGATTTGGGCCGCGAGGTAAGGCGAGACGCCGCTTACGGGTGCGGTCAAACCGAGATGGTTTGATTACGCCTTATATCCCAGTATGTCCCGCCTATCCGCCTTAATTCCCGCATCCACAGAAGTCGAGGACGAGAACGACGACGATCCAGGAGGTATTTAGCGAGAGGCCCTCAGTTCAATGCTCAGCCGCTTGCGTCGGCCGCGAACTGTCCGCTTGTGTGACTGGGTTTCCTTCGTGTTTGCCGCCCCTGTTACGATGGGAAACTCGCTCCACGAAATAAAACATCGCCGGGATGAGAAAGATCGCGACGAACGTCGCAGCCAGCATCCCGCCGATGACTGTCGTGCCCAGAATTTGCCTCGATGCGGCGCCCGAGCCTGACGCCGCCCACAGCGGTACGCACCCGAGGATGAATGCAAACGCTGTCATCAGGATCGGACGAAGGCGCAGGCGCGCGCCGGCCAACGCCGCATCGAGGATGGGCGTTCCTTTTTCGTACTCGGCCTTGGAAAATTCGACGATCAGAATCGCATTCTTTGCCGCGAGCCCAATGAGCATGACCAAACCAATTTGGGCGTAGACGTTGTTTTCGAAGATGATCGAACTATGACCGTAAACGTCCGCTCCGAAGAGCCTTGCCAGCAGCGCGACAAACGCACCGAGCACGGCAATCGGCGTGCAGAGAAGGACGCTAAACGGCAGCGACCAGCTTTCATATTGGGCCGCAAGAATCAAGAAGACGAAGAGCAGCGACAGCCCGAAGATCGCGGCGGGCGGCACCCCTTTCTGGGCTTGCTGTTCCTGGAAGGACATGTCCTTATAGTCGAAGCCCATTTCTTTGGGCATCGTCTTTGCGAAGACATCCTCGAGCGCTGCCATCACCTGGTAAGAGCTGAAGCTCTCTTTTCCATTCACGTTGATTTGGGCACATCGATGCAGATTGTAGCGCATCGTGAACTCCGGCCCAAAACGCCGCTCGATCCGCGTCAACGCAGAAAGAGGTACTGCATCTCCAGCATTGTTCCGGACGTAAAACTGGCCGACATCCTCCGGTTTTGTGCGAAATGGTCCATCCGCCTGGAGGTAGACCTGCCATGTCCGTCCGAATCGGTTGAAATAATTGATAAACGAACCACCCATGAAAACCTGGACGGCTTTGTACACGTCGGAGAGTTGGACGCCTTGCTTCAGGACTTTGTCTTGGTCAACATCGAGATAAAATTGAGGAACGCTCGCCAACAGCGTGGTGGTGATCCTTGCTATTTCCGGGCGTTTCCGGGCGGCTTCGATGAATTTCTGAGTCTGTTGACCCAGAAAGTCGACGTCCAGCCCGGCGCGATCTTCCAGGAGAAACGTCACACCTCCGGATGCTCCGATCCCGGGGATTGCCGGCGGCGGGAAAACGAACGCAGTGCCTTCCGGAATTTTCGCGAGCGCTCCATTCGCATTGGTCATCATCGCCCTTAGTTGCTCCTGCACATCACCCCGTTTCTTCCACGGCTTGAGAGTGACAAAGAAAAAGCCGCTGTAGGTGGTGTTCACCCCGCTCAGCAAGCTGAACCCGGAAATCGATGTCACGTCCTGCACACCGGGCGTGTTCCGGAGAATGTCCGTGACCTGCTTCGTAGCGGCCGCGGTTCTTTGGAGTGACGAGGCGTCCGGCAGCGATAGATTGGCATACAGATACCCTTGATCTTCAATTGGAACGAAACCGGACGGAATCTTTCCACCAAGCCAGCCTGACGCAACCACTACCAGGATCAGAAACAAAATGCAGAAAATGCCGTGGCGCATCAAATGACCGCAAACACCAACATAACCATTGGTTGCGGATCCGAAGATTTTGTTAAATCCCTTAAAGAAAAAACCCAATGGCCCTCGGGATTCTTTCTTGGGCCGCAGCAAAAGCGCTGCCAGCGCCGGGCTCAATGTCAGAGCATTGAATGCCGAGAAGATGACGGAAACCGCGATCGTCACTGCAAACTGCTGGTAGAGCCGACCAGTGATCCCGGGAATAAAAGCGGTCGGGATAAACACAGCTGCAAGAATGAGCGCGATTGCGATGACAGGTCCGGAGACTTCTTGCATCGCCTTGAGCGCGGCATCTCTTGGTGACAATCCATGTTCAATGTGGTGTTCGACCGCTTCGACGACAACGATTGCGTCATCGACGACGAGACCGATCGCCAGGACCAGTCCAAGAAGCGACAACGTGTTGACCGAAAATCCTAGCAGAGGAAACACTGCGAATGTGCTGACCAGCGAAACCGGCACGGCGCACAATGGGATGAGAGTCGCTCGCCAACCTTGGAGGAATACGAATACGACAAGGATGACCAGAAGCATCGCCTCTGCCAAAGTCTTGTAAATTTCCTCCATCCCGGCAGTCACCGCGAGCGTCGTATCAAGGGCGATGGAATAGGTGATTCCGGAAGGGAATCGATCTTTGAGCTGCGTCATCAGCTGCCTGACGCCCTTCGCGGCGTCCACTGCGTTCGAACCGGGTAACTGATAGATGGCGAGAACTGCAGCGGGCTTGCCGTTGAAAGTGCTGGTCATCGAGTAGGTCTGAGAGCCTAACTCGACCCGCCCAACATCTCTGACTCGCACGAACGCACCGTTGGGTTCCGCCCGGATCACGATGTTGCCGAACTGCTCCTCCGTTACCAACCGTCCTTGTGCCAGAACGGTATTGGTAAAAGCTTGCCCAGGCGGTATTGGCTCGCCTCCGACCTGGCCGGCCGGGTTTACAGTGTTCTGAGCGCTAATGGCCCGTTCAATTTCCGGCGTCGTGATGTTCAACGCCGCGAGCTTGTTCGGGTCGACCCAGACCCGGAGCGCATATTGGCCGGCACCGAAAACGGAAACGCTGGCGATACCGGGCACCCGAACAATCGGATCATTCAGATTAATGTAGGCGTAGTTGGCCAGAAACTTGGAATCGAACTGGCCCGACGGCGAAGAGAGCGAGATCACCATGAGCGGTGCGGAAGTCGATTTAGCCACCGTAATTCCGTAATCTCGAACGCTGGATGGCAACTGGGATTCGGCCTGCGATTCCCGCATTTGCGTCAACACCTGATCGATGTTCGGATCGGTGTTTATATCGTAGTTAACGGTTAATTTCATCGTCCCGTTACTCGCATTCAAGGAGTACATGTAATTCATGTGATCGACGCCGCTCATCTGTTGCTCGATTGGCGTTGCCACGGACTGTTCGACCGTTAATGCGTCCGCGCCCACGTAGGTCGTGTTAACCGCGATTTCGGGTGGAACAATATTCGGGTATTGCGCGATCGGCAGACCGAGGAACGAGACGACCCCGACAATCACCATGATGATCGAGATCACCATGGCAACAATTGGACGATTAATGAAGAATCTCGACATTTGGGATTTCCAGTGAAGCTCGCGCTAAGCCTAGATTCCGAATTTAAGATTGGCCGGCGGTTGATTTCTGCTCGGAAGCGTCCTGAGTTCCCTCGGTCTTCATTGAATCGGTGTACGGTTTAGCCGAGACCGGGACGCCTTGCCGGATTTTCTGAAACCCCTCCACGATGACCTTCTCGCCGGGCTTCAGCCCATCCTTTATCACGATCAACCGACCGTACACCTCGCCAGTTGTCACCGCACGAATCTCCGCTTTGCCATCCGGGTTGACAATCCCTACCTGATCACCACCTTGCAGTTCGGATATTGCCCGGTGCGGAATCAGCAGCGCGTTCGAAATCGTGCCGATCTCGGCACGCGCTGTCGCATATTGTCCGGGGCGCAGCGTCAGTTCAGGGTTCGGAAAGGCAACAGCAATCTGAATCGTCCCGGTCTTTGGATCGACCTGGCGATCGATGAACGCGAACTTGCCCTTGTGCGCATAAACGCTTCCATCGGGCAGGATAAGCTGCACTCTTTCCGGTCGCTTGTCTTCCGGCACCGCCATCATTTCTTTCAAGCGGTCGGCAAACTCCCAATAGGTTTGTTCACTGATCGGGAAGAGGCACCAAATCGGATTGATCTGGGAAACCGTCGTCAGTACGGTATTGGAGCCGGCGCCGACCAGGTCCCCAATCTGCGCCTCCTGCTGTCCTGCGATCCCATCGAGCGGTGAAACGATTTTCGTATAGTCAAGATTGAGCTGGGCATCGTCTACCGCCGCCTGCGCTGCCGCCACCGCGGCTAATTTGGTTTGGTAGTCCTGCGTTTTGTTCGTGTATTCCTGTTCAGAAATAACTTTGCCCTGGAACAACTCCTTTGCCCTCTTCGCGTCAAGCTCGACTCCGAGTAAAGTTGCTTGTGCCTCCGCTAATTGGCTCTTTGCTTGATCCGCTGCCGCGACAAAAGGCCTTGGATCAATCTGAAAAAGTAGATCACCTTTTTTCACGTAGCCACCTTGCTGGTAAGCGATCGTTTGGAGGTATCCACTCTCGCGCGCTCTGACTTGCGCGTTCTGTACTCCATTCAGCGTGCCAATCCACTGGCGGGTTAAGGGAACGTCCTTTTCGACAACCTCAGTCACCAGAACCTCGGGGGGAGCAGCGACGGTTTCTACGGCTGGTTTCTTGCACGAAGTGAGCGCAGCAAGGAGAAATGTTGCCCAACAGATGGCGGGAATTTTTTTCATTAATCAATCATCCGCGCCTTCCAAGAGGAGAGCCCCGGGCCGCAATTGTTATCGAAGGCCCATAGAAATGACAAGAGCAATCCCCCCCTTAGCGTTTTCTAAAAGGAGTGCAGCATCTCTTTGCCGCGGCGGTTTTAGGAAAGCGTTACCAACAACTGCCGATTCATTCCATTCGAAGCATCTCCAACCACAGATCCACCCCGGAAATCAATTCGACGGATTTCCTGGCGCGGAAGCAGTACTAAAATAAGGCCAGCGACGGGATACCCCGTCCCGGTCCGCTCGATCTGAATGAACAATCCGGAGATCGATTGCTTAATCCATAGCCGCCAAGACCAAAAGTGACCCTCCCGGTATCCTTCACTTTCTCCGTCATCCTCGAAACAGTCATATTCGAATTCTCCCTCGGTGCGGTGCGGGAATATATAAAACCCGCGTTGATCGGCCGCTTTTGAAAAATGCTGCTCCGCCACATTGAGCGGAATGGCACAGCCTTCTCTTGCTAAGAGCGGCGGGCGATCAAAACCTGCAGGTAACACGATCTGTTGGCCACCATGATAGTAATCACCGCTCCAATAATCGTACCACCCACAGCCGGCGGGCAAATAAACTGCTCGCACACGTTGACCTGGTTCAACTACCGGCGCAACGAGCAGGTTCTCTCCAAGGAACATATCGTCGTTTTCGAGATAGCACGTTTCATCTTCCGGGAAGTCATAGAATGTTGGGCGGATCATCGGTGAGTAGTAACGATGCGATCGCCACAAGAGGTCGTACAAATAAGGGATGAGCCGATAACGCAACCGAATCAGATCACGAATATAGGGAGTTATTTCCGGATACATCCATGGTTCGTTGACCGATTTATCATCGTTCCATGAATGGATACTGAAACGTGGCATGAAAATCCCGAACTGTACCCAGCGCAGCAAGAGTTCGGGATCCGGAGCCGGTCCTGAAAAGCCCCCAACATCGTGGCCGATGTTCGATACTCCGGAGAGCGCCAGACCAATACCCATCTTGACGTTGTACCGCAACGTCTCCCATGAAGTATAGTTGTCCCCCGACCAGGTCTGGACGTATCGATGCATCCCGACCGTGCCTGAGCGACTGATCAGAAATGGTCGCTTTCCAGGAGCGAACTCGCGTTGAGCCTCCCATGAAGCCCGCATCATTAATAACGTTTGCAACGTCTTGCTTTCAATGGCGCGCCTAACATTGCCAAAACCGTGTATCCGAGCTTTGGTGCTCCTTATCTCGAACTCGTTGTTGTCGTTCCAGGTTGCAGCTACCCCATATTGTAACAAAGAGTCGGACACCGCTGCTTTCCACCACTCCAGGGTAGCGGGATTCGTAAAATCGAGATAGGCACCTACTTCGTCCCAGAATTGGATCATGCTAGGTGCGCCATCTTCATCTCGAACAAAAAGCCCTTTGCCTTCTGCCTCTTTGAAGCGCGGGTGATCGCGCAATAAACAAGGTTTTATATTGGCGCAAAGACGAACACCAGCGTCAAGATAATGTTGAACAAACCCTGCCGGGTCAGGGAATTTGCTCCGATCCCAAGTAAAAACATAACGCTTTTCGCCAATCGATGTATACCCCGAAGATAAATGAAAAGAGTCGCAGAGTATGTCGTGTTCTTCGCATCCCAGCAAAAACTCGTTCATCCGCTCCTGAGCATTCGGCGCGTCGGTATAGGTCATTGTTGAGCCTGAATAACCCAAACTCCATTTCGGAGTAAACACGGGGCGCCCTGTCAACCACGTATAGCGTCGCACGACATCCGCCAACGTGGTTCCGGCAATGAAATAGTAGTCTAGATCCCCATAATCCGCGACAAAATAGCGATAGAAACCGTGGTAATTGTCGAGTTCGCGACCCAGATCGAACGTGCAATCAGCTACGGTGTCGTAATAGAGACCGTAGGGCAGTTTGCTCTGCTTTCTCAAGGTCAAATAGAACGGAATATGCTTGTATAGGGGGTCCGTCGTCCTTGCATTGTAGCCCATCGCATCGATGTTGGTCATCCGATAGCTTTGCCCGATACGATTTGTCTCTCCCGCTCGCTCGCCGAGCCCGAAGTACATTTCGTCCGGTTCGCGTTTCAAATAGTGGTAAACGCGCTCGTCCCACCAACCGAAATTATAGCTTTGGGTGGAGCGATCCGCGGCCGCAACTTGCCATTGCCCATTTTGCATCATTTCCCACTGGCAGAAGAAACCTTCTAACTGAACGGTCAGCCGCACACGGGCAGTGGTGATACGCAGTTGATTTGCTTCCTGTAAAATCTCAACAACTGGCGAAGTGAAACCTTCGAGGTTAAAGCGATCGCGCCCTTCGACAGGAACATCCTCCAGACCAGGCGCAATTGCCCATGTACGAGGGAAGCGAAGCTTCCCCTCCGGCAGCACCATGACACGCACGATATCTTCTTCCAGGACAAAGAGATGAACTAGGCAACCTTCGGCGCTTTGTAATGTTAGGCGAGAGCCCTCCTGATGACTAAGCGAGAAAGTGGGAAGAGACGCCACCGATCCAGGATTTTGTTTTCGCGATTCGTTCATCGAACTTTTAGAGAGGGTTATTGACTCTGCGTACGCCGACCAGCACGATCACCACGATCGCGCCGATAATGTCAAAGAGTGACAGGCAGGCAAACAGCGGCCCATAGCCGACACTGTTTGCCAGTGCCCCCACGATTAGTGAGAAGGTTAACCCGCCGGTCCAGGCTGCGGTACCGGTAAAGCCATTGGCAGTCGCCACTTCATGAGCCTCAAAGACATCGGCGCTCAGGGTATTCAAAAGAGCAGAAATCATCTGGTGGGCGAACCCGCCCATACAGAATAAGGCAATTGCCGTATACGGGCTTGCGACCAGCCCGATCAATCCCGGGCCGATCATTAGAAGCGCCCCGAGCACGATGCCGAAAATCCGGGAATTGATAAGTTGGAATTTGAAGATCCTCATCACGAACGGCGACAGATAACCACCGAAGATACCGCCGAGGTCGGCCGCCAGAAATGGTAACCAGCCGAAGATGGCAATTTCTTTCAGGTTCATGTGGCGAACGGTGACCAAATAGAGCGGAATCCAGAAATTGAAAGTTTGCCACGCCGGTTCCGCAAGAAAACGTGGAATCGCAATCCCCCAAAACTTCCGAGAGGTCAGGATTTTCTTTACCGACGGCGGTTTCCTCGTCGCGCTGTCTGCCGATTTGTCCGGCTCTTGACCCTTTTCTATATAAGAGCGCTCCCCATCACCGAGCAACCAATGGTCTTTTGGCGAACGGTAGAACATCCACCACAGAGCAACCCAGACAAAACCGAGCCCGCCAGTGACAACAAAAGCCGCTTGCCAACCGTGCTGCAAAGAAATCCAGATCACTAACGGTGGCGCCAACAAAGCGCCGAGCGAAGTGCCCGCGTTAAAGTAACCGACCGCCACCGAGCGTTCTTTCGCTGGAAACCATTCGGAAATCGCCTTGATCCCGGCCGGGATGGCGGCAGCCTCGCTCAAACCAAGCAGACCTCTAAAAACGGCTAGACCAAGCCAGCCGCCTGCGAAGGCATGCAAGATATTGAAGACAGACCACGCTATTCCGAATAATGAAAACCCGAGTCTGAGCCCTAAATAATCAAGGACAAAGCCGCACACGGACTGCATGACGGTATAGCCGATCTGGAACGCGCCGACGATGTAAGAATATTGCTGCGTCGTGAAGCTCAACGTCGTCTGCAATTGCGGCGCCAGCACGGCGAGCGAATTGCGCGCCAGATAATTGATAATCGTCCCCAGACAGATCAACGCGACAATCCACCAGCGAAATCCGTTGATTTTTTTCATCGTCGAGCCTGCGTCAAATCGTTGCGCCGCGAAATTGAAAGACGTTCTCGCATTTTCGAAGGGGGGGATTGTCTGGGCCTTTCGCCCACCGACTGGCGGAGACCAAAAACCATGGCCTTACCAGTTGTCCAATAGATAAGCTCGGCGCGCTTGTCAAGCGCGCCTCAAGGAATCTTTGCGGTCGCGCGGACCCTTCCAATGCGGTCACGTATCGATCCAGACAGGCTCCCTCCTACCGCCAGTCCGACCGCCTTGCCGACGGCCCATTTTGATCACAACAATAAGACTGATATTTTGGGGACAGGTCATTAGTGTCGTCGCCTATGAGCGTCAAGCTTGAGGACTACGGCGTTGTCGGAGACACGCACACGGCGGCTTTGATCGGGATGAATGGTTCCATTGACTGGATGTGTTTGCCGCGCTTTGACTCTGCCGCCTGTTTCGCGGCAATTCTGGGCGGAGAACAAAACGGCTGTTGGCGGATCGCTCCTGCTGAACCATGCGTGAACGTGAGCCACAAATACCGAAAAGACACCCTTATCCTGGAAACGGAGTTTGAGACGGACCACGGCGCCGTCCGTCTGATTGATTGCATGCCGCCGCGCGAATCCTGTCCGGACGTGGTCCGGGTCGTTGAAGGGATACGCGGCCAAGTGGCGATGGAGATGAAACTGGTCGTCCGTTTCGATTACGGATTAACCATTCCGTGGGTTCAGAGGAAGGAAGGTCTGTCGACCATGATCGCCGGACCAGATGCTCTGGTGTTGCGCAGCGACGTAAAAACGCGAGGCAAAGGCCTCTCCACTGTCGCGGAGTTTACGATTGCCGGGGGAGAGCGGAAATCGTTTGTTTTATCCTGGTACCCGTCCCATGAAAAACCGCCTGAAGCGATTGATCCGGGACGGGCATTGAGCGAGACCGAGAGCTACTGGATCGATTGGGTCGCTCATTGTAATTACGAAGGAGATTGGCGGGATCTTATCGTCCGTTCACTGATCACGTTGAAGGCGCTGACATACGCGCCGACCGGCGGAATCGTCGCTGCTCCCACAACCTCTCTGCCTGAAGAGTTAGGAGGTGTGCGCAATTGGGACTATCGTTTTTGTTGGCTTCGGGACGCCACATTCACGCTCTATTCTCTGATGCAGTCCGGCTTCACGGAAGAAGCTTCGGCGTGGATCGAATGGCTATTGCGCGCCATCGCCGGAGACCCCGCTCAGATGCAGATTATGTACGGTTTGGCAGGCGAGCGTCGATTGACCGAGTTCGAACTGGAACATTTGCCTGGCTATGAAAATTCTGCTCCGGTGAGAATCGGAAATGCTGCGTCCGAACAGTTCCAGCTCGACGTCTATGGCGAGGTTCTGGACGCGATGCATCTCGCGCGAACGGTTGGGATCGATTCCGCCACGACCTCCTGGCGGTTGCAGCGGCTCCTGGTGAAATTCGTAGAGAAAAATTGGGATAAACCCGATAATGGACTTTGGGAAATCCGCGGACCTCGGAGGCATTTCACGCATTCCAAAGTGATGGCTTGGGTGGCGATCGATCGGGCTGTTAAAGCCGTGGAACAGTTCGGACTCGAAGGCGATCTAGAGCATTGGAAAACCCTGCGGCAATCGATTCACAAGGACGTCTGTCTCCATGGCTACAATCCGTCGCGGAGGTCGTTCACACAGTATTATGGTTCGGCCAATTTGGATGCCAGCCTCTTGATGATACCGCTGGTTGGTTTTTTGCCACCAAACGATGAACGCGTCAGGGCAACTGTAAAACTCATCGAAAAGGAACTTGTGGTGGATGGATTTGTCCTGAGGTACCATCCCGAGGGCTCTGCCCACGTCGATGGTCTTCCGCCCGGCGAAGGATCATTTCTGCCATGTTCATTCTGGTTGGTTGATTGCTTGTGTTTGATGGAACGCCGTGCGGAGGCGCGCGCTTTTTTCCAGCAATTGATCACTGTTTGCAGCAGCCTGGGTCTGCTTTCCGAAGAATACGACGCCAAGAAGCGGCGGCAGGTAGGCAATCTTCCCCAAGCCTTCACGCATGTCGGACTCATTAACTCTGCCCGTAGTCTTTCACAACGTCACGGGGCCTCGCATCACCGAAGTCGGCAGTGAGTCACTAGCCTGCATCGATCACAAATCTTGAGAGATTTGTGATCGATGCAGGCTCTGGCAGCGGAATTCTCCGGCTACGCCGGAAGATTCCGCTGCTGTTTTTCGAGATAAGATTTCAAACAGGTTGTCTGGATTTCCGTCTTTCAAAAACGGCTCTTGTAAGTGACGCGCAGCGTCTGTTTAAGAGCTTTCCAGCCCGCAATGAGCTCCTCGCTCCGGGATTCGGGTGATTTTTGCGGGCTAGTCACCAGTCGGGAGCAATGCCAGTTCCTGGGAAAGGGCCGCCAGGCGTTGCCGCACCGTCTTGTCATAGGCTTGAGCGTTGGCTTTGGCTAACCTGAGCCCATCGAAATATTCTCCCGTCGCATTCTCTAGCGACGGGTCAAATACAAGTCTCAACGTCGCCTTAAGCCCCTCCTCCACTGAACTCATGGTTTGCCAACCGGCTTCGAGAACCATTTTCGTCGGCATCATAGACGCGGGATGAAGAGCGTTCACAGTGACTCCCGTTCCAGCCAAGCGCTCAGCCAAGTCAAATGTCCACGCCACCATCGCAAGTTTGCTTTGTCGATACGCGGTTACTCCAGAGTAGCCATCTGTGAGCATGATGTTCTCGAAGCGCAAAGGCACCTGACCGGCCGAGGCGACGTTTACAATTCGAGCGGGCGCTGACCTTTTCAGTAGCGAAAGAAGCCGCTCGGTGAGGAGGTAAGGAGCAAGGTAGTTCACCGCAAAACGAAGTTCATATCCGTCTTGGCTCACCTCGCGCATGGAAGCGTCTTTCCCAAAGCCGACACCCGCGTTGTTCACCAGCACATCGAGTCGATTGACCCCGGATATCACTTGCCGGGCCAGTTCGTCCACTTCACGGAGAGAGGAAAGATTCGCTCGAAAAAACTGAATGCTGGCGTTGCCCGTCGCCTCCTTGATTTCGCGCACAGTTTCCTGGCCGCGTTGCGAGTCACGCCCATGCAACAGCAGGGTTGCGCCTTGCTTTGCTGAGGCGTGCGCAAGCTCCCGGCCGAGGCCACTCGTCGCACCTGTAATCAAAATTGTCTGTTCGTCGATCGGTCTCATAGGAAAACGTTGGTCCAGATTATTTTCTTTTACGTTCGGAAGAAACTCTCTAGCGAATTAATAAGTGTGAACCAAAAAAATATCGTAAAAATCGCCCGGCGGTTGTTTCTGATCGGCATCACTGTTTCGCTGGGCGCCTGTTCGGATGAGCAAGTGCCGCCGCCCAAATCGGTGACGATGTATGATGCGAATCCTGCGATCATCCGAAAAGTCCAGATCTCCCTCCGAAATCGTGGCTACTACAACGGCATTGTCGATGGGTTTCTCGGTCAGAATACAGTCATCGGAATACAGAGATTCCAACTCGATCACGACCAAATCGCGAGACCGTTCATCGACCGGTCGCTTCTCGTCTCGCTCGGAATCGGCATTCCATGAGCGCCAAAAAAAGAAGCTTGCCAAAGTGCGCGAATGCGGGGAAGGAGGGCACATGAAAACTTTGGCCATATTGGCGTTTGCTCTGGGATTGCAAATCTCGGGCCACGCTACAGAGGAAAATGTACGAACGTTTCGCGCGATTGACCCAGATCGGCTCGACGCGAAAGTGCCACACGGATTCGGAAGAGTTTTCGTCGAGGCCGGTCGGCAAAACAACATTGATCCCCTTATCCTGGCCGCAATATCCGCCCACGAGTCAGGCGCATGGAAGAGCCGCGCTGCGCGACTCAAGAACAACTGGATGGGTCTGATGGCAAGAAGCGGACCCAAACGCTTTGCAACACCCCAAGCGTCGATCTTTTACGCGGCGGAACTTCTAAATCGCAGGCCGTTCAAAGGTCATTTCACTCTTGCCAGCATTGCTCCCATCTACTGTGCCACAAATCCAACAAACTGGAAAAGGTCGGTGCACCGGTGGAGCCTCCGTTTGATGCCGGGATAATTGACAGCAGAGTCACACGGCCCGAAGGAGTTTGGACGTTTCCACTCCGCGGCCCGAAGTGGCCAGGAAAGCACAGCCCAAGGACTGTATCTGTTTAGCGCCAGCTCCGAATCCTTCTCGTCGTCGTCCTCGTTCTCGTTCTCGATCTTTCAACGTCGTTGGCAATCGGCGCGATTCCCGCATCCACAGAAGT
>Ga0302179_10001470_pt1 | contig 14177 bp, 7 predicted proteins | sample I_Palsa_E3_1_FD_198788 | JGI IMG/M metagenome (GOLD analysis project Ga0302179, IMG submission 198788) | Peat permafrost microbial communities from Stordalen Mire near Abisko, Sweden - I_Palsa_E3_1 | ecosystem: Environmental > Terrestrial > Soil > Palsa > Peat permafrost | place: Sweden: Abisko...
CCCAACAGCCTTGAATGGTCTTAGACGCGAATGGCCAAGTTTCATCTCAGACTCCATGCTTCTTGGCGTAGTGGCGGAACGAGCGGTAAGTCATCTTCAGGCGCTCGGCGGCCCGAATGCGAACGCCTCCGGAGCTTTCCAATGCCGCCAGGATGTAGGAGCGCTCCGTGGCAGAGATGAGTTTTTCGAGGTCCAAGCCGGCTTCGGGAATGAGGTAGGTCTTCACCTCGGCGTGGCCGTTGGAATGGGCCTTTTGGTAGAAACTGGTGATGCGCTCGGGTAAGCCTTCCACCGATACGCGCTTTCCGGTTTCGAGAGCCACCGCGCGCTCAATGGTGTTTTCGAGTTCGCGAACGTTGCCGGGCCAATCGTAGACTTCCAGGCGCCGGAGGGCCTCGGGCTCAATTCCCTCGATTTTTTTGCCCATGGATTTGGCATAGCGATCGAGAAAGGCGCGAGCCAGCAGCGGAATATCTTCGCTGCGCTCGCGAAGAGCCGGAAGGTGGATGGGAATAACGTTGAGACGGTAGAAAAGGTCTTCGCGGAAGCGCCCTTCGGCGATTTCCTTTTCCAGATCCTTATTGGTGGCCGCGATGACGCGGACGTCGACGTCGGTCTCTTCGTTGCTGCCGAGCGGCCGGATTTTGCCTTCCTGCAGAACGCGATAGAGCTTCACCTGCATGGTGAGGCTCATGTTGCCGATCTCGTCCATGAAAAGCGTGCCGCCATCGGAAGCCTGGAACAGGCCCCTGCGATTTTCATTGGCGCCGGTGAAGGCGCCGCGCATATAGCCGAAGAGTTCGGATTCCAGGAGCGTTTCAGGAAAGGCCCCGCAATTGATGGTGACGAATGATTTCTTCGCGCGGGCGCTGTTTTCATGGATGGCACGCGCGACCAATTCCTTGCCGGTGCCGCTTTCTCCGGTGATGAGCACGCGGCTGGATTGCGGAGCGATGGTACCGATCATGTCGAACAGAGTGCGCATCTTCGGGCTCGCGCCGATGATGTTGTCGAAACCAGTGAGGCGCCGAATCTGACGGCGGAGTTCTCCGGCTTCTTTTTTCAAGCGTTGATTTTCGGCAATCTGCTGAACGGCAGGACGCAACTCATCGAGCAGCCGGTCGCCCTTGACCACGTAGCGGTCGGCGCCGAAATTGACAGCATCGATGGCGGTATTGATGGTTGGCACACCGGTGATCAGAATGAAAATCGTGGAGGGAGAAACTTCCTTGCTGTAGCGAAGGAGTTCCACTCCATCCATATCGGGCATGCAGATGTCCGAAATAACGATGTCGAACATCTGCGAGGCCAAGCGCGATTTGGCAGCTTCTCCGCTGGACGCCACATCGACTTTATGGCCTTCTTTGCGGAAACTGATCTCCAGCAGCTCGCGGATGGAGGGTTCGTCGTCAACCACGAGTAAGTGGGCCATGGCGGCTATCCCTTCCCTACCGGCCGGAGTTCTTCCGCCGGCTCAAACTTTTCCCGGCGAGGAGTTGTTCGAGTGCGCGTAGAGCGGGGAACTTCCACGATGAATTCCGCCCCTTTTCCCTTTTGCGCCTCCACGCGTATGCGGCCCTGATGCGCCTGAAGAATCTGATAGACGATGGCCAAGCCCAAGCCGGTTCCACCGCTAAATCCGGACTGGAAAGGCTCGAAAATTCGCGCGAGTTCGCGCGCGTCCAGGCCGATGCCGGTGTCGCGAATGTTGATGCGCACCCAGGTTTCGTCCGCTTCAATTCCGACCGAGAGCGTGCCGCCGGTGGGCATGGCGCGCAGCGCGTTGTTGCACAAGTTCCAAAATACCTGCTTGAGAGCGTCGCGGTCCGCGCGAGCCCGCAGACTGCGCACGGCGAAATGGCGGTCGAAGCGGTATTTACCCGTGGCGGTGGCGTCGCGTTCGAGAAGCAGGAGGGTTTCTTCGATGAGCGGCACGACGTCAACATCGGCGAAAGAATAGGTTTTCTCGCGCGAATAATTCAGGAAATCAGAAATAATCTGATTCAGGCGCTGCGACTCGCGGCTGACGATGTGCACGAGCTTCTTGTCGTCATCCTCCAATGGAGCGAGACGCGCCAGCTCCTTGAGCGCGCCAGTCATGGCCGTGAGCGGCTGGCGGATTTCGTGGGCAATGGCAGCCGAAAGACGTCCGAGCGCGGCCATGCGTTCTTTGGTTAACACTTCGCGCTCAAGCCGCTTCAGCTCGGTCAGGTCCTGGAAGTTATAGACAAAGCCGGTGCTTTGATTCTGGCCCGTGCGCAGAGGAGAAATGGAAAGACCCAAAAACCGGGCGGCGCCCAAGCCAGTTCGAATTTCGATTTCCTTGCGCGAGGCCAGGGGGCTTCCCTGAGCATCCGTCTCAACCGGCCAGAAACCCGGAAGCACATCCTGGATTCTCTCGTTCGGAATCACGCCCATGGCATAACCGGTTATTTCCGCTCCGGCTCGATTCATCAGCAGGATTCGGCCGTCGAGATCGGTGGTGAGCAATCCTCCGCGCATGGATTCAATAATGTGCTGGTTGAAAGCCTGCAGATCCTTGAGTTCTTCGCTCTTTTCCTGCAGCTCGACGCCCTTCTTACGAAGGGTCTGCGCGAGCAGGCTGCCCAGATACGCAACGGCCATGAATGCAAAGAAATTGCTGGCCAGCCAGGATTCCAGAGCGCGCGGCAAGGGCGCGGAGTTGGCCGTCTGCGGCAGCACGCCGTAGTAGGCCAGTTCGATTACGGCGCCCAACAGAGCAAAACTGCAGCCCGCGACCAAAAACACTCCACGCCGCGCAAAGAGAACGCTGGCCATCAAAATTGCCAATAGATAAAGCGAAATGAAGTAGCTGTCCTGCGCTCCGGTGGTGTACACCACGCCGGTGATGAGCAGCAGATCGCAAATCATCTGCGCGGGAGCGTGCGAGCGCGCTTGCGGAATCCATCGCTGCAGGATCACATAGACGATCGCGAGCATGTACCAAAGGGCGACCACGGGGATAAACGCGCGGACAGAAATTGGAATGGGCGTGAGCTGATGCGCCGCTACGACGACTCCCAGCAGAAAGGTAATCGCAAGAAAGCGGACGCGCCCCAGCCAGGGCAGCCATTCACTCGCAGTGGGCGCGGGTTTCATTTGTGACTCGTGGGCGGTGTCATGTGCCAATGGACTGGATCCTGTTCGCTGGAGCATCTCAGCAGCAGCTCAAGCCCGCGGCCGGCGGGAGCCCGATAGATTCGAGCTCCCGCACACAGGCCGAAGGCGCGCCGGGTCTAGTGGCCGGCCAGCTTGCCGATCAACGAGAACAACGGCAGGTACATGGAAATGACGATGCCGCCGACTACGATGCCAAGGACCACGATCATAATCGGCTCCATGGCAGTCAAAAGGTCCTTAACGGCAGCGTCAACTTCGTCCTCGTAGAAATCAGCGATCTTCTGAAGCATGGCATCCATCGCGCCGGTTTGTTCGCCGACGCCGATCATTTGCGTCACCATGCCGGGGAAAACATCGGTTTCCTTCAACGGCTCCACGAGCGAGCGGCCGGCTTCCACGGCCTTTCGAGTTTGGGTGATGGCTCTCTCTACCACCGCATTGCCCGAGGTGCGCGCCGTGATGTCGAGGCCTTCCAAAATGGGCACGCCGCTGGAGATGAGAGTGCCCAGCGTCCTGGTAAACCGCGCCACGGCAATTTTGCGCAGCAGGATTCCGACGAGAGGAACCTTCAGCAAGATGGTGTCAATCACCATGCGTCCCTGCGGCGTGCCGTACCAGAACTTCAGGGCGATCACAATTCCCGCGAAGACCAGCAAAATCATCAAGCCGTAAATGCTGCCGACGAAATCGCTGAGCATGATTACGATTCGAGTGGGGAGCGGAAGGTCCACGCCCAGGCCGTTAAACAACTGGATGAAAATCGGAACGACCTTCCACAGCAGCAAAATGATAACCATGGCCGCGATGCCCAGGACCGCGATGGGGTAAATCATCGCGGACTTCACCGCGCGCTTCAGTTTGACGTTCTTTTCGATGTAGGTGGACAGGCGCTGGAGAATGGTGTCCAGAATACCGCCCGTCTCGCCCGCTTCCACCATGTTGTAGTAGAGCGGGTCGAAGACCTTCTCAAACTGCTTCATGGAGGCGGAAAGCGTGGCACCGCCTTCGACCGAGCCGCGCACGCCGTTCAGGATTTTCTGGAAGGTCTTGTTCTCCTGCTGCCCGGCGAGAATTTCGAGACACTGTACCAGCGGCAATCCGGCGTCGATCATTACCGAGAACTGGCGCGTGAAGATAGCCAGCTCCTTGGAGTCCACGCCGCCGCCGAAGGTGGGGATATTGAACTCTTTCCCCTTCTCGGAGAGCTTGCTGACATTAATCTGCTCCCTGCGTAATGTCGCGGCGAGTTCGGCCTTGGTCGTCGCCGTGCGTTCTCCCGCGACGGTGGCACCCGTGCGATTGACTCCGCGATATGTAAATACCGGCATGGTGTGTTACCTCCTGTTCCTTGTAATCTTTTACCGACGGACGGGCGTTTTGCCAGTATTGGGAGGCGAAACGACCCCACGGTTAATCAAGTCCTGCAATTCGTCTGGATTCGAGGACCGCGCCAGCGCGACTTCCAGAGTGATTAATTTCTGGGAATACGCGTTCGCGAGACTCTGGTTAAAAGTTTGCATTCCGGATGCACCGGTGCCGGTCTGCATCGCGGAATAGATCTGGTGAATTTTGTCTTCGCGGATGAGGTTGCGAATCGCGGCGGTGGGGATCAGGATTTCCATCACCATGGCGCGGCCGCGGCCATCCACTTTGGGCAAAAGCGATTGGCAAAGAATTCCTTCGAGCACCATGGAGAGCTGCGCGCGCACCTGCGGCTGCTGGTGAGCGGGAAAAACGTCCACGATACGGTTGATGGTGGAGACGGCGGAATTGGTGTGCAGGGTGGCGAACGTCAAGTGACCAGTCTCGGCGATACGCAGAGCGGATTCGATGGTTTCCAGGTCGCGCATTTCGCCGATGAGCACCACGTCCGGATCTTCGCGGAGCGCGGCGCGCAGGGAGTTGGCGAAGGAGTGCGTGTCGGAGTGGACTTCGCGCTGGTTCACCAGGCACTTCTTGTGATTGTGGAGGAACTCGATGGGGTCCTCGATGGTGATCATGTGCTCTTCATGCTCGTTGTTGATTTTGTCGAGCATGGCCGCGAGCGTGGTGGACTTGCCCGAGCCGGTCGGCCCGGTGACGAGCACCAGCCCGCGCGGCTTGTCGCAAAGAGAACGCACGATGTTGGGAAGGCCGAGAGCGTCAAAGCTCTTGATCTCCCACGGAATGGTACGAAACACGGCGGCCACCGCGCCGCGCTGGTGAAAGATGTTGCCGCGGAAACGGGCCAGGCTCTTCAAACCGAAGGAGAAGTCGAGTTCGAGGTTTTCCTCGAGCCGGTGCTTCTGCACGTCGGTAAGAACGCTGTAGGCCAGCGCCTTGGTGTCTGCCGCGGTGAGAGGGGGCATGTCGAGCGGGCGCAGCTTGCCGTGCACGCGAATGCGCGGCGCGCTATTGGTGGAGAGGTGCAGGTCGCTGCCTCCCATTTCGATCATCTTCTTGAGCAGTTCACTGAGTGTGATGCCAGCCATTATTTCCTCCGCTTACAGAACGGTTTCTCGTACGACTTCTTCCAAGGTGGTGTGGCCAGCGGCTACCTTAATGAGGCCGCTGCGACGCAAGGTAATCATTCCGTTTTCGAGAGCCTTCTTCTTTAATTCCAGCGCGGAGGCTCCCACCAGAATCAGCTCGCGCAAGTCGTCGTTGATTTCCATGACTTCGTACAAACCGACGCGGCCCTTGTACCCGGTGTTATTGCAGGTGCCGCAGCCGCGGCCGTGCTGGACCACGGTCTTCTCGGATTCTTCCGGCGTATAGCCGGCGTCGATCAGAGCCTGGGGAAGGAGTTGCATGGGCTCCTTGCATCCGGAGCAAATACGGCGCACGAGACGTTGCGCGCAAATCAAGTTCACCGAAGTGGCCACCAGGAACGGCTCGATTCCCATGTTCATCAGGCGGCTGATGGTGGAAGGCGCGTCGTTGGTGTGCAGCGTGGAAAGCACCAAGTGGCCGGTGAGCGCCGCTTTCACAGCGATTTCGGCGGTTTCAAAGTCTCTGATTTCGCCGACGAGAATGATGTTGGGGTCTTGCCGCAAAAACGCGCGCAAGGCGGATGCGAAATTGAGCCCAATCTGCTCTTTCATCTGGACCTGGTTGATGCCCGCCAACTGAAATTCGACGGGGTCTTCGGCGGTCATAATGTTGGTCTCGGAAGTATTCAGCCGCGCGACCGATGAATAGAGCGTGTTCGTCTTGCCGGAACCCGTGGGGCCGGTGACCAGCACCATGCCGTAGGGCCGCAGGATTTGGCGTTCGAACTTGGTGAGGGACTCCTGCTCGAAACCGAGCTTGGTCATGTCCAGGCGCAGGTTTTCCTTGTCCAACAAGCGCAGAACGATTTTTTCGCCGAAGAGCGTAGGAACGGTGGAAACACGGAAGTCGAGTTCCTTTTTCTTCCCGTCCTTCAGGTACTTGATCATGATGCGGCCGTCCTGCGGAAGCCGCTTTTCGCTGATGTCCAGCTTGGACATAATCTTGACGCGGCTGGTGATGGCGTCTTTGAGTTTCATCGGCGGGGCCATTACGTTTTGCAGCACGCCGTCAACGCGGAAGCGCACGCGGTACTCTTTTTCGTAGGGCTCGATGTGAATGTCGCTGGCTCCCCGCTTCACCGCGTCGGTAAGAATCAGGTTCACGAGCTTGATGATGGGCGCCTCTTCGGCGGCCTTTTCAAGCGTGGCCAGGTCCATCTCCGCTTCTTCGGAGGAAAGTTCGAGCGAGGCGTCATCGCCCGCGAGGTCCTTCATTACCTTGTCGAGCTCTTCGACGCTCTCGACTTCGCCGTAGAATTTGTGGATGGCTTCGCTGATGGCCGATTCCGAAGCCACGACAGGCTCGACGTTGAAGCCGGTCATGAACTTGATATCGTCCATGGCAAAGACGTTGGTAGGATCGGTCATCGCAATCGTCAGCGTGGAACCTACGCGCGAGAGCGGGACGATCTGGTAGCGGACGGCGGTTTCTTGCGGAACGAGCTTGATTACGAGCGGATCGACTTCGTAAAATTTCAAATTAATTGAAGGCACGCCGTATTGGCGCGAAAGGACGGCGGTAATGTCATCGTCGCTGACCAGCCCCATCTTTACCAGGCAGGTGCCCAGCCGGCCGCCATTCTTTTTCTGGTAGTCGAGCGCCTGCTTCAACTGATCCGCAGAGATCAGGCTGTCTTTGACCAGTATTTCACCAAGTCGAGAAGACATGATTGTAGGCCCGCGGCACAAGCACCGCCGGAAATTTCAGCGTAGCACGCTCGTGTGCGCGGGTTGGACTCGCGGTGCGGTCTTCGTGGTGAATCAGCTAACATCCGATACGCTGCGAGGCTACCTGTACGGAAGAACAGGTCAAATTTTCGCTCCTGTACGAAGGTACAGGCCGCGATAATGGACAAATTTTGTAGGCTAAAAAGTGTCAACTGTTCGGAAAATCGGAATCGAAATGCTATTGGGCGTTAATCGCTGATGCGAACGGGGCAGGAGTGCTCGAATTTTGTCCGCGAAGCCCTAGCCGGAAGCGTGCGGCTTCTGTTACGATGGATAAGTTCGACGGGCGGTTAGCTCAGCGGTTAGAGCGTCCCGCTTACACCGGGAAGGTCCGCGGTTCAAATCCGTGACCGCCCACCAGAAAGTGCAGACGTAATTGCGGGGACGTAGTTCAGTTGGTTAGAACGCTGCCCTGTCACGGCAGAGGTCGCGAGTTCGAGTCTCGTCGTCCCCGCCATATTCTCAGCCGCGCTTTAGCGAGTATGGCCCCCGCCGGGGGAACAGAAAGGACCGGTTCCCTCTTCACATTCCGCTCACAGCTTTGCCACTTCCCTGCTGATTCGGAGCGCACTTGAAACTAGCGAACAACGCCAGAACGGCTGTGCTGATGCTAATCGCCGCTGTAATCTTCCTGGCGAAGCCGTGCGCGGCGCAAAAAACATCGCCGGCCGACGTCGAAAGGCGCGTTGACGCCATCCTGCAGCAGATGACGCTCGACGAAAAGATCGAAATGATCGGCGGCGTGCCGAGCTTCGGCACGCACGCAATTCCGCGGCTCGGCGTGCCGGGGCTGATCATGTCCGACGGCCCGCTGGGCGTCCACGATTACGGACCCACTACCGCCTATCCCGCTCCGATTCTGCTGGCAGCTTCGTGGGACACCGCGCTCGCAGCACGCGTGGGAACCATGATGGGCCGGGACGCGCGCGCCCGCGGAGTCCATTTTATATTGGCTCCGGGCATGAATATTTACCGCGCCCCGATGTGCGGCCGCAATTTCGAATATCTGGGCGAAGATCCGTACCTCGGATCGAGGATGGCGGTCTCGTTGATCGAAGGCATCCAGTCGCAAGGCGTGATCGCCACGGCGAAACATTTCGTAGCCAACAATCAGGAATGGGACCGCATGACCGTAAGCTCGGACGTGGACGAGCGCACGCTCCGCGAGATTTATCTCCCGAACTTTGAAGCCTCGGTCAGGGAGGCGCACGTCGGCGCGATCATGGACGCCTACAATCTGGTGAACGGCGAGCACATGACGCAGAACGCCTACCTGAATAATGAAGTAGTGAAGAAAGGCTGGGGATTCGACGGCATCATTATGTCCGATTGGGGCGCGACCCATGACGGCGTAGCCTCGGCCAACGGCGGGCTCGATCTGGAAATGGACTCCGCCGCTTTCATGAACCGAGCAAGTCTCTTGCCCGCGATTCAGGATGGAAGAGTCTCCGTCGCGACCATTGATGACAAAGTTCGAAGGATGCTTCGCAAATCCATCGAATTCGGCTTCTTCGATCGCGCCCAGATCGATTCGTCAATTCCGGCTTACAGCGAGGAAGGCCGCAAGCTCGTGCTCGAAGAAGCCGAGGACGGCATCGTGCTGCTGAAGAATGCCGGCAATTTTCTTCCGCTCGATAAAAACAAACTGAAGACCATCGCGGTCATTGGCCCCGATGCGTATCCGAGCGTCATCGGCGGAGGCGGAAGTTCTCTGGTGGCGCCGTTCAATTCCGTGAGCTATCTCGAAGGCATCAGCAATTATCTGGGCACCGATGTGAAGGTGCTTTACGCCTCGGACTCCGCGCCCCTGGCGGAAGTAGTGGCGAAGACCGAGTTTCACGTAAGCCCGGATGGGCCGCGCGGGCTGACCGGCGAGTATTTCGATAATCAAGAACTCACCGGCAAGCCCGCGCTCGTCCGCACGGATCCGCGCGTGGATTTCGATTGGGGGGAGGGCTCGTTCGCCGAAGGCCACCCGGTCGATCATTTCTCCGCTCGCTGGACCGCTTATTACACCCCCAAGACTTCCGGGGATTACAAATTTTACGTTTCGTCGGACGATGGAGCGCGCGTGTATCTCGGGGACGAGCGCGTGATTGACGACTGGCATCGCCACGGTGAAACACTGAACACGGCCACGCGAACGCTCGAAGCCGGACGCACTTACAAAATTCAACTGGAATACTTCGAAGCCGTGGGAAGCGCTTCGGTTCACTTTGGATTGATTTCCGCCACGGAGGGCGTCGCCCGCAACACAAAAATCCTGGCGGCAAAGGCAGATGCGGTCATTTTGTGCGTTGGTTTTGATGGAGTCTCGGAACAGGAGGGCGCCGACCGCACGTTTCGCCTTCCCGGGGGACAGGACGAACTCATCCGCGAGATTACCAGTGTGAATAGGAATGTCGTGGTCGTCCTTACCGCGGGCGGGAATGTGGACATGACGCAGTGGATCGAGGGCGTGCCTGCGCTTATCGACGCATTCTACCCGGGACAAGAGGGCGGCCGCGCACTCGCCCGGATTCTTTTCGGCGAGGTCAACCCGTCGGGCAAACTTCCTGCATCCTACGAGCGCCGATGGGAAGACAATCCGACGCACAACAGCTATTACGCAAAACCCGGCGAGAAGCGCGTGGTCTATAGCGAAGGGATTTTCATGGGCTACCGTGGCTTTGATCGCTCGGCAACCAAGCCGATGTTTCCCTTCGGCTACGGCCTTTCCTACACCACATTTGCCTACAGCAATCTGAGCGTCACGCCAAAGTCCGGAGATGATCCCGATTCCGTTACGGTTGCGTTCGATGTAACGAACACCGGCCCGCGCGCCGGCGCCGAGGTCGCCGAAATCTACGTTGGCGATTCGCACGCTCCGGTTGCTCGCCCAGTGAAGGAACTCAAGGGATTCGGGAAAGTTTTCCTGCAGCCAGGCGAAACCAAGAAGGTGGCAGTGCAGCTGAACCGCCGGTCCTTCTCCTATTACGACGTCACCAGCAAACAATGGACGGCAAATCCCGGTGACTTTACGATTCTGGTCGGCAGCTCTTCGGCCAAGATCGAACTCACGGGCGCGTTCCAGCTGACCAAGCTGAGCGCGACGAAATAAGATTGAGCCGGTGCATGAACCTCGATAAATCTCGGACCACTTCATTCCGCTCACGCAGGTCTTGCCGATGAAATATTTGCTTAAGGCATTCTGCGTGTTCCTCGCTGCGGCTGCTTCGGCGCTGGCGCTACAAGCTTCGCCCGTGCTTCCGCATCTCTTCAGCGATCACATGGTCTTGCAACGCGACATGCCGATTTCAATTTGGGGACGGGCCGATGCGGGCGAGCAAATTACCGTGACTCTCGCGGAGCAATCCGCGCATACCGCAGCAGGCGCTGATGGACGCTGGAAGGTCACCCTGGCATCCATGGCAGCCGGCGGGCCCTTCGTTCTTTCCGTGCGCGGCGATGCGACCATCACTCTGCGCGACGTCATGATCGGAGAAGTCTGGGTCGCGTCCGGGCAGTCCAACATGACTTTCGCGCTGAGCGGCACCGTGAATGGCGAAGCCGAGATCGCGCAGGCGAATTATCCGGACATTCGATTCTTCACTGTGCCTGGGAAAATCGCGACCACGCCGCAGACCGACACTCGCGCGGCATCCTGGACAATCTGCACGCCAGAAACCGCCAGGCAGTTTTCGGGCGTGAGCTATTTTTTTGCCAGGAGCTTGCACGAAAATCTAAAGGTGCCGGTCGGAATAATTCTGAGTGCGCGACCCGGCACCGGCGCCGAGGAGTGGACGGACCCATACGCGTTGCGGGGCGATGCTGCTCTGCAACCGATTCTGCAGAAATGGGATGCCACCTCGCCGGCCGTGAAATCGTATGCGGCGCAGGGCGGCTCAATCGACCTTGAGTTTGACGATTTCGAACTCTTGCCCGCGCAATCGGGCTCGGACCCGAAGGCGTTCAGTGACTTTGACGACGGCACGACGCGCACTTCGACCGGCGGCGATTGGACCTACAACTGGGAGGACCTGCCCACTTCGACTTTCGAACTCACCGCTCCCGGACGCGGAGGAAAAGGCTACGCGGCTCGCATATCCGGGACGCTCGATGGGCTGGAGTTCCCGCGCCTGACCGCAAATTTCGACTCGAACGCTGCGCCCGCCGACATGAGCGCCTATGACGGAATCAGTTTCTGGGCCCGTGGAAGCGGCTCGTTCCAGTTTCAGGCTCTGCAACCCACAATCTACGACTGGGACAATTATGGATTGGGAACGAAATTCGCCACGCCCGATTGGAAACAGTTCACCGTGCATTTTTCCGAGCTGCGCCAGGCAGGTTGGGGCGTAGTGGAACCACTGACGCGGAAAAGTCTCACCGCGTTCACCATCGTGGTCCTCCCGGCCATCGAATTACCGCCGCCTCCGCCATCCGGCCTGTACAACGGCATGATCGCGCCGCTCGTCCCTTACCGCATTCGCGGAGTGATTTGGTATCAAGGCGAAAGCAACGCGCTCGAGGCCTACCAATACCGCACGCTTCTTCCCGCGATGATTGGCGGATGGCGCAACGCTTGGGGCGAACCTGACTTCCCTTTTCTGATCGTGCAGCTTCCCAATCAGGGGAGCAGCCCGGAATTGGGGGCGTCGCCGTGGGCCGAACTGCGCGAAGCTCAGCTTATGACGCTCAAAAGCGTGCCTAACACCGGACTCGCCGTCGCTATCGATGTCGGCGAGCCGGGAAACCTGCACCCTCCGCGCAAAAAAGAAATTGGAGAAAGGCTCGCGCTCTGGGCCTTCGGGACGACCTACGGGCAGAAACTCGTTTACTCCGGACCGATCTACGAAGAATCGCACGCGGAAGGCAGCCTCATCCGCGTTCGCTTTACGCACTTGGGTTCAGGCCTGGAAGTGAGAGGCGGAGGAGCACTGAAAGGGTTCTCCATCGCCGGAGCAGACCGGAAGTTTCATTGGGCCGACGCGCGGATTGATGGCGAGACGATTCTGGTATCGAGCCCGGACGTCACGCAGCCCGCCGCGGTGCGTTACGCCTGGGCCGATAGCCCGGAGTGCAATCTCTTCAACAAAGAAGGCCTGCCCGCTTCCCCGTTTCGCACCGACGATTGGCCCGGGATCACCGTCCACAATCACTAGGCTCTCTGCGTAAACTAATAAACGACGTCGTAAACCTTGCCTTCGAGCTTCCTCGGATCTTTCTCCGCGGAAGAAATCCGGATCAACAGTGGTTTGCCAGGCACAAGCGAACTCTGCCGCACTTCCCCCACGGCCCACGAAAGCCCGCTCCAAACCACTTTGTCGTAATTGATGACGACGGGGATCGCTTTTCCTTCTTGCGAAACGCTGATCACGAAAAACGTTCCCATGTTCTTCCCGTTCGGTGGACCGCCTTCCCAGCTGCGTTGAATGCTTCCGTCGGTCCCATGCTGCTGCATCACGATTCGCAAATCGCCCTGCGGCGGAGGCGCAACCGTGGCTTCGATTGCATTGGCCCCTGCCGGAGAAAACTCTGCCGCGACAAGCGCGATCGATCGCGGAATCTGCACGTCCGCTTGTATGCCCAAATCGTATTCCGGACTCGCGTACTTTCCGAAGCCAACGAGCGCCAACTGCCCCGGTCCAAGCGTGATCGAATCGCCTTTAAGGACCGGCACGAAGCCCGCGTCGCGGAAGAGCACGCGCCCGTTCGTGTTTGGCTTCTGCACCCGCGAAAGCTGGGGCATCCGCAGCGAATCGACGCGCTGGGCCGGATTCACCACCGCATACAGCGCACCGTCTGTATCCAGCGACCCAAAACCATACGGCGCGATGTCCCCGGGAATTCCGCCGAATGTCTTCGTTCGACCCATCGCTTGGGGACGCGCGTACATGCTTTGCAGCTTCGCCAGCCAGCGAGCCTTCGCCTCGTCGATAAATTCCAGGTTGCCGTGGATGGTGTTCACCCAGCCGCCGCGCGCAACCTCCAGCAGAGCCATTCCCTGCCAGGCATTCGTTTTCCGGTAATAAATCGTCCCCGTGTTTCCGACCATGAAGCCGGTGGAATCGATTCTTTCGATGGGCACAAAACTTTGTTCGTAGCGCCGCACCATATGGTCGCTGTAAATATCCATGGAACGCCAGAAATTCATCTCGGGAACGTCAGAGGGCCGCGGATCGCCGGAATAAATGGAATCGAAAACCGCGAGCCAGCGCAAATCGATGGGGTTGCGAAACGGAAACGGCCCGGCCGTGGATTCCACGTCGCCGCCGAAACCGTTGAATCCCACGAGCAAAATGTCCGGATTCTTGCGGCGAAAGGCCGCCAGCGCTTCGCGGAATGCGGCCTGGTTGCGTTCGCCGATCTGCTCGTGTGTGAACTGCTTCAGCTCCCCGGCAGTCCCGGCCCAAAAATCCACGAAGTCAAATTTGAACGCGCGAATTCCGCGGTCGTACCAGAATTGCAGCACGTTCATAAAATCCGCAAGAAAGGGACCGTCCGCGAACGACATTTCGCCGCCCGCTGGTATCACCGAATCTTTCCACTGCGGGGCGGCATTGATTTTCACCAGCGTATTGGTGCTGAACCAAAGGCCGGGCTTGATTCCCGCGGCCTGGCACGCAGCGATCCAACGGTCCGGGCCATCGGGCCAGTTCGGCTTGCGCCAGGTGCGATAGCCGCCGTCCGGATCGAACCAGAACGCGTCCATCATGTAATAGTCGAAATGCACGCCCGACTTGCGCAGGCGCAGCATCTCGCGCAGTTCCCGCATGGCCAGCTCTTCGGTGAGCGGAA
>Ga0302179_10001475_pt1 | contig 14140 bp, 14 predicted proteins | sample I_Palsa_E3_1_FD_198788 | JGI IMG/M metagenome (GOLD analysis project Ga0302179, IMG submission 198788) | Peat permafrost microbial communities from Stordalen Mire near Abisko, Sweden - I_Palsa_E3_1 | ecosystem: Environmental > Terrestrial > Soil > Palsa > Peat permafrost | place: Sweden...
GTCAAGTATCGAGATGCTGCCAAGTTCAAGGAGCAACTACAGCAGAAGTCAAGGTGAATTCGCGATGACGCCAACCATCACGCTCGCCGGCCGGTTGAGAAGCTGTTACAGCGGAGCCGTCTACGACGTGCTGAGGGCAAAGGGCTATATTCAGCAGACGCTCCCACATTACATTCGACCTCTGAATTTACAGCACAAACTCGCCGGCCCTATATTCACCATCCAGGGCAAGCGAGACGATTCTTTGGACGCCCATCAGAGTCTGCTTAAGTGGTGTGAACTCTTGTCCAAGGCGCCGGCGAACACGGTGCTCGTCTGTCAGCCCAATGACCACACCCTCGCGCACATGGGAGAACTATCTGCGGAGACGTTGGTCTACAAGAAGGTGCTAGGCTATATCGTGGATGGTGGCTGCCGGGATTCGGCATCCATCGAGACTTTGGGGTTTCCGGTGTTTTGCAAATATTTCACTCCCGTGGATGTAGTCGGCAAATGGGCGGCTACGGCGTTCGGCGAGCCGATTCAGATTGGTGAAGCCACGGTGCGCACTGGCGACTACGCGCTTGCCGATCGCGATGGAATTGTAGTCATTCCGGCTGCAATCGCTTCCGAAGTAGTGCAGCAGACCGAAGAGGTCTTACGCACTGAAAATCTGGTTCGTAAAGCAATTCTTCAGGGGGTTGACCCCGTCGCGGCCTACTTGCAGCACGGGAAATTCTGATGCAACCCGAGGGGAAATCACGGAAGCTGTTGCGCATCCATCGCGACGACAATGTGCTTATTGTGGTCTCCCCCGTACGCCCGGGAGACCGAGACCTAGTGGATGGTCATGAACTCGTGTTCACACAAGACATTGCCATCGGGCACAAAGTCGCCGCCCGCGACATCAAGGTGGGGGAAAAGGTGTACAAGTGTGGTGTACCGATTGGCTCTGCTAAAGAGATGATTCCGGCCGGGGCCCACATGCATCTGCATAACCTGAAGAGTGACTACATCGCTACTTACACCCTGGACAAAGATAATGTCTTCGTCAAATAACCAGTCAAATAACTCGCCCACACTGCAAGGCTTTCTTCGCTCTGATGGAAGAAAAGGAATCCGAAATTGCATCGTTGTCGCCTACCTCGTGGAATGCGCTCACCACGTAGCCCGTGAGATTGTGGATTCTTTCAGAGGTCAACCCGTTCATCTAATCGGCTTTGGTGGTTGCTATCCCAATGCTTACGCCGACCGGATGATGAACAAGCTTTGCACGCATCCGAATGTCGGCGGTGCGCTGCTGCTCTCCCTGGGATGCGAGAGTTTCAATCGGCATCGCCTCGCAGAAGAGATTGCGAAGACCGGCCGGCCCGTGAGCACCGTGGTGATCCAGCAAACCGGCGGAACAAGGAAATCTATCGATGCCGGCACGAAGTGGGTCGAGCAGGCTCTGAAGCAGATTGCGGAAGTGCCGCGAGTCCCGTTGCCGGTGAATGAACTGGTGGTAGGAACCGTGTGCGGTGGTTCCGATGCGACCAGCGGAATCTCCGCCAACCCCGCGGTCGGACGCGCCTTCGACATGCTGGTGAAGCAAGGCGCGGCCACCATCTTCGAGGAAACTGGGGAAATGATCGGATTGGAAGGAGTCATGTCCGCTCGAGCCATCACGCCGGAGCTCGGCCACGAGTTGAAAGCGTCAGTCGAAAAGGCAGCCGTTTACTACAAAAAGATGGGACACGCCAGTTTTGCTCCAGGAAACGCCGAGGGCGGGCTGACCACCATTGAGGAAAAATCGATCGGAGCGTATTGCAAGAGTGGCGATTCGCCAATCTCGGGGCTAATTAAGCCGGGTGATGTTCCCCGCAAGGGCGGTTTGTATCTGTTGGACGTGGTGCCGGATGGCGAGCCGCGTTTTGGATTCCCCAACATCAATGATAATGCAGAAATCGCGGAACTGATCGCCTGTGGTTCCCATGTAATTCTGTTCACAACGGGACGTGGCTCCGTGGTGGGCTCAGCGATTTCTCCTGTAATCAAGATTTGCGCCAATCCCGAAACCTACGAGCGCATGAGCGATGACATGGACGTTAATGCCGGACGAATCTTGTGTCTGGAAGCCAGCGTGGACGAAGTCGGCAAAGAGATCTATGGCAAGGTGTTGGAAATAGCATCGGGTGTGCAGAGTTGCTCTGAGAGCCTCGGACATCAGGAGTTTGTGCTCACATATAAGTCATTTGACCCCATAGGGCCGGCCTGCTTGCCTATGTAAAGAGTGCTTACAAGAGTTAGATCGCGGCGGAGTCGGATGCTCGAAAGCAAGCACCAACAGGATTCAAGGATGTTTTGAACGTCTCCTGGCTGTGCCTTTGCCGTTCATAACTGACCTAGTCTCCGTGGCTAGGCTGCGCTTAAACAATCTGTGCAAAAGCACGCGTATCTGTAAGCCGACACCGGGATATACCCGCCGCGTATAAGGCCAAATCGTCTATTCCCACTTCTCATTTAGAGAATCGCCCTTACAACGCCGCCATCTACTCGCAGCGCAGCCCCGTTCGTCGCTGAAGAAAGCTCACTAGCCACGTAGGTCGCGATCGCTGCGACTTCGTCCACGGTGGCAAAGCGCTTCAGCAGAGACGACGGCCGCACATTCTTAAAAAACTCCTTCTCGATTTCTGCCTTGGACTTGTTCTCCTGCCTCGCCATCGCCTCGACAAAGCCGCCCACACCTTCTGACTCGGTCGGCCCGGCAAGAATACTGTTCACCGTTACGCCGGTTCCGGCTACCGACTCCGCGATCCCTCGCGCCACCGCAATCTGTGCAGTCTTTGTCATCCCGTAGTGCACCATTTCCGCCGGAATTTGCACTCCCGATTCGCTCGACACGAAAAGAATGCGGCCCCAGTTTCGTCTCAGCATCGCAGCGAGATAGTGTCGCGAGAGCCGCACTCCGCTCATCACGTTTATCTCGAAAAGGCGGTACCAGTCCGCGTCGGGGATCTCCGCAAACGGCTTCGGCTCGAAAATGCCAACATTGTTCACCAGCACATCCACCGTGGGAAGTTTTGCAATTACCACCTCTGCGCCGGCCGGACCCGAAAAGTCCGCCACAATGCCATCAACCTCAGCCGTTGCGGCATGGGATCTGATTGCCGCCGTCGCCGCATCGACGCGCTCTTGCGTGCGTCCGTTAAGGTAGACATGCGCGCCTTCGCTCGCGAGCGACTTGGCGATCGCAAACCCGATCCCTGCCGTCGATCCCGTTATCAACGCGACCTTGCCGATAAGTTTTAGATCCATGTCATTCTCCTATAGGAAGCAATGCCCCTTTTGATTCACGACACGCGGCAAACGGCTCCAACAAAGCAGCGACGGTTCGCTCCTCTGTACACTCTCTTCTACCGAGCGTGCGATGCAGCTTCTTCGATCAGAGCTGCAACCTCCTTTGGGTGGGAGACGTAGACCGAGTGGCTGGCACCAGGAACTTCGACTTTGTGGCTGTTGGCTCGCGTGGCATACCATCGTTCGAGATCGGGGTTGATGGTTCTGTCGCTGCCAGCTACCAACATCCAGCTCGGTTTGCTTCTCCACGCAGCCGTGGTGATGACAGCTTTGAAGTTGTCGGCGAAGTTGAGTACCTGCGACCGCGCCATAAAAGCGGCCTGCTCGGTCGACAAGTCGGCTGCGAAGTATTCATGAAACTGCGCCGTGTCGAGGTAAGTGAAACCGTCGGCTGTCTTCTTTATCGCGTTCGACTTGCTGAGATCACTGGGGAATCGCTTTCCGTCGTCAGACTCATTCTCACCAGCATCCGGCATGTGGGCCGCGATGTAAACCAACCCGGCAACAGATGGATCCGTGCCCGCTTCGGTAATTACCGCTCCCCCGTAGCTGTGTGCGACAAGAATGCACAGACCGCCTTGTTGAGCCAGGACGCGCTTCGTAGCAGCCACATCTTCGCTAAAGGACGTCTCCGGCTCCTGGACGATGCTCACGTTGTAGCCATCCTTGACAAGAATGTCGTAGACGCCCTTCCAACCGGAACCATCTGCCCAGGCGCCGTGAACCAGAACAATATTTCGGATGCGATGCTCTTCGTCCTTGCTCTGCGCAAAGAGACCACAGCAGGTTAATAGCAGTATCACGATGCACAGGAACTGAGATGTTCCTCGTGCTGCTCGCAAACCATTCATTGAATTACTCATTTTGAGGCTCCTTTCAAAAGCGATCTTCATATTACAGGGCCAACACTCGGGAGGACCACGCCTTCACGGCAGAGTCGAGGCCATCCGATATTTATGCTGCCTCCGATGCCTTTCGGCTCTCTGCCGTTTCCCATTTGATCCACTTCAGATCGAGTACAAAAATCGAGTAAAAGACCGGCACCAGGAGCAATGTGATGAAGGTAGCGACAGCGAGTCCGCCGATCTGGGCATAGCACAGCGGTTTCCAGAGCGGGCCACCCTCGAGTGCGAGAGGAAACAAGGCCAGGATGGTTGCGCCCACGGTGATCATCACGGGTCGAATACGCTCAATGCCGGCATCTGGAAGAGCACGCTCCAGCGGTTCGCCCTTTTCGTGCATCTCCTCAATGAAATCGAACAGCACGATGACATGGCTCACGATGACTCCAATGAGGCTGGCAACTCCAAGAAATGCCATAAACCCAAAAGGGGTACCATGATAGCCAAAGCGATCAATGCTCCGATAGCTCCGTAGGGAGCGGCCGCGAAGACGGACGTTGGCGGCCATTCGCGCTCTGTTGGTGTCAACAGCATCCCACCATGATTTATTCCAGAACTGGATGCGTTTTGGTGTACTGCTAAGATCTCGCCAACACTATGGCTCTCGTTCAGACTAGCGACGTAAGAAGGTCAATCCGTAAGACGTTAGTTCCAGCATGCTTTTTCTCCGGATCAGGCTTGGCAAGGACGCACCGGAGTGCGCCCTTGCCGAGTTGTTTTGTTCTAGTTGACTGTGACAGTTACAGCGGCAGATTGGCTCAGTGTGCCGGATGTGCCGGTCACCATCACGGTGACCTGTTGAGACGCGGGCGTTGTTTGGTTGTTTGCATTGTTGCCGCCGCCGCATCCGAGGGCGAACAATGAGACGACAAGCAGCAAACCCAGCAGGCTCATCCACTGAATGCTCTTGCGGGTAAGCGGTTTCCGTTTGCGAGTGGTCAGAAGGGTTCCGAATAGTCCCAGACCCGGCAGCAGGGCCGCCATGCCGGGCACGATGTAGCCCGTAGGGGGCGGGGTCGAGACCGCAGAAATGGTCAAGGTGGAGGACGAAGTGCTTCCGGGTGAGATTGTGGAAGGGCTGAAAGCACAGGTCAAACCAGAGGGCGCGGTGCAGGTAAGCGCAATCTGACTGTTGAATCCTCCCACCGCGGCGGCGCTGATCGTGACGTTAGCCGAACCGCCCGGCGCGACGGTTGCGCTCTGGGCCGAAAGGTTCAGAGAGAAACCTGGGGTGCCGACTGCGGCCACAGGGACGAGGCTCGCGAACACGGCCATTGCGCTTCCTCCAGCCGGGAAATTGGGCTGGCCGGCGCTGCCGCCAGCGGTGAAATAAAGAGTGCCAACGACGCCTGGAGCATTATTGCCGCCGCCTCCGCCAAACACCATATCCCACACGCCGGGATTCACCAGCACGTTGCCTGAAGAGTCGCTGAGCTGGCCGATAAACTTCCCGGTCGTGTCGAACGCGCTAATGGTGCCGTCGCCGAAATTGGAGACGAGGATATCGTTGGCGAAGGTTCCGAAGCTGGCCGGAGCCTGCACCATGCCCCAAGGCGCGTTGAGATTGTTTTGGGCGCCAGCGGCAACGAAGGTGCTCACAAAGTTGCCGTTGGTATCGAAAATGTCCACCTGCCCAGCGCCAACCCCGGGCACGGCATCGTGCTTCGGAGTATCCTGCATCGCGTATGCGACATAGACCTGGTTACCGATAAGGTGGATGCCGTGGGGAGCGAAACCCGCGGGAAGGTTTGGATCGGTGAACGAACCGCCCAACGAAGTAAGGTTGAAGGTCGAATCGTAGACGTCTACCTTGCCGCTGTTGAAGTTGGCCGCCAACAGGTTGGTGCCAAGCAAGGCCAGACCTTTGTAAACCGCGCCGCTGGCGGAATTATCTTTACCGACAATTCCTGTGTTGCTGGAGCCATTCCAGTAAACGATCAGGCCATCTTCGGTGTCAAAAATGAATGATCCGCCGCTGAAGTAGGTGCCGCTGGCGTTGGCCACGGTGCCAGTCGGGCAACCGGGGCTGCAATTACCGTTTGGATTGCTTGTGGCCCCGGGTATGGTCACGATCAGCCCAGTGTCTTTGTTACCATTTTGGTCATACAGCGTGGAGACGCCGCTGTTATTGTCGGCGATCCAGAAATCTTGCGCGGGAAGAACGGAAATCCCCCAGGGGTTCAATAGTTGCGGGTCCGTAGTTGTGGCTACGCCGGCAGTATTAGAGACCAGGTTGGTCTGGGAATAGCCGCCCTGCTGAGCCCACAACCCTGACGGAATTATCAACGCCGTGAGCAAACCGAATAACAAGTGTGATCTTTTCATGTTCTCCTCCATAACCTATTTGTGATTTGTACGACGCTGAACCCGCGAATTACGACCATTGGTCGACGGATGGACAGGACATGCAGCACAGACAGACGAACTTCTGGGCTGAACTCCCTGCCACCCGCGTGACCGATGGTGCGATCGACTTAGTTACCGCCCGCAGAGGGCACGTTGCCGTTGTCCCTCATCTCGCCTAACTTGATCATTTCTGGAGACGCTCCGAGGTTATAGACGCGCTCCGGTGTCTCAACCTTGCTGAGAAAATACTTGCCCTCTGCATGCTCGAAGCTGAGCTTTGAAGGCCCGCCAGAAGCATTCTCGGTATCGATGGGAAGCAGGAATGCACCGTTGCCATCGCTGCGAATGATTAAGGCAGAGCTCACTCCAGGGGAGAAACGGCCAATGGTGTATGTGCCCGCAGGAAGTGTCTTGGTTCCAGCAACAAATTCAAACGGAACCTTCACAACAACGCGATCGGAATCTTGAGCGAGGGCGTTTATGCCCGCACCAAACAGAACTGTCAGAGTAAGTGCGATGGTCAAATACGACTTCTTCATAATTCTCCTTGTTTAGTTTTGTTTTAGGTGTTCACTATCGATAACTGCGCTCGTGTGACTTTAATCGCAAGTATGTTTCGAGCCTCATTTATCAACTGTTGTTCACGACCTATGTGAATTAGACGCGGCAATCGGGGGCGGGGTACGGATGGGATGTCATTTGATTGTCAACTGTTTGTCGAGATCTCGTAAACAGTGGTAGCGGCAGTGCAGCGATGTTGGGAACGGAGAGTGGTGCGTCGGTACGAGTCTTCTGGGTATCAGTCTTAGTCGTGCATTTTGGTCCGCATTCCATATGATCGGTGGCTGGTGTTGTTGGGAATGCATGGGGCGACTTGGCAAGACGAATCGAGCATGTCTGAGACATCGAGTGAGCCAGACACTCACGTTTGAGGCGGAGAACTATGTTGGGAGGGAAGCGAGAATGCTATCGCGCCCGCCACTTCTTGAAAAAGCCACGAAGTCTCGAACGAAAGCGAGGGCCCGCTCCAAATCCGGTCGCAATGCTGATCGAGGTTACTGTTGAACCTCGAATACAACGCCCAGCCGCCAGGTTGGTTGCCGGGACAGAAGGTATTGTCGGCTGACTTGCGCACAGGAACCGGCCGCAAGCCCATCGTTACCGCCGCCGCTGCTAAACCCTTTGCGTATGGCAGTCGTTCGGATCATGTCGCATTTGATTGATCTGCAAGCAGACCATGAGAATGTGGCACGGCTTGTATCAGGCGCTTGTAAAGACTTGACTCTGCTCGCGCAGATTTGCTGAAGTACTTGTTCAGGCGTTCGCGAAGCTGCAGCCGAGCTCGCCGCAGTCGCGCCTTTACGGCGGTATGACTCACGTTCAGCACTTCTGTTGTCTGATCTATGGAGAGCCCTTCGATATCCCGCAGCACAAAGACCGTCCGCAAGATCGGCGACAGCTCTTCTAAGGTCTTGATTAGGATGTCTCGTAATTCAGACGCCCGGTAGAGTTGTTCAGGATTGGGCGCCCAATCTGCGATTTCCATTGGAAGTATGTCTTCATCTGCCCGAAAGTCCTCATCCAGCGACACCTCTCTTACTGCGCGCTGCTTTCGCACCTTCATCAGCGACTGGTTCACAGTGATGCGAATCAGCCAGGTTGAGAATTGGGAATCCTCGCGGAATGCAGCCAAATTTTGATAGGCCTTCAAAAAGGCTTCCTGAACCGCGTCCTGGGAATCTTCCCTGTTATGCGTGACACTTTGAGCGATTCGGAGAAGTTTGCGATCGTATCGTTTTACGAGTTGCTCGAACGCGGCAACATCCCCATTCTTACTGGCATGGACGAGATCCATGTCATCGCTTGCCACGGCCATCACCGCGAGTTGTGCCGAGTTTGCAGTCATATTCGTTTCAGTCCGCTTTTGAGAACAACAGTTTTGTGAAAGCAACGGATACTGCCAAGCATGAAAGGCCCTTCCAGTGCAATGCCACCTATAAGGTCGAGCCTTACTGCACTACGACTTTGCCAGTCATCTTCGGGTGGATCGTGCAATAGTACGGATAGGTTCCCGCCTTGGTAAACGTGTAGGAGAATTTTTCATCCGTATCCAGCACTTTGGACTTGAACACTCCCTCTGTACTGACCGACGTATGTGGAATGTCATCACTGTTTGTCCACGTAACCTTCGTTCCGACGGGTACCGTGAGCGTCTGCGGCCCAAAAACGAAATTATCGATTTTCACCGCCGCGTTTGCCTCCGAGGGCTGATCACTTCCCTTCACGCTCGGCGATACTGCGAACAGCAGCAGGATCCCGATCAGTACCGGCATCCCCACACCTGCAACCCACATATTGTTCCTCGTCATTGTTTTGTTTCCTTTCTAGGTTGATGTCCTTGCTTGATCTTCTTTGTTTGGACCGGATCCTTGGCGATCTCTAGCCTGCATTCCCTGAAGCCGGAGAGCCCGAGTCCCAGAGTGGCGAATCAACGACTGCGAGGCTGCGACCGCTGACCAGATAGTTCACATCGGTGATACCCAACACCCGCTGTAACTGGTCGGCTGGCACCTTCATCGGTCCGGCAGAGGGAGCTGTTCCCGGCGCGGGTTGAGGGAAAGCGGTCGACATCGCGGTGTGGAACGAAACCTTGCCTTCCACCTTCTGCATGATCTGGTGAATGTGGCCGTTTAACACCGTCACCGAACCGAAACGCTTGACGTAAGACAAAGCCTGTTCGCTGTCGTCGGTTCCCCATCCCCAATCGGGATAGATGGTCCACAATGGAATGTGCGCAAAAAGCACAATCGGCGTGCTGGCAGAGCGGCCATGAAGATCGTCCGCAAGCCACTCCAGTTGCTCGTGACCCAGCGACCCCATGCCTCCAGCTTTCAAATTGGCGACATTCACGAGACCGACGAAATGCACACCTTTGTGATCGAAGCTGTACCATCCAGTGCCCTTTGTACCTTTTCCGTAACGCTGGAGAAATTGCTCGCCATTGTCGGAGAGCATGTCGTGCTCACCCGGCACAAAATAAACCTGCTTTGCGGACGCTCCTTTTAACACCTGGTCCAGCGTGTCGAACTCACTCGGCTTTGAGAGCTGACTCAGATCACCGGTGTGAATAATGAAATCCGGTTTGTGGGGCATCGCATTGATCTTGTTGATTGCCGTCTGCAAAGTAGCGGTGACGTCCGGATTGGCGGGCTTGTTAAAGCCGATATGGCTGTCGCTGATCTGTACAAAGGTGAAGTCCGCGCCTTTGCCGGCATCTTTGCCGTAACCTTTGGCGAAGGCCCGGGACACTGGAATACCACCGCTCATGGTCCAGGCCAGGCCCGTACCCGCCCATGCCATGCACTTCAGGAAACCGCGACGGTCGACTCCGTCATTATTGAGGTCTTGCAAACTCTGATCGATGAGATTTTTCTTCTTGTCTGGCATTTGTCCTCCGTGGTTTGTGACGTTCTGAGTGGATAACTGGCGCGGATCGCTTTTATTCCCGGTCAAAACGGAGCCAAAGCAGAATTGTCTGAGGTCTGAGCGAAATCGAAAGGACGAGACCTCATTTTGCTCGCTTGTGTCAACCATACTGAAGAAGTTACCTTCGCGGACTTCGCCTGTTGTCAGCAAGATGTAACGGGTAAGTAAAGATTTTGGTAATAAGACCTTTTTCAGTCCGCTTTGCCGTCAGTGTGCGAGCCGCAAGCCGAGACTCATCGAGCATCTAACCTGGTAGGTTTACGCCGCTTAGAAAGCCACCCAAATGCCCGGTCACCGCGACAACAGCGACTGCGAGAAGTTCAACCGCCAGGCGATAACTCGGCAAGACAACCGTCCGTCGTCGCGCGCGGAAGTGCACCCACCACACCAGCCAGATCATCACCGTCGAAACACACGCCAGAACGAGGTGCAGCAACAGAATGCCCTTCAGTTTCTGTCCCTCGAGTTGGAACTGCCACGCGAGCAGCCCGGTAGCGAGAACCGGAACAGTCGAAATCGCCGCCGCCAGCAGGTTGTAGTACGCTGCCTGCGCCAGGCCACGTCGCTTCGTCCATTGCGCGATAAAATCGAACGCCACTGCTGTGAGGAACAGACCGATTGGAAAGTGGATCAGCACGACATGTTGTGCGTGCTTGGCCAGAAGTGCCGTCTTAAGATCAAAAGGATTTGCCATCGCCATTCCTCTTCTATATTTGCTGAATGTCCTTAATGCCTACGCAATTGTGGTTCTGAATCCTGCTATGGCGCGTGTTCACTCCAATCTGAATTCGTGCTAGCGGTGAAAAAGCCCTCACCCCCGCGTGAAAAGGAGAGGACCAAAACGCGGGAGTGAGGCTCGCACACGCTACGGTAAGTAGCGGAACGAAGTAAGAATCATTCCATCCGGTCCGTGCGGCTCTCCGCACTGGATTCGGCCGCGGTTCGCCCTTCTCTCCAGCCGTCATAAGGCTTGAACCAGATGCCGAAGGTGCCTTCGATCAGCACATTCCCTCGGTGACTCCAGTTCGCTCTCTGACTCGTTGTGCAGAACCGACGGCACTTGGTTTTATTCCGTGGTATTTTTTGTGGGCTAGGGGAATAAAACGCTCGTCGGCTGGTTTACCCTTGTGTGCATGCCGGAAGAGAGTTTGCCATCGGAGTCGTTCGAGCAGCTAGCCATGCCTCACTTTGAGCGGCTCTATAACTTTGCCTGCTGGCTGACACAGGACCGGCAGGAAGCCGAGGATCTTGTGCAGGAGACTTATGCCAAGGCGCTTAAGGGGTTTTCTTCGTTCCAGCCGGGAACGAATTTTCGCGCCTGGATCTACAAGATCCTGAGGAATGCGTTTCTGACCTCCCGTACCGGGCTGAAAGCGACGGCTACCGTGCCGCTCGATCTTGAGGGCGAAGAGGAAGCCTTGCCTGTAGTCAAGGAAACGCCGGAGAGCATCCTGCTGCAGCGTTCGGATGGGCAGATCGTACAGCAGGCCCTGGAGCAACTGCCAATCGCCTATCGCGAGATCCTGCTGCTGTGTGAGGTCGAAGAAATGTCCTACCAGGAAATCTCTGCCACTCTCGCCATCCCGATGGGAACGGTGATGTCGCGTTTATCCCGTGCCAGGAAAGCGCTACGCGGCGGCCTACAGCAACAGTTTGCAAAAAGGATGAACTAAAATGGTGACCCATGGTCTGTGAGTCTTGGAAGGCAAAACTCGACAACTGCCTGGACGGCGAGCTCCCAGAGGAGGAAATGCGCGGCTTTGACGCTCATGTGCGCAACTGCCCTTCTTGCTCGGCGGATGCGCTTGCACGCGTACAGATGAAGCGCGCGATTCAAGTCGCTGGAAAACGTTACGCTCCCAGTGCTGAGTTTCGGAAGCGGATGCAGCAGAAGATTGCTGCAAAACCGCAGCGCAGTTTTGGTCTGGGATGGACATTAGCCGCTGCGGCAGCCGTCATTCTCGTGGTCGGAACGTTGACTTCGGCCTATCTGGGAACTAGATCCGGCAGAGATCAGGTTTTTAGCGAGATCGCAGACTTGCACGTGGCAACCCTGGCCAGTTCATCTCCGGTGGATGTGATTTCCACCGATCGGCATACGGTGAAGCCATGGTTCCAGGGAAAAATCCCCTTCGCGTTCAACTTGCCGGAACTCCAGAACACAGAGTTCTCTTTGCTGGGAGCGCGGATGACCTATCTTGATCAAACGCCGGGCGCACATCTCATTTACGACATGCGGAAGCACCATATTTCTGTGTTCGTGTTCCAGGAACGCTCACTGCCGGCCGGGTTGGACGACAATTCCCTTTCGCCTAAGCAACTGCCGTTCAACCTGGAAACATGGAGTCAAGGCGGGCTTCGCTATTTCGTGATCGGCGATGCGAGTGCTGCGGACATCGATAGTCTTGCGAAATTGTTTAAAGCCGCGTCATAGATTTGACGTCGGTCATTCTGATCCTTTGTACGGTTCTCGGGATTCGACCCCAATCGAGAACTGAGGCGGAAGCTTGTCTTTTCTGCAGCGAAGTTAAGCTCGATGGACACCTCTGTCGCGCCGGCTCTTTGCGCTGCTGCCGCTTAAGCCAAGAACTTATCCCGTCTCATCGCCTAGGACACGAATCCAATCGCGGCTACTCCGGAACGGTCACGACCTCTCCCAATCGTCAGCCAGGCTACAGCAGCGCTTGCCAGAGACAGCCCTGCGCAAGCCAACATCACAATTCGAAATCCGAATACAAATGCTTCCTTGACGGATTCTCCGATTGCGGTACTGGTACTGGGATTGAGGCCATGGGGAACCTGCAAGCCCGCGAGCTTGATCTCGTCTGCATGAAGTTCCTGCAGAATGGCAGGCGACAGCGAAAGATGAGCCAGACTGTGGTTCAGTTCAGCACCAAAGGCTCTGACCATCACGATCCCGAATATCGCAATCGCGAGTACCCCGGCTATGCGCGCCACGGCATTGTTGATTCCAGACGCTGAGCCGACGCGGTCTTTACTTACCGAGTTCATAACGATAGTGGTGAGAGGAGCTACCGTGACCGCCATTCCAAACCCGAGCACCATGATCGCCGGGAAGAATGTTCTCCAGTAGCCCTCTCCGACCGACGGCACTGCGAACAGGGCAAACCCAAAAGCGACAATGAGTGGACCAGCGATCAACGGAATTCTTGGACCATAGCGGGCGACAAGTCCGCCGGACCAACGAGAGAGAAAGAAGATGAGCAAAATCAACGGAAGGACAGCAGCACCGGCGACTGTGGCGGAATAGCCTTGGACTTGGATCAGATTCAGTGGGAATAAGAAAAAGAAAATTCCAATTGCGGCGTATAGGAACAGTGTAAGCAGGTTTGCACCAGTGAAGCTGCGGGACTCGAACAAAGCCAGCGGGAGCATCGGTGAAGCAGCGTGACTTTCGACAATCACCAAAGCGATAAGACAAGCAATGCCTAGGATCAAACCCCCGAAGACCAGAGGATTTCGCCAACCCAGGTTGACCGATTCCATGAACCCGGCAACCAAGCCACCTAATCCAACGGTGGCAAGCAGCGCTCCTGACCAATCTATGCGGCCCGCGCGGGCCATACGCCTCTCCGGAATATGCCAAAGCGAAATGGCTATCACCGCTGCGGCGAGCGGGAGATTGATGAAGAATACCCACCGCCACGAAGCATGCTCAACCAGCCAACCGCCAAGAACCGGCCCGATAGCGGTTGTGATTGCGGTGAAACCCGACCATGTTCCAATCGCGCGGCCACGACTCTTCTCGTCAAAAGCCACACTGATTATCGCCAGACTGCCAGGCACCAGGAGTGCAGCGCCAATACCTTGAATGCTCCTCGCGATGATTAACTGATGAATGTCCAAGGCGGCGCCGCAAACTGCCGACGCGAAGGCAAAAATCGCAATACCGACTACAAATATCAGACGGCGCCCGAACAGGTCCCCGAGCGAACCTCCGACAAGAATCAGCGCGCCCAGAAGCAAGCCGTAAGACTCGATGACCCATTGCACATCGACTACGGTTGCGTGAAACTTGGCTTGAACTGCTGGTAGAGCGACGTTGACGACCGTCCCATCGATGAAAG
>Ga0302179_10001476_pt1 | contig 14127 bp, 17 predicted proteins | sample I_Palsa_E3_1_FD_198788 | JGI IMG/M metagenome (GOLD analysis project Ga0302179, IMG submission 198788) | Peat permafrost microbial communities from Stordalen Mire near Abisko, Sweden - I_Palsa_E3_1 | ecosystem: Environmental > Terrestrial > Soil > Palsa > Peat permafrost | place: Sweden...
TGTCGTTCCTGGAGCGGTCGGCTCGGGTGTGGCCCGGCAAGACCGCCGTGATCTACGGCGCGCGGCGGCTCACCTACTCGGAGTTGGCGGCCGAGGCGCAGCGGGTGGCACGAGCGCTGCAGGCGAGCGGTGTCGGACCGGGTGACCGGGTCGCCTACCTGATGCCAAACCTCCCCGAGATGCTCATCGCCCATTACGCGGTCCCGCTGGCCGGCGCGGTGCTTGTCGCCATAAACACCCGGCTCACGGCCGAGGAGGTGGCGTACGTCCTCGGCCATTCGGGCGCGAAAACCATGGTTGTCGACGCCGCGCTCCTTTCGACGGCAGTGGCTGCCGTGAAGGACGTGGAGGCTGTGACCGAACTGGTGGTCGCCGAGGACACCCAGCTTGGACCGGTGAATCCGGATCTGAGCGACGAGCCGCGGCTGGTGAGCTACGCCGAGTTCCTGGCCCGTGGCACGGGAGAACCGTTGTCCTGGTCGGTTCCGGACGAGCTTGCCCCGATCGCGATCAACTACACTTCCGGCACCACGGGGCGCCCGAAAGGCGCCGTCTACACCCACCGCGGTGCGTACCTGAACTGTTTCGGCGAGATCGTCCACTCCCGGCACGACGAGAACAGCGTCTATCTGTGGACACTGCCGATGTTCCATTGCAACGGCTGGTGTACTCCGTGGTCGTTGACGGCCATCGGAGGCACGCACGTGTGCCTGCGCGAGGTCCGCGGTGACACGATCTGGCAGCAGCTGCGCGAGCACCACGTCACCCACCTCAACGCGGCCCCGACCGTGGTGAGCAGCATCCTGAACGCGCCCGAGGTCGGCCCGCTGACCCGGCCGGTCCTGATCACCACAGCTGGCGCACCGCCCAGCCCCACGACCATCGCGCACATGGAACACATGGGCTTCCAGGTCGTGCACGTCTACGGGCTGACCGAGACCTATGGCCCGATCTCCTACTGCCAATCCCAGCCGCAGTGGGCCGGGCTGTCATCCGACGAGCGCTCCGTCCTGCAGGCTCGCCAGGGCGTGAGCATGATCCAGGCCGAGGGCCTGCGGGTCGTGGACGAACAGATGGCCGACGTCCCGGCCGACGCCAGCACGATGGGCGAGATCGTCATGCGCGGCAACAACGTCATGGCCGGCTACTACCTCGACCCGGAGGCCACCGCCCATGCGTTCCGTGGCGGCTGGTTCCACAGCGGTGATCTCGGCGTCATGCATCCTGACGGGTACATCGAGCTGCGGGACCGTTCCAAGGACATTGTCATCTCTGGTGGAGAGAACATCTCCACTGTCGAGGTGGAGCAGGCGCTTATGAGCCACCCGGCCGTACTCGACGTCGGTGTCATCGGCATACCCGACGACAAGTGGGGCGAACGCCCGAAGGCGTTCGTCGTGCTCCGGGTCGGCCACAGCGCAACCTCGGAAGAGCTGATCGCGTACGTCCGCACCAAGATCGCCCACTACAAGGCCCCTCGCGAGGTCGACATCGTGGTCGGGCTGCCGAAGACATCAACGGGAAAGATCCAGAAGTTCGTGCTCCGCGAACCCGAGTGGGCCGGACGCACCCGCCGCGTACATGGCTAGCTTTTCGAGCCTGGCATCTGGTGAGCACTGCCGCCGATGAGTCCCTGAGCCCGCCCGCGTCCTACAGTCAGCGGCACGATATGAGGCTCAACCGGAAGGACAGCCAGCCATGCCCGGCTCAGACCCGCTAGCTCAGACCATGGACGTGCCTGGCGCACACCTGTATTACCAGCGGCAGGGCGCCGGCCCGCTGCTGGTCATGATCGGCTCGCCGATGGACAACGCTGGCTTCGCCGGGCTCGCCCGCGCGCTCGCCGACCGCTACACGGTGGTGACCTATGATCCCCGTGGCATCGGCCACAGCACCCGCGAGGACGCCACTCAGGATGTGACGCCCGAACAGCAGGCCGACGACGTCCACCGCCTGCTGTCGGCGCTCGGCGCGGAGCCGGCCCACGTCTTCGGCAGCAGCGGCGGGGCCGTCGTCGGGCTCGCGCTGGTCACCGCCCACCCCGGCCAGGTGCGGACACTGGTCGCCCACGAGCCTCCGGTGATCGAGTTGCTGCCCGACCGCGAGCAGGTGCGCGCCCAGATCCAGGACATCTACGACACCTACCGGGCCGACGGGGCGGACAAGGCGATGGCCGAGTTCATGGTCCAGGCCGGCCTGGGCGAGGTTCCCGGCCAGGAGGCCGGTGCGCCGCGCTGGGAACCCTCACCGGAGCAGCTGGCGACGATGCGCACCGCGACGGAGATGTTCCTCGGCCATCTGCTCCGTCCGACCACAAATTACCGGCCCGACGTCGAGGCCCTGCGAGCGTCACCGGCCCGCATCGTCGTCGCCGCCGGGGCCACGTCGAAGGGGCAGCTCGCCCACCGCAGCGCCGTGACTCTCGCGGACCGGCTCGGTACGCCCGTGGCCGTGTTCCCCGGCGACCACGCCGGCTTCGCGACCCTGCCCGAGCAGTGCGCCCTGGTCCTGGACCAGGTGCTCACCCAGGTGACCTGAACTCGCGACCGCCCTATCCAGCCGGTACCGGCTGTCGCCGGTCGCGGCCTCCCCGTTCGCCAGCCAGGTTTCCTGAGCGCAGGCTCTGCGGGTCTTCTGAAGGGTCTACATTGGGTCGGACGTTGGCAGGTTCCCGAGCGGGGCGGAGCACATGGCATGTGCCGGAAGATCCTGATCATGCTGGCGGCGGCCGGGCTGGGCGTGAGCGTGGCTGCGTGCTCCCGCACGGTGCCGGACCAGGACGCGGCATCGCAGCAGGTCGCGCGGACCGCAGCCGCGGGGACGTCAGCGGCGGCGGCTGCGGCCGCCGCGGCGGAGTCGGCCACCAAGCGCCGTTCATCGAGTCCTACCGCGTCGTTGGGCCTGCTGACCGAGCCGGGGTCCGGGATCGGGCCGATATATAAGCTCATCACCGGGGCGAGGCACTCGGTCGACCTGACGATGTACGAGCTAGCCGACCCCACCGCGGAAGCGGACCTGGCCGCGGCCGCCGCCCGCGGCGTGGACGTCCGGGTGCTCCTCGACCAGCACCTGGAGAGGTCCGCCAATACGGGTGCCTACGACTACCTGAACGTCCACCGCGTCCACGTCCGGTGGGCCCCGGCCGGCACCACCTACCACCAGAAGACCCTCACCGTCGACGACGCCACCTCGGTCGTCATGACCCTCAACCTCGTCGCCCGCGACTATCCAGGCACCCGTGACTTCGCGGTCATCGACACCAGCCGCGCCGACGTCGCCGCCATCGTCGCCACCTTCAACGCCGACTTCGCCGGGCGGGCCATCAGCCCGGCGGATGGCGCCGACCTGGTGTGGTCACCGACGAACGCGAAGGCGTCGGTCCTGTCGGCCATCGACGGGGCCAGGCACACCCTGGCCGCCGAAGACGAGGAGATGGACGACCCGGCCGTCACCGCGGCCCTGGCCGCCGCGGCCCGGCGCGGCGTACACGTGACCATCACGATGACCGCCGATTCCGAATGGGACCAGGCCTTCGCCGAACTAGCCCGGGCCGGCGCGCACATCCGGCTCTACCCGGACCAGGCCAGCGCCCTGTACATCCACGCCAAGGCCATCGTGGCCGACGCCGGGCGGTCCGGCCAGCGGGTGCTGGCGGGGTCGCAGAACTTCTCCGTGGCCAGCCTCGGCTACAACCGGGAACTGGGCATCCTCACCAGCGACCCGCGCATCGTGGCCGCCATCGCCGCCACCCTGGCCCACGACTACGCCGGGACCGCGGCCTACTCACCGCCGCCCGCGGCCACATCCGGCGCCAGGTGCACGGTCACCGCGACCGTGTATGAGGCCTCCCGCCACGAGAACAACGTCTCCGTGCACTCCAACCAGCCCGGCCAGGAGGCCACCGCGAAGGCGGACGGCTACTCCCGCAGCTACCGGACCAACGGCTCCGGCTACGCGCTCATTTACCTCAACGGCCCCCCGCCCGGCGCCCGGATCACCGTGACCGTCGGCCGAGCCACCTGCACCACCAGCGACTAAGGTGTAGAAGCAGCGCAGGCACGTCAACCGGGAGTCCGACGGCCCGGGACGGGAGGAGGGCAGACGAATGACCACTGCCGGAGAAGCCATCCAGTATTTGCGGTGGAGGAAGGACGTGGCCGACCACGACTACGCCGCTGCCTCCAGCTACCTCAGTATCCGTTTTGGGGAGAGCCGGGCGCAGGAGGTGTCGAAGAAGCTGCAGAAGCTCCCGGTAATCCAACGCCGCGCCAACGACATCCTGCGGGCTACCCAGCGCGTCCCGCTGCCGCTGTCGGACCCGGGCGTGCTGAGAGACCTGCAGAAGGTGCTGGCCGGGGAGAAGCTGTCTCCGGTTCTCATAGCGGACGGGGATATCGCGGACGGCTACCACCGTGTCTCCCTCGCCTACGCGCTCGACCCTTACGCGGACGTGCCGCTCAAGCTCGGCTAAGAACTGCCATTGTCACCTGGTAGGTGCCAGCGGCAAGTTCGAGACCAGCCCCGCCCCGATCCTCGAGCGGAGTTTATCCGGGGTTGCGTACTACCCAGATGTGCTTGATCCTGTCGCCTGCGACGTCGAACGCGAACACCGTCACGCCGCGCGTACCCGCATCAAGGATCTAATACCCGATGGCGCCAGCGTGTTTACCGGGGCCAGCGAGACCCTGCGCTTGTCCGGCTCCCTCGTGGTCGCCTCGGCCAGCGGAAGCCAGCTACCCAGCTACGCCGGCGGAGCCGCCCGCGCCATCTGGATCGTCGGGGCACAGAAAGTAGTAGCCGACCTGAGCACCGCGCTGCGCCGCGTTGAAGACCACTGCCTCCCGCTGGAAAGCGCCCGCGCCCAGGTGGCCTACGGATGGCCCAGCGCCATCAGTGCGAGGCAGGGGCCTCCGTTCCTTCTCCGGCCCGGCCAGCAGTGTGGAGAGGTTGGCGGCGGCCAGGGAGGTGTGATGTCATGACGCCGGCCGCGCCATTTTCTGCCCTTTATTCGGAACGGGCAGTGGTTCCTCGCCCATCACCCGCCTGCCGGTAGAAAGGGCCAGAGCTACCGTTGAAGATGAGGACAATCACGGCGAGGCCGACCAGCCATATGAGCATGCCGATGATCAGCGTGGCAGCATTGCGCGCTGTGCGGAGCGAGATGATCGGCAGGCCCAGGGTGCCGAGAACGAAGAGCGCCACCGAGACGCCCCTGGCCCAGCTTCGTCCGCTGCCGTTCGCCCACGCCATCCAGAGCCACGCGCCTGCCGCGATCAGGGCACCGATGACCAGGATGCCGGCCCGGAAGTTCACAGCGGTGCGCAGCTGCGCCGAGGTGTAGTGCGGGTGCGCCGTGAGAATAACCGAATTGAGGCGGCCTCTGGTGACCAGCGCGATGATCAAGTTGACCACCTCGAGCGCCGCACCGGCGTACATGAGCCTGACGGCACTAAGCACCGTACGCGGCGGCCGGGCGCGCTCAACCTGCTGCGGAGATTGTGAGACCGGATACGGCTTGTACATACTGTCCCCCTAGGCGCACAGCCTGTCCCCCCTAGGCGTACGGCCAGAATACCGCCGCGCGCCCTGCTGGCCAACGCGTCGACGCTGCCGTTAGTGCCGGGGGCGCCCGGCTGGCGTCTCCGCGGAAACGTCGAAACGACCGGTGGTACTTGCCGTCACGGCAGCAATCTCCGGCCGAATACGGTGAGCCAGCCCAACCTCCCGTCCCTGCCCGGGGTCCTAAAAGCATGCGCGTGCGACATGGCATCCGGCCGGGCAGCGGATGATTCGTGCGAAGGATGATCGGCCGCGGCGACCAGCCTGCCCTAAAGGGCCCGCCGCGGATGGCTGCGGGCATAGCTGGCCGGGGTGGTGGCCGTGTGCCGCTTGAAGTGGCGGCTGAAGTGCGCCTGGTCGTAGAAGCCGACCGCGGTGGCCACGTCGGCGGGCGCGTCGCCCCGGAGCATGAGCCGGCGGGCCAGGTCGATGCGGCGCCCGATCACGTAAGCGTGCGGGCTCAAGCCGAACTCCCGCCTGAAGCTGCGCACCAGATGCGGGACGCTCCGCTCGAGCGCGGCCGCCGCCTGCCCCAGGCTGACTTGCGTCGTCACTCGATCGTCGAGGAACTCCCTGAGCCGCCGGGCGAGGCCCGGCTCCGGCCCGGGCGCCGGCCGCGGAGCCCGGGTCAGGTGGCCGGTAATCCGCTCCCCGATCAGCGCGAGCCCGGCCTCGGCGTCGAGCATCTCGGTGCGCTGCCTCAGGCCGTCATGCAGCCCTGACAGCGCGGCTCGCAGCGGCGGGTCGGTGATGCTGGTGTGGTCGACCGCGGCGCCAGTCAGCCCGGCCGGGAAGAACGCGGCGTCCAGGTAGAGCTCCCGTTTGCGGAAACCGCGGGCGCCGGGTGCCGGGCGGCCGTCGTGCACCACTCCGGGAGGCAGGATCGTCACGGTCTGGCCCGCGGCCCCGCACGGACGGCGGTCGAGGTCGTAGCGGATCGCGCCGTCGTCGACGATCAGGACCGCCCAGTTCTCGTGACAGTGCGCCGGGTAGGCGTAGTCGACCAGGTGGGCGTGGAACACCTCGTGGATCCCCGCCACCCGCGGCGCCCAGGCCTCGATGTGGCACCGGCCCGGCCGTTCCGTATCCATGTCAAGAACGTACAAGACGCAGGTCTCGCCGCGGCCGACGATGGAACCGAGGGCAGGAAAGGACCGATCCCATGACCGCCAAGATCAACCTCGCCGAAGCGCTGGCTACCTTCGGCGACATTTACAGCCCCCGGATCGTCGGCCGGGTCAACGACTACGACGTCAAGGTGGCGCACGTCAGCGGCGAGCACGTCTGGCATGCTCACGAACGCACCGACGAGTTCTTCCTGGTGATCGACGGCCGGTTCGACGTCACCCTGCGCGAGCCCGGCGGCCCGGAACGGACCGTGGAGCTCCGCGCCGGTGACATCTTCGTGGTCCCCCGGGGCGTGCAGCACAAGCCGTCCTCGCCGGGCGGCGCCATCATGATGTTCGAACCGTCGGGAACGCTGACGACCGGTGACCGGCACGAGGGCGACATTCCCGCTCACGTCGACAGCACCACCGGCCATCCGGTTCACGGGAGGTGAGCCGGCGGCGAGGCGGCCGCGGATGTTGGTGCTCCGCGCCGGTGGGTGCTTCGCCGCGATGCGCATGCGCCGGCGCAGCGAATTGACCAGGACCACGGCGGCCGCAAGAATGGCCGCGGCGTCCGCCAGCGGCGACTTTTGCCACGCTTGGCGGCATACGCACCGGAACGGGCGAAGCGGCGTTGTGGCTATCGAGGGCCGCGGGTGCTCCAGGCTCGTTCGATCTGGCGGAGCAGGGCCGGGTAGACGACCCAGTGCCGGAACGGGGCGATGAGCGCCATGTACGGCCGGCCGAGCCGGCCGCGTGGCTTGACGTAGACGGCCATCTGGCCCTGGTAGCGGCCGTGGCCGCGATCGACCCAGGCCAGGTGCATCACGGCGTGCACGGTCTGGTTGGAGATCTCCGCGGCAAATTCGGTGTCGGTGCGGTAGACGGGCGCGAACAGGGAGCCGAACGTCATGCCGGCCGCCGTGCCGCGGAGGTCGGGCGGGAGCCGTTCGGTCAGTGAGGTCTCGTTCCGGCCTGGTATCGGGCGGTCGGCGGGGTCATCCCAGCCGAACCAGCGGCCAAGCTGCCAGCGGACGGCGAACATCAGCCGGGTTATGGCCGGCGCCTCGCGGGACAGATCGCGAGACGCCATGACCTCGAGCAGGTGCGAGAAGTCGTCGGCGCCGCCGTACACGGGCAGCGCCCAGACGTCCTCCAGCGTGAAGTCCGGTGCGATCTCGCGGATACGCCACGGGCGGGATTCGTGCACTGCGTTCGGAACCCTCATGCCGGCCCTCTTCCATACGGCAACGTATGGATCTTAAGCATGTCTGCTTGCGCCGGTCAATACGGTGCCGTATAGATATGTCGTGGCCAAGGTCAGGACTCCGCGCGGCGCCTGGGTGCACGCGGCGCTGCAGGCCCTGGCGGCCGGGGGCCCGGACGCCGTGCGGGTCGAGACGCTGGCTGTGTCCCTGGGGGTGTCTAAGGGCGGTTTCTACTGGCACTTCGCCGATCGCCAGGCGCTGATCGGGGAGATGCTCGACACCTGGGAGAAGACGGGGACCGAGGACATCATCGCGCGGGTCGAGAGCCAGCCAGGGGATGCGCGGGTCAGGCTGCGGAAGCTGCTGGAGATCACGACCTCGCCGGAAGGGCTGGCCGTGGAGCTAGCGGTCCGGGACTGGGCGCGGCGCGACGGTGCTGTCGCCGGGCGGTTGCGGCGGGCCGACAACCGGCGCATGGAGTTCGTGCGCTCGCTGTTCCGGCCGTTCTGCGCGGACGGGGACGATGTCGAGGTCCGCAGCATAACGGCGTACTGGCTGGTGATCGGCAGCTACTTTGTCGCCGCCGACCACAATGGCAAGACCCGGTCCCAGGTACTGCAGCTCGCCATCGACCGGCTGCTGCGGTAAGGACCGGTGCCCTGGCGGTGGCAAGACGGTCTACACCTCTCTTAGCGCGGCCGCGGACGTGGCCCGGCTGCAGACCACGTTCCGCGCCTACGGCATCCGGCACAGGCCAGGCGCAAAAAGCCCGACGCGTCGTTGACATCAATGCGCAATTGAAGTTCTTATGACCGAACGTACCGGGTTGCTCGCGGCCGGTCTGCAGCGTCGGCATCAGTGGAGATCGAAAACCCGCCGAAGGGGGCCTCCCGTGACCGAGCCGAAGACGCACACCCTGGACGTGCCGGGCGCCGTGCTCCGAACCTACCTGCGGCCGCCGTTTACCGAACAAACCGAGATACTCGCCCCCGGTCAGCCTTGTTGTCAGCCTGAACGTTGGCTGGACCGGCACTCCATGGCAATGGCTAGCGCTCGCCTCCGTCGCTCGCTCTAGGCGCCGGGATCGCGGGAGGCTGAGGAGGGTTCCGGCTTAGCTCGGCGTACCACGTTGCCATGGCCATGTTGACCGCGGACTCGATGTTGTCGAGCTGGTTTTGCATCCGCCGAAGCTGCGGATCGATGTCGGCATGCATCCGCCGAAGCTGCGGGCCGATGTCAGCTGTGATTGCCGTGCGGAGGTAGTGGACACATAGTGTTCCACCTGCGATAACGCCGAGTAGCGCGCCTAGGACGAAGATGAGCAGAACCATGACTCCTCCAGCTGCCACAGGTCATATAGACAGTATGCACTACGATCACAGCGATATGGAAGAGTCAAAGTGACATATGTCAAATCGACAGTATCTTTTGACTAGTAGCAGAGTGCGTACTACCATAGGGTCTTTCGCACGTCACTGGTTACGCAGCGTAGGCTGGACCGAGTGGAAGTGGCTCAGAAGCTCAGAAGCCTGCTGGATCGCGAAGCAGAAGTTCCGAACAGGTTAGCTGCGACACAGCAAGGAAAAGTTAACCGTGAATCCCTCGTGCTTGATGAGGTCAGCAGTACGCTAGCGCAAACTTGGCGCAAGCTGTCGATCTGCTACCTTTCAGAGCGCCAAACGCGGATGAGCCAGCGCCGTCGGCAGGAGGGGGACCGGCATGGGAGATACCGACATGGGAGATAGCACGAGCCCATTGATGCTACGTCGGCGCCTTCGAACAGAACTTCGAACAGCACGCCTGGATAGCAACCTAACTCAGGAGCAAGTCGCAAAGGCCATGGAATGGTCTATGTCAAAGATGAATCGGATTGAGAAAGCAAAGTCCGGAATCAGCGCTAATGACCTTAAAATGCTCCTTCCGCTCTACGGCATCACAGATAAGGCGCGGGCCGAGGAACTAGTCGCCCTAGCCCGGGAGGCTAGAGAAAGCCCATGGTGGAATCGCTACAAAGGCGTCGCGCCTGAAAAGCTCCTGGAACTGATCGACTACGAATCTGCGGCATCCGCTGTGAGTCAGTTTGAGCCAATGTTTGTTCCTGGTATTCTCCAGACTGAAGAATACGCACGAGCCGTTCTGCAGGTTCACTATGATGAAAAGTCCGCAGCTGAGCGATTGGCCGCTATGGTTGATCTCCGCACTAGACGGAGAGGTCTGCTGACCAGGGAGAATGCGCCTCATTTCGCGTACGTACTAGACGAGCCCGTCATCAATCGCGTAGTCGGCAGCTCTGCCGTCATGAGTCGGCAGTTCCAGCATTTGGCCAATCTCGCGAAGCTACCTAACGTTACGATACAAGTCGTGCCGTTCACGGCTGGCCTGCATCCCGGAATGAAGGGACCTTTCGAGGTCGTTCAGTTCGCTGATACGCCAGACGAGAATATCGTATTTCTCGAAGGTCCGCGCGGCGACTTCATCAGCGAGGATCCAGAGGAAACGGAGAATTACCTGGAAGCCTTTAAGCGCATCACGGAAGCATCACTCGGCCCATCGGACTCGGTAAAGCGCCTACTCCAGGCCGCGGACGAGATGACATGACGGGCGAATCTTCCTAGGCGTGCCAGCAACGGTCAAGTCCTGCCGTTTGGCCTAATACTAGCCTGATCGCCCTGTTTGGCATACACTGCACGGTGATGGAAATGGATGCTGCACTCCTGAGCCAAACTGGCTCAGGCAGGTGCAGCTTCACCAGCACTCCCGCAGGCTGGCCGGACACTCTGTATACATCCGCGGCTGCCAGTGCCCGCGGAGGTCCCGCCACACGGCGGGGAGGGGGGTCAGTGGCCGACTTCGAAGAACCGTGCATCGCATGGCGTAAGAGCACGGCATCCGATGGCAGCAATTGCTTGGAGGTAGCGGCGGTGGACGGGTCCGTGCTCGTCCGCGATTCCGCGAATCGGGACGGGGCAGTGCTCACGCTATCGCCCGCAGCATGGTCAGACTTGCTAGCGCGTACGTGCAGTAAGGATGTCGGTTTCCGGGGAGCCTAACCAGGCCGCTTCCAGTGCCTGCGCGCCTACTGGCCACCGGAGAAGCCGAGCGCCGAATCATCGAGATGGAGCGAAAGCGCCTTCGCCTGGAAACGCCACCGTAGCCAGCCTGCCCAGGCTCTGCACCGTTGCGATACCATAATGGTATGGCTATGACACTTCGCCTGCCACCCGAGATCGAAGACCAGCTCAAGCAGGTCGCCGAGGTTGAGCACCGCAGCGTGCAGCAGACGGTCCTGGTCGCGATCGAAGAGTACCTGTCGATGCGAGAGACCGCCGAGATCCTCGCCGATCCATCAGCGCTGCGAGGCCTGGCCGAAGCTAGGGAGTCTGAGCAGTCCGGCGACGTGGTCTACGGCGCCGAAGCGGCGCGCGCGCTTCTGGCTGAGCGCAAGCGGTGAGCTCCGGGCCTTACGAGCTTGGAATGACCCGCCCGGCCCGGCGCGCGATCTCGGAGTTGCTCGCGGAGGACGTAGCCGCCGCGGCTGTTGAATTCATCACCGGACCGCTCCTGGAGGCGCCTTACCGGGTCGGTAAACCGCTCCGGGACACCCTGTCCGGCTTTCACAGCGCCCGGCTCGGTACTCAGTGGCGCGTGCTGTACCGGATCGACGAATCAAAGCATGCGGTCATCGTTCAGGACATCCAGCACCGTTCGTCCGCCTACCGTCGCCGGTAGGCGCGTGGCGGCCAGGGGCCGAAGTATTCGACGCGTGGCGCAAGGGTCGTGAGGACGTCTGGGAAGAACTACGGTAATCCGCCTCGCCGTCGGTGTTGCCGCTCCAGCCATCCGCAAGGATTCTCTGCGTGCCATCGCTGTGACCTCGACCGGGTCATGTCGAAGAACAGCAGGTCACACTCTTTTCGCTGGCACTGGCGGAGGCGGCTCAGATCGATGCCGTCGAGCTCCTCGATAACGCGACGGGCCAACCCGGCCACCGGATCGGGGTCGTGCCAACTCATGTCGCTCTGCACGGCACGGGTGCCCATGATTAGCTGCACCGTCCCGGTGCAGCCTGAAGCCAGCTCGTTTATGACGTCGACGGCGCGACTCGCTGGCGGGCGGCGGAGGGCGACGCAATCCGCGAGCCCGGAAACCGCGTCGGCGAGCCGGGTGAGGGCTGGGAGGTCGTCTTGGGAGAGAACGGCGATCGCCACCCCGTCCTCGGCAAGCGCCCGGCGCGCTCCACCCACGTCGGCGAACGGCGCTCGGGGTCCGGTTTCCCGGCGGCGTCGCCGCTGGAGGTTGGCCAGCGCGACCAGCACCGACGGGTTCATCCGGTTACTGAACGGCGACGAACCGGCGCCTCGGACTGGCCACCAGACGGTTAGCCTCGAGCGCATTCGGATGCCCGGCGTACTCGGCGAGCACCTGGTCGGCGCGTTCCCGGCTTTCCCAGCGGCTCACTACCAGCAGGTGGCCGGGGTCGTCGAGATCTTGCAGCAGCTCATGTCCGATGTAGCCCTGGTAGCCCTGCATGTCCTCCCAGATGCGCTCGGTCGCCGCGCGGCCTGCTGCGCTTGCCTCCGGCGGAAACTGTGACTCCCAGATGGAGTAGACGCTCATCTGACCTCCTCAAGTGTCACGATCTAATAATATTATGGACCGTGCCATGTCTGCCCTGTGGCTAGCAGGGTGGCGCCGGCCGCCACGGTGAACCACCCGGTGGCCTTGCTCTGGTAGCCGGTCAGCTGCGCGCGCTGGGTCTGGGTGAGCTGCGCTACACGGCCTGCTGCCGCGCCTTGTTCCAGCGGCGGTACAGCACGTACATGACCGGCGGCAGGAGCCACCACCACGCCGATGGCCGGGCCTGCGCTGCCTGGGCAGCTGCTGCCTTGCCCTGGATTCCCTCGCGGTCGACATCCATTTCGTTGAGCTCGACCGAGCCCTGGTAGAGCGGCCCGGCTACCAGCAGCCACGCCCCTGCGAACGTGGCCCAGGCGATTACCTCATCCATAGGGCGTAGCCTCCTAGTACCCCTTCCCGGGCACCTCGCGGCCGGGCTCGGACGCGGTGCTCCAGCTCGTCATGGCCCTCACCAGGGCGTGGACGAGGCGGTCGAAGCTGCGGTCGATGCTGACGGGCATGCCGAAGCCGCCGTTGGCCTCCAGCGAGACGAATCCGTGCAGGGCGGACCGGAAGACCCGGATGGCGTCGATGGCGTCGTCACCGTGCAGCCCGTAGCCGGCCATTACCGCCGCTATCACCGCGACGAACCGGTCAGAGACCGCCTGGTGGTCGGCGTCGCCGGGGGCCGGAGCGCGCTCGGCGATCTGGTAGCGGCCCGGATGGTCCCGCGCCCAGGCGCGCCAGGCGTGAGCCATCGCGACCAGGGCGTCGTCGCGGGCCAGGCCGATGGCGGCCCGGCCCAGCACGTCGCCGGCCTCGGCCTTTCCCCGCTTGGCGATGAGCTGCCGGAGGGAGTCGAGGCTGGCGACGTGCCTGTACAGCGATGGCTGGCGCACCCCGAGGCGGGCGGCGAGGGCCGCCAGGGTGAGCTGGTCCGGCCCCACCTCGTCGGCCAGCTCCGCCGCCGCGGCGACCACCCGGTCCGTGTTCAGTCCAGCCCTAGGCACGAGCGGAGTCTGGCTGGAGGAAGGCGAGCATGAGCGCAACCACCTGGTTGGGGAACTGGTCGTGCGGGTAGTGCCCGGCACCCTCGATCATCTCAAGGCGACCGAGGCCGGACGGCAGGGCAGCAACGATCGCCGAGCCCTCGGCGTGCGAGTCGGCCCAGTCGGGGTCGAGCGTGCCCATCACGACCAGGACCGGGCAGCGGACGTTGCCGAGCTGCGCGCCTGCGTCTGCCGGGGCGCTGCGGAACATGCTTTGCAGTGCCTTCATCCGGCCCGGCTCCCGCAGCATGGAGTCGATGCGGGCGAGCCGCTCCGCCCAGCCGGCCGGCTTCACACCGGGGTAAGCCACGGCGAGGTACGAGAGCCAGGACCGCACGCTGCCGAACGCCGCCACGCCGAGCAGCCGCAGCCCGCCCTGCCGGAAGCGCTTCACCCGCAGGTCACCGAGCCGCGTCGACTGCTTGCGGGTGAACGGCCCCAACTCGACAACCGCGGTAATCAGCGAGGGCTCCTGCGCCGCGGCGATGGTGGCGGCGCCGCCGGAGATCGAGTGGCCGACGAGCACGGCCGGGCCGCCCAGGTGGCGGATCACGGCGAGCAGGTCGCCGGCGATGGCGGTGCGGC
>Ga0302179_10001477_pt1 | contig 14121 bp, 10 predicted proteins | sample I_Palsa_E3_1_FD_198788 | JGI IMG/M metagenome (GOLD analysis project Ga0302179, IMG submission 198788) | Peat permafrost microbial communities from Stordalen Mire near Abisko, Sweden - I_Palsa_E3_1 | ecosystem: Environmental > Terrestrial > Soil > Palsa > Peat permafrost | place: Sweden...
TGATTCATTAGATGAGCCTCGCCACGGTTTGCGGAGTTACAAGAGTGCAGTGACCATCGGCGCAATATTCGCACTCGACATCTCTGAGTTAAAACGATGAGCGTGTCTGACATCTTTTGAAGTCACGTAGATGTCCGAAAACACGTTTCTTGCACGGAGTCGATTCAACTCGTGTGCTCATCGCAAGAGTTGATGTCCGAGACTCAACCGAGCCAAATACAACATCAGCCCTGCGTGCGAAGTTGTTTAAAATTGAACACTCCTGGGCACGGTTCTTCTGCCGTGTTCTCGCTTAGTCTTGGAGTGATTTCCCTGCGGTTATACACTCATTCTGGCGAATATGATTCCCAGTGACGAAGCAGGATGAATCACCAAACCCTAGGCACCAAGGGTAAGAGGATATTCAGTCTTTCACCAGCCATGTCAAAGCTTCCCCTCGGGTCTTAAACGGGGGGAAGTCGCGGCGGGAAAAACTTTTCAAGTCCTCATAAAAGCCCTTAGGAAAACTCTCGATTCCCGTGAACGCCGACTTCTTGACATACAGCTTGTCAAAGACAGCGGTTTCTTTTATGACCCGAATAGCTTCCGCGTCAAAGGATGCCCCGGTGAAATCGGATAGTGTCAAGACTGAACCAAGCGAACGGGTAGTCACAAAGTCGGGAACTGCCCGGAGAGTCTCTTCGACCTCAGCCGCCGAACAATCTGATACGTCTACGAGCAGAACGCTTTTACCCTGATGGGTGACGAACAGAACTCGGTCGGCTATGCAGAACGTTGTGCCTGTTCCTTTGTTGGTTGACAGAGCTGTTCGTTTATTTGTTGACAGAGCTTCCGGCTTCGCAGTCACCGGGTCGTGGAATAAAGGCATGTTTACATTGTGCCGAAGCGCCCCGCCGCTGTCTGATCAAGACTGCACAGTTAGGACAGCCGACCAAGCAGAAAGCCGGATTAATTCGCCATTCGGTGTTTGCACTCGCGAATTGCTGTTGAAGATCAGCTTGCACGTCCGTCGTCCTGCTCAATGCCGATATCAGAATAGGTTGACGTGTTAAGCTGGCAACCGGTTGAGCGGCCCACAAGCGTTCTTCCCTATTGATCGCGTGAGGCATCTATGTCCATCGGGCGAACATTAACTGGCATCTTGGTATTGGCAGCCTCTATCAGCGTTTTCGCTCAAACCGCGGAGACGAAACCGCCTGATGTCGGCAGCAGTGGAGCTATTAGCAGCGAGTCGCCAGCGACCCCCGTGCCGAACCCGAGCGGCGGTCGAGTCGGCGCTAAGGCAGCAGATGGCGTGGAAATCCTGACTGACACCATGGGCGTGGATTTCGGCCCATATCTGAAGCGTGTCGTAGCCATCGTCCGCCAGAACTGGTATAACCTGATGCCGCCGTCCGTCTATCCGCTGGTCTTGAAACAAGGCAAGCTGGCGCTGGAATTGGTGATTCGGAAAGACGGCAAAGTAAAGGGCATGGCAACATAGTGAAAATAAAGGACGGAAGCGACGGGTTACCGGTGTAACTCACGGTCTTCAAAACCGGCGAATCCCACTCTGTGGGATTGATGGGTTCGACCCCCATTCGCTTCCGCCAAAACATGTCTTCGAAATCGCGGCCCGCCAAGGTGTCGGCAGAGACGAGCAGCGCCACGGAGATCAGAGCTACTGCGACCGAAAGCGATCGTCGCGCCAAGGCCCCAGAATGATGTACAGGCTCGAACAAATTTATCTTTATTGCTTCTCGAACTATTGCTTCTCGAACTCGAACGAGCAGGCGCGCCCCTCGATGCGTTTGCCGGTTCCTGACGCATCCTTGAAATGTGCGTCGATACTATAGCTGTACTCGGTACCCCTCGGCGTATCTCGCCCAGGCACATATTCCTTGGATCCCGTGCGACCTGTTGCATAAAGTTTTGCCGTGCCGTCGGCACTAATTCTCCCCTCGATGACGAGGGAACTCGGCTGGCCTTCAGTGCCGTGCACTCCACGGAGGTTGCCGCCCTTCACTTCGCTGACGAACCGGAACGAATAGCCCAGTGCATCCCTCGCCGCTTCGCAGGAGACGGTCGTAAGCCATTTGCCGTCGAAGCTTTCTTCTGCAATCGAAAGGCTCGGCGAAAGTAAAAGAGCGAGACCTACCAGAAACACATTCGCGCCTGGCAGCGCAGCCCTCGGTAAGTTCATGACAGTTCCTCGTCTCAGATAGAAAATTATATTCGCCCAATTATGGATGATCAGCCATCGAACGATTCTCGTTGGCGATCATTGTGGCCAGTCCCTCTGTCCCGTGCAGCGCCATGGGGCGAAAACATCAACGACCTGCGCGGCCGGCACGGCGATTGAGTGCCTGTGGATTTCTTTTCACCGGGAATTCATCTTCGATTTACCTGACTGTAACTATGCCAAGACTACCTTTGTTTGCGTAGTTTGTTTGGCCTTGTCCGTTTGGAGGGGATCCAGGTTTTTGCCCGGTTTTCAGGCGCACAAGTAGCACCTGGTCTCGGCATTTGTCTGATCAAAGTCAAAACGATGAACCCTTTGCGCTGAAAAACTTGAATGAGTCCTAATTTTGGAAGCCCGATGTTGAAGCCCCTCCTTATAGTTTTGTTCTGGGCTCAGTACTTTGCTCAATCCCATACGGTCCTCCATGCGCAAGGTGCGCCGGAATTCTGTCCGCGCCCCATGCCCGGCAGCGTAGTCACAGAGCCAGAGGATCTTCGCAGCCGCAACGGCGTGCTCAAACTTGCGTTAACGGCCCACAACGCGAAGCAGAGCGACGGATCCACTCGTTATTGCTACATCGATGAGAACGGCCGAGAATCGCCCACTCTCAGAGTCAATCCTGGCGATCTTGTGGTTCTGACTTTAAAAAATGATTTGACGGCTTTCGGACCCGATGGAACAACGACAGTCCATGAACACCAGCATGTGGATACCGCGAAGAACGGAAACGCGTGTGCCAGCGACTCAATGACGCGGGAATCCACCAATCTGCACTTCCATGGTTTGACGATTCCTTCCATCTGTCACCAGGACGATGTCCTGCACACGTCGATTCAGCCCGGCGACCCGCCTTTCGAGTATCGATTCCGTATCCCCGAAAACGAGCCCCCCGGACTGTATTGGTACCACCCTCACATTCATGGTTTCACGAAAGAGCAGGTCCTCGGCGGTGCGTCGGGCGCCATCGTCGTTGAAGGAATCGAGCGCGCGGACAAGGCGATTGCAGGATTGCCGGAACGAGTTTTGATTATTCGGGACCAGGATCTGCTGAACCCGAACGCCCCGCCCTCGAAATCGGAACCCGTTCTGCCCAAGATGCTGTTCGATCGCGATGGTGATGCCGCCAATACCGGCACTGGATTCGGCAAGCCGGCGAAAGATCTCTCGATCAATTTTGTGCCCGTACCTTATCCGGATTATCGGCCGGCAATCATCGAGATGAAACCCGACGAAGAGCAGCTCTGGCGCGTGGTGAATGCCTCGGGAATTACCTACCTCAACTTGGAAGTCTTATTCGGCCATACCCCTCAGCCCCTTGGCCTGGTGGCAATGGATGGAGTTCCTCTTAACGAGAACGGACTGCCAGTGGATTTTGTAGACTGGCAAACTCATCTCGGCGTACCGCCGGGCGCGCGCGTGGAATTCATAGTAAAGGGGCCTCCCGCGGGCGTTTCGGCACTTCTGGTCACGAAAACCGTGGATACGGGACCGAGTGGCGAGAACGATCCGAATCGCGCGATCGCCACGATTGCGGCTTCCAAGGATGCGGCGGAGCCCTCGTCGGAACTCGCCTCCTTACCGGTGCCGCTTCCTCCTTCGCAGAGGCCATGGCTCGGAGGTGTAACACCCGCGCGGACCCGCAGGCTGTACTTCTCCGAGAAGCTTCTTGACCCGAACGACCCTAACAGCGCGACTGAATTTTACCTCACCGTAGACGGGCAAACGCCTGTGCAGTTCGATCCCAGGTCAGGCATCCCGAATATCGTTGCGAAGCAGGGAACGGTAGAGGATTGGATCATTGAAAACCGGTCAAACGAACTTCATGCGTTCCATATTCATCAACTGCATTTTCTTCTGCTCAATTACCGCGGCATGCCGGTGAACGAGCCGTTTCTTCGCGACACCGTCAACGTGCCTTATTACGACGCCAAAGCTCTCGAATATCCGAGTGTCCGGCTGCGGATGGACTTTCGCGACCCAAGTACAGTCGGCGACTTTGTATACCATTGCCACCTTTTGGAGCATGAAGATGGAGGAATGATGGGACTGATTCGCGTAGAACCATGAGCGGGTGACGGACAGTTGCAGACCGAACTGACCCTCACTCAAAACCAATCAACTGAGCACGACTCGAAAACCAAAGATTGCACGTTACCGGATAAAACGACTTTCTATTCTATGTCCACCCTAACCCACCACCTTAGACCTGAGGAATGAGGAGAAGAGGAAATGAATTTCGCAGCAATCGCAGCCAAAGGGGTGCATTATTTGCGCGTTGGACTGGCGGGGCTCGCAATGTTCCAGTTCGCAATCTGCGCACCCTTCGCCAACGCCGCTTCTGAACCGCAACAATCACGCGACTCGGCAACCACCTCGCCGATCAAGCACGTTATCGTGATCATTGGAGAAAATCGCAGCTTTGACCACGTCTTCGCGACTTACGTATCCCAGTCTGGGGAGTTTGTCTGGAATCTGCTTTCCGAAGGCATCGTCAATAACGATGGCACTCCCGGTCCCAATTTCTCTCGATATCAACAGCACAATGCGGTTGACCAACAGCCCGATGGGTTCCTTTTGAGCCCGCCTCCCGCAACATCCGCCCCCAACTTCCCGAACAGCGTTCTGCCGGCACCGCTCATCGGTGGGCCGAACAAAAAACTTTCCTACATTCCGAACAACAGTCTAACGATGGCAAAAGCCTCCGAGAATGGTCTGCCCTCGGATTACTATCAATATCTGATCGTGGGCGGCACCACCCAGCCGAACAAAACCCCGGACACGCGCATCACCAATGTCAACTCCTTGCCGCCCGGTCCATTCCAACTGACGAACGGAAACACGTTTACGTACCACAACTACGCGGCGAGTCCGGTCCATCGCTTCTACCAGATGTGGCAGCAACTGGACTGCAACCTCGAACACGCCACATACCAGAATCCATCCGGCTGCGATGCCCTGCTGTTCCCGTGGGTCGAGGTCACGGTGGGCGCCGGCACGAATGGTGCACCGCAGGCTTCCAACTTCAGCATTGAATACTCGCCCAGTGCGACGACGACGGGTGAGGGTTCAACCAGCATGGGCTTTTACAACGTTCAGAACGGCGATGCTCCGTACTTCAAGAGCCTGGCCGACAAATACGCCATGAGCGACAACTTTCACCAGTCGGTCAATGGCGGCACGGGTGCGAATCACATCATGCTCGGTCACGGTGACGCGATCTGGTTCAGTGATGGAAAAGGAAACCCTCGTGTTCCACCGAACGGCAAGACGGTATTCACGGCCCCTTACCAGGGCGGACCCAACCCAGATGCTGGCGTGGTCAATGAAATTGAGAATCCCAATCCCGCGCCGGGAACCAACAACTGGTGGATAGAGGATGGTTACGGCAATACCAACAATGCCGGTTATCCACCACCCTATACCGCATCGCCCGTTTCTGGCGGCGGATCGTACAGCAATTGTGCGGATCCTTCGCAGCCGGGCGTTGGTCCAGTCGTGACTTACCTCAACGCGATTGGTATCGATCCACATTGCCAGAAAGGCCATTACTACCTGCTCAATAATTACAATCCGGGCTGGTTCGGCAACGGCAAAAATGCCTATACCGACCAGAACCCCGCCAACACCCCGTTTACGATCCCACCCTCATCGACCCCGAGCATTGGCGATTCATTACTTGCCGCCGGCATTTCGTGGAAGTACTACGGCGATCAATGGAACAGCTATGTTCCGGACCCCTATCAGATCAACTACGGTGCAATGGGAGCGACGACTGACGAGTACTGCAACATTTGCAACCCGTTCCAGTACGACACTTCCATCATGGCCAACGCGAGTATCCGCACGGCGCACATCCAGGACACAGCGAACCTCTATTCGGATATCAAGAACGGCACCTTGCCAGCGGTTTCCTTCGTCAAGCCGAGCGGCCTTGTGGATGGACACCCGTCGTCTTCGAAGCTGGAGCTTTTTGAAGGCTTCAGCAAGAAGATCGTTGATCTGGTAAAAAACAACCCCACTTTGTGGAAGGACACGGCGATCCTAATCACCTTCGACGAAGGCGGCGGCTATTATGACTCCGGCTACGTTCAGCTGCTGGACTTCTTCGGCGATGGCACCCGTATTCCGTTACTCGTGGTATCTCCGTACGCGAGCCCGGGGCACATCTCCCATCGCTATGCAGACCATGTTTCGATCCTCAAATTCATCGAGAAAAATTGGGGTCTGCAGCCGGTCACGACGCGCAGCCGGGACAATTTCCCGAACCCGGTCGCGGAACCCGATAACCCGTACGTTCCGCTTAACTCACCGGCGCTGGATGATCTGTTTGACCTGTTCAATTTTTCCAAATGATCGTTCAGGAGTAATTCTTATCCGAACCGGCCAGGAAAAGATTCCTGGCCGGTTTTGTTTGACCGCCGCTATTCCGCGAGGTCGTAGTTCAAGTTTTGCCCGAGCCATCGCTCGATCTCCGCGACGCTCATCCCCTTGCGTTTGCTATAGTCGGCGACTTGATCACGGTCAATCTTGCCGAGACTGAAATATCGAGATTCAGGGTGGGCAAAGTAGAGTCCGCTCACGCTCGATCCGGGCCACATCGCAAACGACTCGGTGATCAGCATTCCGGTGTTCGCCTGCACGTCGAGCAAACGCCAAAGGGTGCCCTTTTCCGTGTGATCCGGACACGCCGGGTAGCCCGCAGCTGGCCTGATCCCCCGGTACTTCTCTGCGATGATATCTGCGGCGCTTAGACCCTCCGCACAACCGTAACCCCATTCATCGCGTACTCGCTTGTGCAGGCATTCGGCGAAAGCCTCAGCCAGGCGATCGGCCAGGGCCTCCGCCATGATCGCGTTGTAGTCATCGTTCGCGGACCGGAAGCGGTCGCACAGTTCCTTCAGGCCGATCCCGCTGGTTACCGCAAATGCACCGATATGATCGAGCAGTCCCGCTTCTTTCGGCGCGATGAAGTCGGCGAGAGACCGGCAGGGCTCGCTGCCCTCCTTATTTGACTGCTGGCGGAGGAAGTGGAAGCGGTCGAGCACTTTTTGGCGTGTGCCATCCGTGTATAGCTCGACATCGTCGTCCACGGCGCTGGCGGGAAACAAGCCGTATACACCGCGCGCCGTGATCAACTTGTTCTCAATGATGGTTCCGAGCAGAGCATTGGCATCGGTGAAGATTTGGCGAGCCTGTACACCTTGCGCCTCGTGGTCAAGAATGCGGGGGTAAACACCTTTCAGGCCCCAAGTATGGAAGAACGGCGTCCAGTCTATGAAGTCGCGCAGCGCGGCCAGCGGAAAGTTGTTTAGCACGCGCACGCCGGTAAACGAGGGTACCGGCAGGTCTTCGGCACGCCACTCAATGGGAGTCCGCCTTTTTCGCGCGGTCTCAAGCGACACGACCGTCAGGCGCGGCGCGGAGTGGGCCTTGCGAAGCACCTCATAATCGGCGCGATGCTGCGCCACGAACGCCGGCTTGCCCTCATCGCTCAGAAGACTGGTGGTCACAGGCACCGCCCGGCTGGCATCCAACACGTGGACCACTGGCTCGCTGTAGTGCGGAGCAATCTTGACCGCGGTGTGTGCGCGGCTCGTGGTTGCCCCACCGATGAGCAGGGGCAACTTGAAACCCTGGCGCTCCATTTCGCGGGCCACGTGCACCATCTCGTCGAGAGACGGAGTGATCAATCCGCTGAGTCCGATCATGTCTGCTTTTTCCGCCTTGGCGCGTTCGAGGATTTTTTCGCACGGGACCATCACCCCCATGTCGATCACTTCGTAGTTATTGCAGGCGAGCACGACGCCGACGATATTCTTGCCGATGTCGTGGACGTCGCCTTTGACCGTCGCCAGTACGATTTTCCCCCGCGCCTTGACCACCTGCCCGGACGCAGCCATCGCAACTTTTTCGGCTTCCATGTACGGTGTCAGGTGCGCCACAGCCTTCTTCATCACGCGGGCAGACTTGACCACCTGGGGCAGAAACATCTTGCCAGCACCGAACAGATCGCCCACCACACTCATGCCGGCCATCAACGGCCCTTCGATCACTAATAGAGGGCGGCCGAACTTGAGGCGGGCTTCTTCGGCATCGACTTCGATGTACGCGTCGATTCCCTTGACCAGCGCGTGAGAAAGGCGTTCCTCGACTGTGCCATTGCGCCATTCTTCGGCCTTCTTTTCACTTACCGCCTTGCCGACGCCTTTCAGCTTTTCGCCGTAATCCACCAGCCGCTCGGTCGCATCGGGACGGCGGTTCAGCAACACGTCCTCGACCAACTCCTTCAGCTCGGGTTCAATCTCCTCGTAGACCTCGAGCATTCCGGCGTTCACGATGCCCATGTCCATGCCAGCGGTGATGGCGTGATAAAGAAATGCGGAATGCATGGCCTCGCGGACCTTGTTATTCCCGCGAAAGCTGAACGATATATTCGAAACCCCGCCGCTGACCTTGGCGTGCGGCAGGTTGGCCTTGATCCAGCGCGTAGCGTTGATGAAGTCAACCGCGTAGTTGTTGTGCTCCTCCATGCCGGTCGCGACGGTGAGTATATTGGGATCGAAGATTATGTCTTCGGGAGGAAAGCCGACCTGGTCGACCAGTATGCGGTACGCTCGCTCGCATACACGGATCTTGTCGTCGTATGTCGCGGCCTGCCCCTGCTCGTCGAACGCCATCACCACGACCGCCGCGCCATATTTCAGAACTTTACGGGCATTCTGGCGAAACTTCTCTTCGCCTTCTTTCAGCGAGATCGAATTGACGATTCCCTTGCCCTGCATGCACTTCAGGCCGGCCTCGATGACTTCCCATTTCGAGGAGTCCACCATGAAAGGCACCTTGGCGACTTCGGGTTCGCTCCCCAGCAATTGCAGGAAGCGTGTCATCGCCGCGACGCCGTCAACCATGCCCTCGTCCATACAGATGTCGAGTACATTCGCCCCGTTCTCGACCTGCTGCCGGGCAACGCTTACCGCTTCTTCATATTTGGCCTGTTTGATCAGCTTCGCGAACTTCGGCGAACCAGCGACGTTGGTCCGCTCCCCGATCATGATGTAGACACCCGGCTGCTGGGTGAATGGTTGCGAACCCGAGAGACGAAGAGGCTTCGTCTCCGTGGCCTCGGCCACGCTTGCTGCATCCGATCCGCTCATGCCCGACTCGCGATCTCTCTCGGGCGGGCATAGGATTCTTCAATCAGCGTCGTCCCCCGCATCCGCGGAGGCTTGCCTTCGAGCGCCTTTGCGATAGCCGCGATGTGCTCGGGAGTATTTCCACAGCAGCCGCCGGCGATGTTGATCAACCCTCCCCGCGCAAAGTCGCCCAGATAACGAGCCATGTCCTGCGGGCCCAGATCGAAGCCGGTTTCCGACAGCGGATTCGGCAGGCCCGCATTCGGGTAACACGAGATCGCCACGTCCGCCTTTTCCGAAAGCTCCTCCAGAAACGGATACATCAGATCGGGACCGAGAGAGCAGTTGAGGCCCACCGACAACGGTTTCACGTGCCGTACCGCGTTCCAGAATGCTTCCGTCGTCTGCGCCGAGATCATCGTTTCGCCGCCGCGCCCCACCGCCGCCGAGATCATTACTGGCAGTTCCGTGCCATCCTTATCGAACACGTCGCGGATTGCCACGAGTGCTGCTTTGGCGTTTAGCGAGTCAAAGATGGTTTCGACCAGGAGCAGGTCTACGCCGCCGGCGATCAAGCCACGTACCTGTTGAGCGTAGGCCGTCTTTACCTGATCGAAAGTGACCACTCGAAAGCCCGGATCCTCGGCATCGGGCGAGTTCGACAGGGACACGGTCAGTGGCCCGATCGCTCCGGCCACGAACCGCTGACGCGAGGTTGCGGTTCCGACACGATCGGCCCACTCGCGGCACTGCCGCGCCGATTGCTCATTGATATCCCACGCCAGGCTGCCCAGAAACGGATCGTCGACAATCTTTTGGTAAAACGCGGGATCCTTGCGGCGTCCGTGCTCCCGCGGATCGTCGACAAAGAATTCGCTCTGGGTGATGCTGGTTGCCCCGAAGGTGTTTGTCTCGATAATGTCCGCCCCTGCCTCCAGAAACCGGCGATGAATGTCGCCAATCATTTCTGGCTTAGACAGCGAGAACAGGTCACCATTGTTCAGCAGGCTCTTCGTCGAGTCCTTGAATCGCTCCCCTCGGATGTCCGCTTCCGTCATGCCGTAGGTGCGGATGGTCGTGCCCATCGCTCCGTCGATGATTGCAATTCGATCGTCGAGGATCTTTTCGAGAGGATGTTGGTGGGCTTTCGTCATATTCTTTTGATGATTTCAGGCAGGATTCGCTTCCGCCCTAACTTTGCAACCTTTTTCGCAAAATACACCCTATACACCTGTCTAATTATAGCGATTGGCAAGATGTCCAAGGCCTGAGCCGTGAAAGTCCCGACAAAATCGGGGTTTTCGTGTTGAATATTCGGGGGAAGACACGGCTCGCCGGTTCAGGAGGAAGAACGCTGATAAAGCCGTCGCTGATCGTTTCTGATTCTCAGCAACAACCGTTCATCGCTCTCGTTGAGGGCGTCCTCGCCGCTAACGGTCGAGAGCAACTGGCTGGTAGCGACTGTTTCGAGACAAGGGGATACGTTGCTACTTGTCCGTCCGTTCAGTTGGCCGGCGGCCAGGCCACTCTTGGCTTGGGATTACTTCAGGGTTTCCCTCGCGCTGAGCGAGCCGTGGTTAAGGAAGGAAAACAGAGCCGTATAATGCGAAGGCTTATGCATTCCATTGCCATGGTCGCACTGCTCGCGCTTCAGTGTTTTGTCGTGCTGTTCGTGGCGCTCCACAATTGGATTCCCCTTGGAACACTCAACAATGTAAAGGGCGTCAGGGTGGAGTTCCCTACCGGCAAACTTTTTGTCGTCACGTTGATCAATTTCGCCCCGGTTGCGATCGGACTTGCTGCCACCGCCTTTTACTTTGGCAGAGTCTACCCGGGCTGGGTCTTTTGGTGGTTGTGGGTCACCTACGGACTTGCATGCTACGGTTCGTTCAGGGCGTGGTGGATGCCGTATCTCGCTCGCCCGGACCCGCAGCGAGCCGCTCGCTACCGAACGATGTACGCAGCAACACACGCCTTTCTGCCGGAGCGCAACGGCATCCGGCCGAATACGCTGCACGTGCTCTTTGACATTGTGACCGTCGCCATACTCATTGATTTGGCCCTTCTGACGGCGTAGCCAGACTGACCGGCCTTCTTGCAATTCATACCCCGCGTGATTGGGAATAAGACACGAACTCTCATGGCATGAGCAGGATAGCGACATGAAATCAAGCGGAGGAGCAGGATCAAAGAGCGGATTACCAGAGACCAGAACCTGGGTGCTGCCGGCTCCGAACGCTGGGGTTTGCTGAGCCGGATAAACGTGTTTAGCCGCGCCTGCCTTGAACAATTTCACCTACAACTTCGTTAGAATTCGTCGTACACTTCGCTGTATGTTCGTGCGTGGTTGCGATGAACGACATATTTCGATTGATTCTAGCTTCTCGTAAAATCCGGCTTGGTCCCCTCGAACAAAGGGTTCTGTCCGCCATGTGGCAGCAGCCGGACGGTATCACGATACGCGAACTCCGGGACCGCGCCAAGATCGGACGAGCCTATATAACGATTGTGACAACGCTCAATCGCTTGCGGAAGAAAGGATTGGTAGACCGGATCGCCCTCGAAGGAGCGAAGGTGGTGACCTTCCGGTACGTGCCCCGGTATACGGTAGCGGAAGCAAAGCGAGAGCTCGCGAGCAATGCCATCCGTCAGCTCCTTGGTCTGGACCTGGCCGGACCCCTTCTGCTTTCGCACATGGTAGAGGAAATCAGCAAACACGACGCCGAGCTGCTCGATGAGTTAGGGCGCCTTGTGGATGAGAAGCGCCGCAACGGCGCAAAGTAACTCGACACGCATTGTCGGTCGTGACTGAAGGGTGTATTATCGATGCCGTTTCTGAACCAATAACCAATAACGGTTCGTCCAGCACTCGCGACGCGCAACTGCTGCGCCAGCAAGAACCCATCGAGAGGAACCGCTGGGAAATTGCGGATCTGGAGAAAACCCGGGAGCAGTCCTGATGTTTGACCTGCGTGGAATCGCCGTTTCGCTCAACTGTTTCGTGCTCCTCTACTGTCTGCTGTCGGTGCTGGTTGCAATCGCGTGGCGCCCCCTGAAACCTTTGCATGTGGCGCAACAGAGCGTGGCCGCGATACTGTTCGAATTGCGGATCTTTCCGCTCGTAGCCTCCGTGATCGTCACCTTCGCTTTGATCGTGCCATCGTTTCAGGTGCTCGAACCGCTATCGATCGATGAGAGGATGGGCGCGATGCCGCTTGCGCTCGGGGTTTGTGCTCTCCTCTTGATCGCCTACAGCATCTTTCGCGCAATCGCAGCCCAAACCAGGACGAAACGAGTAGTGACACGCTGGCTTCAAGGTGCGCAGCCCCTGAAAACCAATACCAACTCCACCGTCACTTTCCAGTCTGGACGGGAGAGTCCTCCGCTCATTGTGGTCGGCGTCCGCAATCCGAGAGTGTTGGTTTCAGAATCCACCATCCGTCTGTTGAGTCCTGACGAATTAGACATGGCACTGAAACATGAATTTGAACACATGAAATCGCGCGATAACTTGAAGAGGCTCATCTTGATTTTTTGTCCCTTTCCCGGGATGGCGAAGCTGGAGAGTGCCTGGGCGCAAGCCGCGGAGCTCGCCGCCGATGATGCGGCCGTCTCGAATCAGTCTGAGGCCCTTAACCTGGCTGCAGCCTTGGTCAAGCTTTCACGCTTGGTTCTGGTCAAATCTCCTCCCGTCTCCGCCACGGGCTTCGTAGCCGGTTCCGTCAGCCAGCGGGTCACGCGTCTTCTTGCCTGGGATGAAGCGAGTAAGGCTCGGCGCGTGCGAATTCGCACTTGGTTCTTGATTCCATTTGCGGTCGCCGTTTCGTTGTTGGTGACCATCGCCCACGGGCCGGTGCTGGCGCGCACGCATGCAGTGACCGAGTGGATTGTCCGGTAAATCAGCGGTTTTTGGGCGCTAGTCTCTATCGGGAGACCCTCCCCGTGCTGACGCCTGCGATTCGGCTCGATGAGTCCCTGGGATTCAAGCACATGGATGCGAACCGAATGATCCCTCCCAACACGCACGAGTCGATGTGTGCCAGGAGTCAGTCTTGGTATGAAAAGGGACGGGCACGGGAAAGACCTTAACAACTTGAGGGTGTGACCAGAACATGAGAGGGACGAAACTCATGGGAAAATGCTTTCGGTAGTCTTATGGGTTTGGATTTTCCTGGGCAGCGCCTCAGCCCCTTGAGCAGGCTCGCAGACATATATGTCCGGAATAATACCTGTTGCGTCCGCATACATCTCGGCAATTCTTGCCTGGAATCCGGTGGCGCACTCCGACCGCACCAGATTCACCGTGCATCCGCCAAAGCCGCCACCCGTCATGCGCGCGCCATAGACGCCCCGGCGTGACGAAGCCAGATCGACAAGCAAATCGAGTTCTTTGCAACTCACTTCATAGTCGTCGCGCAGGCTGGCATGTGAGCCGTACATCAATTGGCCAAATTCCTCCGGGTGCCGCGACTCGAGAGCGCCGGCGGCGGCGACGACTCTTTGATTTTCGGTGACCACATGGCGACAGCGACGATAGACTTGATTTGGCAACGCGTCTCTGTATTTTTCGAGGTCATCTGGCGAAACGTCTCGTAGCGCACGGATTCCGGGAAGAAACGGCTGCAGCAGTCTTACTCCCTCTTCGCAGTCGGCGCGGCGGCGATTGTACTCTCCGGATGCGAGTTCGTGCCGAACCATGCTATTACAGACGACAACGCGAATATCCTGTGGGATTGGAAGTAATTGATACTCAAGAGAGCGGCAGTC
>Ga0302179_10001483_pt1 | contig 14105 bp, 12 predicted proteins | sample I_Palsa_E3_1_FD_198788 | JGI IMG/M metagenome (GOLD analysis project Ga0302179, IMG submission 198788) | Peat permafrost microbial communities from Stordalen Mire near Abisko, Sweden - I_Palsa_E3_1 | ecosystem: Environmental > Terrestrial > Soil > Palsa > Peat permafrost | place: Sweden...
CAATGGCGAAACCTAAACTGATCATTCGGCCGTTCGTGAACCAGCGTCGCCGTCGAGGACTTAGACGCCGCCCTACCAAATCGGCCATGATGGTCATCGGGAATCGTCGAACGCAGTTACTAGACGCGGCGATGCAAGCAATTCAGATTCACGGTCTCGAGAACCTGACGCTAGAGAAGGTTACAGATATTGCCTCAGTGACGCCGGCCGTGGTTAGTTTCCATTTCGCGAACAAGAAAGGGCTTCTTGCTGAAACTCTGCGGCATCTCGCTGTGGACTTTGATAGTCAGTTGCGAACGAGAGTTGAAGTTATTGAAGATCCAAGAGAGAAACTGAGATGCGTTGTGCGCATGATGTTGGATGAAGAGATCGCTTCCGAGTGCCACGTGGCTGTTTGGTATTCGTTTATGGGCGAACGTGGTTGGCAGCACTTCTACCTGGAGGTCACGGGGAAATATGACAGGCGGTTCTACGATTTCATCATAGACTGCTTCAGAGAGCGTGCACGGCAATTAGGATGCAGGCCCTCCGACCAGGTGGTAGATAGTGCGACACGCGGCTTCATTGGGATGCTCGACGGGTTTTGGCAAGAGATTCTCTTCGACGATTCTAACTTCGATCGTGCTGCGGCTGCGCAGCTGTGTGGCACCTATCTTGACCTGCTGGACTCCGCATTCCGCAGTGCGAAGAATAAAAAATAGACGCCCGTGAGCAGTCGGGAGCTGGAAAGTGAGATATATCTCGGCTTCATACCGTGCGTGAAGTGTGCGTTTACTTCCTTCAGGCGCTGCAACTACGAACTACGAGTGTGACTCAAAGCGGTGATAGTCCGGTACGGTATGTGAGTGCGATTTATGCAAGTGTTCAGGCCTGTGCCAGGAATCTGTCGGAACTCAGGTTGGGAGTGCCGTAATTGTGCCTTGGTGAGGTTGGAGAGAAGGATAGCAAGCGCTGCAAATGATTGATTACTAAACCCCTAAACCAGATATCTGACTGAAAATCCGCGTGTCGGTGGTTCATTTCCACCCCTGGCCACCATTAGCGCAGAGGCTTCAGCCCAGCGCGAGTCGACTCTGGGTGGCGGCGGGATCAATTTCCTGGGCCTGCGCAGGATAAGTATGGGTGCTGATCAGCCGCTCGAATTCCTTCGCGGGCAGAGCTTGGCTGAAATGAAACCCCTGGTACTGATCGCAGCCCAGCTTCTGCAGCAGTGCGAGCTGGTCTCCCGTCTCAACCCCCTCAGCGACCACTTTCAGATTCAGACTGTGAGCGAGGGAGACCATGGCGCGCACGATGGAGGCATCCTCCGGGCGGCTGGTCATCTCTTTCACAAAGGTGCGATCGATCTTGAGCTTGTCGATCGGAAAGCGTCGCAGATAGCTCATGCTGGAATAGCCGGTGCCGAAATCATCTACTGAGATCAGCACGCCCAAACGGCTTAAGCTCTCCAGTATATAGATCGATTCCTCCGCATTGCTCATCACCGCGGTCTCGGTCAGTTCCACCTCGAGAAACCGCGGCTCGAGTTCTGCAGCCGTCAGGGCGCTGCGGACCATTTCGACAAGACTTCCCAGTCGAAATTGCGAAGGAGAGACATTCACCGCGACTCGCATCGGACGGTCGGCGTGCCGCTGCCATAGTTTTGCCTGCCGGCAGGCTTCCCCTAGAACCCACTCGCCAATCGAGTCGAGTAACCCACACTCCTCGGCAATGGGAATGAAATCCGCCGGCAGCAGCAGCCCGTGCTCGGGATGTCGCCAGCGGATCAGCGCTTCCGCGCTATGCACCCTGCCGGAAGCCGTGTCGACTTTAGGTTGATAGTGCAGTTCAAATTGCCCGGCAGCGAGTGCCGCGTGCAATTCGCTCTCGAATTTGACCCGATCGCGTGTGGAGGTGCTCGTTGCAGTGGCAAAGCATTGGTAGGTGCCGTGCGCACTCTGCTTGGCGCTGTACATAGCAGAATCGGCGTGCGCGAGCAGCATCTCGACGCTGACCCCGTCGGTGGGATAAAAGGCGATGCCGATGCTTGCGGAAGTTCGAACGTCGACTCCCTGTATACGGATCGGCGGTTTCAGGACCTCAATCGCCCGGGTAGCGATCGCGGGAACCTGATCCCGCGTCTGGATCGACGCCATCACGATCACGAATTCGTCGCCCCCAAGACGCACTAGTGTGTCCAGGCTGCGCACGACGCTCTTCAGGCGCAGCGCGACCTCTTTCAGGAGCTCATCGCCTGCGCCGTGCCCCAAGGAGTCGTTGATCACTTTGAAGCGATCGAGATCGAGCAGAAGTACGGCAAATTCGTGTTGTTCGCGGGTGGCGTGAGCGATTGCTTGTTCGAGCCGGTCGTGCAGGATGACCCGATTGGGGAGCCCGGTGAGCACATCGTGGGTCGCAAGCTGCTGCAATTGATGGTTCGCCGCCTCCAGTCCCTTGGTGCGCGCCGCGATGACGTGCTCCAGATCCTCCACGTGGCGCCGGAGCATTCGTTCGTTATGCCATTTGCGGCATAAGGCACTTGCTGCCTGCAGCACCTCGATCGATTCAAACGGCTTTTTCAGGACCAGGAGCTTGTCGGAAGGACCTAGCCGGGAGCGCAGCTCCGACCATCCGTACTCCGTATAGGCCGAACAAATCACGACTTGTACATCCGGATCGACCTTCCACAGCTGTTCGATCGTCTTTAAACCATCCCAGCCTGGCGGCATGCGCATGTCAATGAAGGCCACAGCAAAAGGACGGCCCTCAACCCGTGCCTGTCGAGCGAGCTCCACACCCGCCTCACCCTGTAGCGCACTGTAGAGCTCATAGCACGAGTCCTCGTTCTGCGTGAGCACGTCCCCCAGCAACAGCGCCTCCTCCGCGGCGAGTGCTGTGTCCGCGCTGGTATCTCGGCTCAGGATCTTCTTGAAGTCCTCGTGGATGGCCGGGTTGTCATCGATCGTGAGCACTCGAAGAATCGGGGGTCCACGGAACGAGGTCATAGCGAGTCCTTCGCGGGAGTGATTGGTAGTTCGAGCCTGAAGGTGGCTCCGCATCCTGGGCCATCGCTGGCGACCTGCAGTGAGCCTTTGAGCTCCTGAGCGGCGAGCGCTGCGCTGTGCAGGCCAAACCCATGGCCGCCGGGGCGGGTGGTGAACCCGTGGTTAAAGATTCGAGTCATATTCTCGGTTGGGATTCCCACGCCGTTGTCGACCACCGCGATCGCGGCCCCGAGTGCACACCGTGTGACCTGAATCGTGATGCGTTTGTCGCTTCGTCCCGAGTCCTCGCAGGCATATTTGGCGTTGCGAATGAGATTCACCAGAATCTGCAGTACTCGGTGTTTATCTACCGTGACGGCAGGCACGTCCTCAAATTCGCACGCGAGCGTCACCCCATGGCGGGAGAACGCTTCCGCGTTCAGCTGCACACTGTCGTTTACTAGATCCGCGACAGCCACGCTCTCCATCACACCGCCGTGCGTCGCGTAGCTCTGCTGCATCCTGACAATGTCCTTGATGTGCTCGACACTCTTAACAAGCGATGCCAATTCCTTAAGTGCGGCCTCGCGATCGGCTAGGAGCTGGGAAGAGAGCTGTGCAAGGTAAGTAGGCAGTCGTTTCCCCCGTTCGTCGCTCGCAATGAAGGATCCGAGTTGATCGCCTTGCGCTTCGAGCATCGCGGCGACTCGGGCGAGTCCGGAAGCCTTGGACGTCTGGATCCGCTCATCGAGCAAGTTCGCGGACACGTTAACGCTGTTCAAGACGTTGCCGACGTTGTGGAGCACACTGCTGGCAATTTCAGCCATCCCCGCCTGGCGGGAGGCAAGCACCAAGGCTTGATGAGCTTCCTGCAACTCAGCCTGTGTCCTAAGAAGACGCGCGCGCATGAGGTGCAACCAAGCCGCGGCCGCGGCCAGCACCAGTGCTGCAACCACACCGCCAAACAGCAGGGTGCGCAAGTGCAGTGCAGCATCCGAGGAGGTGTGATGGATCGTCGCGGCGAGATTCATTAGCTGCGTCTGCAATGCAACGGCGTTTTCCGTCGCGAACAGGTGCGCGTCTTCCGCCGCGGCGTAGTACTTACGGCCTTCGGCCGAGAACGTGGTGTCTGCAGTAACCGAATCCGCGTAGGGCTGGCCCGTGAAAGAAATGACCGGATCAATCACCCGGTGGTATTGGTGCCACCGCACGAGCGCCCGGGCGAGCTCCGGCGAGTCGTTTCCAGAGTCGGAAAGCTGCCCAAAATCCCGATCGAAACGCCTGACGGTGTTCTGCAGGCCCGCGAGCGCTTGGCCGGAATCGGCGCGAGACTCGAGACGGTCGCACAGTGCACTTAGCTGACCAGAGATCTCCTCGGGGTAGCTTTGCAGAGCGCTCGCGGCCTGCAGTGCATTGATGCTAGCGCGGATATGCGTGACGAGCCGATAGCCGAAGATCAGCACCAAGCCCATCGCGAGAGTTAGCGCGACGCCGATGGAGGCCGTGACGAGCTGGCCGCGGCGCTCGCTCCTTGAGCGACTCATATGAAGCGTGTCCGGCTTTCCATGAGCGGCTCGAAGCGCAGCATGATTTGATCGCGGAACGCTCTCCACGAGGGGATTCAAAACCGTGATGGGCGCGTGAACGGCTGCAGCCGGCGCGAAGATAGGGCTTGGCGCGGCAGTATGCTGCCGCAACGGCGCAGCGCTCACCGCGTCCTTCTTTTGCTTCTTCGTAAGGCCGTGGTCGGCACTGATCCATCGACCGCAAGATCCATAAGGCCCCACAAGATACATAAGGCGGCAATTGGCGTGCGCCATATTATGGTTTGAATTACCATTTGAACTGCGAACCCGGATCACGTTTTCTGGAACAAGCTGTGACGCAGATCCCATTCCGCTTCCCTCACAGCATAAGGTATCCTCGGGGAACTCCGTCCCGAGCAATCAAATTCATCGGCGCGGTTCGTCGAGACCGTTGCTGCTCCTGTCGGCGACATACATGCGCCTATTCCGGCGCGACCTGCTGACAGGCTGCGCTCCGATTAGCGTTGACACAACTGAGGGTCGCTGAATGGCTGACGGCGATGAACCTATAGCGTCGTCTTCACGCCGGCAGCGACGACAAATGGCAAAGCCGGTTTTTACGCGCCGGGCCTATATGCAACTCTTATATGCGATCCGTCTGGGATGAAGCGAAGCCACTATCAAATTTGCGAGGCCACGCGATTGATTTTGTAGACACCGAAGACGTCACGCTCGTGGTCTATCGCAAACTCAACTCGTCAAAGCAGTGCAGTCCAGCCAGTCGCGTGCGGCGAAGATGGAAGCCGGTGACGCGACGGTCCTGCTCGATCTGCAAGTGCGAGAGCTTCTTGGGCTCGGAAATTCGAATCGCGCCCTCGGTGTCGCGGCAAGGGCTAGCGCTTGTGACAGAGGCCTGACGGTTCACAGCGATGGAGCCTTGAGTCCTGTCGGCCTCTCAAGCGTGGCCGATACCGAGGACTTGTTCGACTGACCGAATCAACTCAACGGACTCGAACGGCTTGGTGAGGACCAGATGTGCTCCCGCCTTTTCGGCCGATGCAAGATAGGCGGTGGTCGTTATCGCCGTTGGTTGGTATTCCGTGACGCCAAAATTGCCGCCGCCGGAAATTGCGATTATGCGCACCGCCGGGAATGCTTTGCGAATAGCTTCAATTGCTTCCACGCCGTTGATCTGAGGCATGATTATATCGGTAATGACTAGATCCGCCGGGTTGCGCGCGAGTTCGGCAAGCGCGTCCATTGCACTCTCAGCGGTACGGACCGAATATCCCGCGCGATCGAGCACATATTTGACCGCATCGCGCACGTCTGGCTCATCGTCGACAACCAGAATTCTTTGCATCCTCGCCTCATACCACCGACGCTGTTAGATCGCCAGTCACCTCGAGGCGAGCGACAGCCGGGAAAAATATTCGGAACGTGGTCCCTACGCCAATTTTTGATTCGACCGCAATGCTAGCACCGAAACTCTCTACGATGCCATGGACGACGGAGAGCCCAAGACCTGTGCCTTGTCCAACGGAACGTGTGGTAAAGAACGGCTCAAATATGCGCTCAACCGTAGCCGCGTCCATTCCCCGTCCCGTGTCGCGAACCCAGAATTCAACGCGCGGCTGCAGTATCCCACTTTCGTCGGCATGTTCTTGATATCTCAGGCCAATCATCAACATGCCTTTCGCGCCCTCCATCGCCTGGTAAGCGTTGGTGAATAGGTTCATCAGCAAGTGCGCTGCGAGCGTAGCGTCGGCTCTCACGAATGGAAGCGATTCGTCAATCTCCGTCCGTATCTCGATGGTCGGCGGGGCGAGCACAGAAAAAAGGTGTAGAGCCTCGGCCACCACCTCTCGCAGGTCGATCAGCGCGAGCTTCGCCTCGTCGAGCTCGCGGCTAAATGTCAAAATCTTCTTCACAACGTCTTTCGCACGGCGCGCGGCGGCAAGCACTCGCTCAAGATTCGCACGTGGGGCAGCGGATGGCGACAGATCCTGCAGCGCCGTGTCAGTAAAAAGGATGATGGGAACCAGGACATTATTGATTTCATGAGCTATACCGCTCGCGAGGGTACCCACTGTCTCCAGGCGTTGACGATGCCGTAATTGCTTCTGCAGTTCCTCGCGCCTGACTTCAGAAATTTCCTTTTCCTTGATCTTCGCCTGCAGCCGATCATTCACGCCTACCAATTCATGGCGCATGGCTTCGAGATCCACTGCCAATTCATGCAGCTCGCGAATGCCAGTATTGACGTTGAGAGCTCGCGTATAGTCGCCGGAGGAAATGGCTCGTGAGACGGCCTGTAACCGTTGGATTGGGCGCGACAGGCGATGACTCAGAATGATGGCGATAACGATCGCCACGGCCAGATATCCCGCCAGCAGCCAAAGCATCTGAGTAAGTGCAAGCTGGATTCTCTCCTGCGTAGGCTGCTCGTCGAAGCCCAAGCGCAATTCGGCGCGATGGTCCGCGTGCGCGAGTGGCAATACGACGAAGTAAATGCCGTCGCCCGCTTGGCTAAATCTCAAATTCGGGGAACGCGGCATCTTGATTTCCGGCAATCCATACAGGCTGCGGGTACTGTGGCCGCGGTCGTAGAGCTCTGCATAGCCAGCCCCTCCGTGAGTGATCGCGAAGTCGAGCAGGTCTTCGATTCGCTTCTGTGAATCCAACGCCGCCCCGACTTCGAATTCGTCCGCGAGCACCCGCGAAAAGGTGGTGGCATGCTCGACAAACACGTCCTCATGGCTCTTTCGAATCACGTAACCCAAGCCGAAAAAGAGCGCCGGTAATAGCACTAAGTGCACCACCACCACGCATGCGGTGACGTAAATCGATAAAGTTGCCCTTAAGCCTGCCATAAGACTCGTAAGATCTTAACATCAACATTGTGCTCGACATCTTTCGCCCACGCATAGCTCACGGCGACTGGGCCGGTTGGGACGTTCTTGTTCAAGGACGCAATATCCTTGTAGGCGACGGGTTGGGTTTGACCCTGCTGAAGCGCGAGTCGGAGCAGCTGGCGCGATCCAGTAATATCCGACATTGAAACGACCCTCCGCAGAAATACTGCTTTGACGCGAGCATCGGCTTCATTGAGGACTGGCCGCGGGCGCTCACCGTTGTGTGTCACGGTAAGTCCGAGAAACACCTTTCTGACCTCCGGCGAATCGAGCTGTTCGAGTTTGCTGGCGGCGCTGAGGATAAGCACCAGCTGTTTGTCCGCCAATACCGGTGTCACCATGGCCAAGAGGGTCAACAGCACGGCCGTGGCCGCGTGCGACTTCGCGGGATTGCCGCGCTTCACTGCGCACGAATCTCGTTCGATTGCTGTGACTGCGACGTGAGAGAGTTCGAGTGTTAACACCTGTCGTCGTGCATAGTCCCAGCGCAAGCGCAGAGCCTGGCGGCGCAGCGCAATTTCGATGTGAGCACCTTGAGTGCTGAACAGAGGGTATTCGCAGGAATAAATTGGGCATTCCTAAGGCCCCAACATTATGGGGATCCATAAGCCGGATTCCGCAATAGTTCGACACTGAAGATAAACGTCATTTATCGCGGCGGTTCGAACGCATACGGCGCGGCGCAATTGGGAGCGGCTTGCTGACCCGGGGGTGAGGCTTGCAGGGTAGCGGCAATGACCATAAGCTACACGCAATTACCGTGAGGGGCTTGAACCGTCCAGGGCTCGTTGAGGCGACAAGCTTCGTACAACGAAACTTTGACGATGTCGGGCGGAGCGGAAATAACGGTTGGATCGCTCTGATGCCAAGGAAATACAAAGAGCACGTGGGGGGACTTCCATACCGACGATGGCGGCTTCGCGTGATTCTGGCCGATGACCAGACGATTCTTCGCCACGGCCTGCGGGCAATTCTGGATGCCGAGCCCGATTTGGAGGTGATCGGTGAAGCGAGCAATATGCAGGACGCGGTCGCGTTATCGCGACGCTTGTTGCCCGATGTGGTGATCACGGATGTCGCCTTTATCGAATGGCATAGAAATTCAGGCCATAAGTCAGCTGCGGCGCGAGTGTGCAGGTGTGCGCGTGCTGCTGCTTACTGGCCATAGTTGCCAAGAATGCATGCGCGCAGCGATGACGGCGGGTGTTCACGGCTACATCCTCAAACATTCGCCATTCGAGGTCCTGCTGCGCGCGATCCGCTCCGAGGGATCTGAATATGAGCATTCTGAGCTGCCTTTGCGAGCCACAGGCAAGCAGGGGCGTTCGATTGCGCAATCCGGCAAGGCGCAGCTTGCCGAAATGACGGCGCGCGAACGTCAGGTGCTGATAGGCATTGCGCTGGGATATTCCAACAAGCGAATTGCCGGGAATCTCGGGCGCAGCGTTAAGACCATCGAAAAACATCGATTTAAGATGATGCACCGGCTGGGGCTGCAGAACGCGGCGGCTGCGACCCGCTATGCGATGGATAATGGTCTGCTGCACGCCGATCGCGGAGCACAGAGCCCCGGCCCGGAGCCTTGGTCCGCCGAGGGCGGCGCTTCGCCCGAGCAAACTGCCCGGTCGCAACGACGAACGCGCACCCAGGACTAGACTCGGTCTTTGATCTTGGGAAGCGCCCTCCCCAGGTCGGCGCTGGGAGTTCAAGATTCTGCCTTGAGCAACGCCAACTCGCGGCGTCGGCCCTGCTCTCTGGCCTGCGACTCGCTCGCCGCTTGCGCGGCCGCAGGTAACTGCAGCGCGCTGGGATAGCTTGGCCCGGGAAGTCGTTCCAGGCGCAGCGAATTCAGCACCACCAGCAGACTCGAACCGGCCATGACAGCGGCGGCCAGGATCGGCTGCAGCAGCCCCAACACCGCACAGCTCAGTGCGATCAAATTGTAGCTGAACGCCCATGCCAGGTTGGTGAGGATGGTCGAACGCACCGCTCGGGCCCGCCCGACCACCCAGGGCAGCAGCCAGAGGCCGTCCGTAGGCAGCACCAGATCTGCGGTCTCGCGTGCCAGATCGGTGGCCGAGCCCACGGCAATGCCGACATCCGCCCAGGCCAGCCCGGGACCGTCATTCAGGCCGTCGCCGACCATTGCCACCGCGCCGTGGTGTGCGCGGTATTGATCAAGAGCGATCCGTTTGAGTTCCGGCAGCATGCCGGCCTGCCAATCATCCACGCCCACTGTGGCCGCGACACGCGCGGCCGCACCGGCGTGATCGCCCGTCAACAGCATCACCCGCAGTCCGAGACCGCGCAACCTGTCGATAGTCGTTCGCGCCTCGGGCAATGCTGTGTCGTCGAACGACAGCGCGGCGCGGGCCCGCCCGGGGCCGGCATTCTCGCTCCAACCGATGAACACCACCGAATGGCCGCTCGATGCCATCACCTCGGCGCGCTCGGACAAGGCCGGCGGTAGCTGCCAGCCCAGCTCGCACATCAAAGCCGCACTCCCGGCCGCGACGAGCTCGCCCTGGGCAATGCCGCGCAGGCCGCGCCCGGGCACGATTTGCACATCCGCGGTGGCGATCGGATCGAGCCCGCGCGCACTGGCCGCAAGCGCGATGGCGCGCGCCAAGCCATGCTCGGAATGGCGCTCCAAGCCAGCCAATCGGGCCAGTACCTCATCGTCCCCGACGTCGTCGCTCGCAAGATCGACGAGCTGCGGCCGACCCAGAGTGAGCGTGCCGGTCTTGTCGAAGGCGATCAGCCGCGTACAGGCCAGGGCTTCGAGTGCACCCGGACTGCGGACCAAGCACCCGTGCCGGGCCAATTGCCCGATACCGAGCGAGTGCGCCATCGGCGCGGCCAAGCCGACCGCACAGGGACAGGCCACCACCAGCACCGACAGGGCGGTGAGCATTGCCTGATCAAGCGGCAGGCGCTGCACCCAATAGGCCAGAGTCATGCCCGCGAGCGCCAATACGATCGGCACGAATGCGCCCACCAGACGGTCGGCGATACGCTGCGTGCGGCTCGATTGTCGCAACGCGTCACGAACCGATCGACAGATTTTCGCCCAGCGGCTCTCGCCTCCGGCGGCGCTGCTGCGGATCAGCAACGGACCGTCGAGATTGATGCTGCCCGCGAGGACAGAGGCGCCTACCGCCTTCGCGATCAGTCTGCTCTCGCCGGTAATCACCGCGTCATCGGTATGCGAGCGACCCTCCACGATCAGGCCGTCGATCGGAATCCGTTCGCCCGGCTTGACGCGGATTAGCATCCCAGCACGCACCTCTCGTACCGGGCGGCGATGCTCTTGTACCCCTTCGACCACCGTCGCCAATTCGCTCTCCGCGGCCAACAACGGCGCAAGATCGCGCGACGCGCGTGCGCGCCCTGCCGCCTCAAGGTAGCGTCCGAGCGTGAACAGCATCAGCACCATCGAGGCGGTATCGAAATACAGATGGCCGCCACGCTGGAACACAGCGAGCGTGGAATAGGCATAGGCGGCAAGGCTGCCGAGGACGATGAGCGCCGAGGAGGTTAATCGTCCGCGCCGGGCCTGCGACCAGGTCTCACGCAGGAAAGGCTCGCCGAGAATCAGTACCGCCGGGGTTGCCAGACCCCAGAGCAGCAGTTGAATCGTCGGCAGCACGCGTCGGTCGGCACCGCTGAACGCCCCCGAGTACACCAGCAGGCTGAACAGCATGATATTCATCGACAGAAAGCTGCCTACCCCGAGGCGCACCAGGAACCACGCCGCTTCCGACGCATCGCCACTGCCGCTCTTCACCTGATGGGCGATGCAGCAGCCGTAGCAGCAAAACTGGCAACTCTCGCCGTTCACGGTGCGGGAAAAGCCACGCCGGCCGACCGACAGAAGGCAGTGGCGGCACAGTGCGTCGGGGGCTGCCGTCATGCGATATGCCAGAGGTGGTGCAAGCCATGGCCGGCCGTCATCGGTATGACGCCGCGACCGAGCGTAACCAGTCCCAACGCCAGGATGAAGCTGCCCGCCAGCCGGACACCGCGCTGCCGCCACTTCGGCGCAAGTAGCCGGCCGACGCCGCCCACGGCGAGCATCGTCGGGAAAGTTCCCAGGCCGAACGCCGCCGTGGTCAGACAGCCGGACAGCGCGTCAGCGGTACTCGCGGCTTGGGCGACCATCGCGTAGACCAGAGGACACGGCAGAAAGCCGTTGAGCACGCCGAAGGCGAGCGGTGCGGCGTGCCCGGGCTTGCGCAGCAGGCTTCGCAACGAGATTACGAGTGTCGAGCCGCCGAAACTGCCCGTGACGCGGTGCCAGCCCCGCAGGCCGAAAAAACTCAGCGCCATGAGGATCATCAGCAGCCCAGCAATCACCGCCAGGCCACGCTGGCCAGCGTTTAGCGACTCGCTGAGAAACGAAACTCCCCGTTGCGACATAGTCCCCGCGGATGTGTAGATCGCCTGGCCCAGTCCGCCGGCAAGCACCCCGAGGAAACAGTAGGTCGTCAGCCTGCCCGTGTTGTAGAGCACATGCCGCAGCGAGGTGGCGGTGGCGCCGCGCGGATCAGCCCCCAATGCGCAGGCGAAACCTCCACACATGCCGACGCAATGAAAACTACCCGCGAAGCCGGCGAGGAACAGCAACGCGTAATACGTCATGGCCGATGTTCCCGGACAAACCGCCCACTCCCGACAGAGCCGGGCGACTGGCCGCTATTTTCTGCGCGCCAGCAGAGCGAGCCAGATAAAGAACCCGATCGTAAAGATCGCGAAGCCGACGAACGCGATCTCCTGCAACACGCTGCCCCTGGCAAGCAATATTGAAGTTTGCGCCAGCATGGTCTGGTTCCTCTTCAGCCGGTGATAGTGCGGATCACGTTCATGGCGAGTTCAAAACCCAAGACCGTCAGGTTGATGACGGCGATCCCGAATATTATTTTAACGCCCAGCAATGCTTTGATCTCCGCTTGAGAAACCGCAATTACCCGATCCGCCCCGGCCCAAGTCCGCCCCAGTAATGCACAATGTAATAACAGGCCCAAATGAACAGAACGAAATAGACGACCAACAGCCAGACCGGAATGATCCCCAAGCGCGCTTTTATCAAGCCGCCGGCATACTCGTGCAGCTCGTGCGTTTCATGCCCTTCGATCTCAGCCTTATGGCCTGTCGGCGTGGTCTTTGAATCGGTCATTTGCCATCTCCGCGTGATAGAAGTTGAGGGCTGCTTGATCGGTCTCACTCAGCGCTCCGCCCATGACCCCCCAGATGAAAATACAAGTCGAGCCGAGTCCCATCAGTATGGCCAGAGCATACGGACCCAGTATTTCGTACTCTGCCATGACTTACCCTCTGCGACTGAGCGGATGATGAGCGAGCTGGCCGGCGCAGCCGGCGCTACGGTGACAGCAGTCCATACGCTTGCTCCGGACCTGGCGTTTGCAACTTCGGATTGTCGAGTGCCTCGCGATCTGCCGCAGAGATCATCGTCAATGGCTCCCCGGTGATCGGGTCAGTAAAGGCGGATAGCGACAGAATATAATAAGACAACGCCCAGCGATCCGCATCCGGAAACGAGTCCCGGAAGGACGGCATCGGTGTTCCGTTAAGCCCCGTGGAGATGGTCCTGAAGATATCGGTCACCGACGGGCCCGATTTGAACTGGCCGCTGGTGAGATTTGCGGGTTGAATGGCGAAACCCGGATCATCCGTCAACCCGGGCGCCTTCTCGCCGTCGCCTTTACCCTGTTTGCCATGGCATTCCCAGCACTTGGCCTGGACCCAGATATCCTTGCCGTGAGCGATGATGGCTGTTGTGGGAGGCGGCGGTTTGGGAATATAAAGTGGCTCGCCCGGCGACTCATCGAAGAATTGCACCGGGCTCTTTGGATTGGTGCGGTCGACCGCCAGCACATACTTGATGTACTGGATCACAGAGAGTCGATCATTAAGCGGCAAGTCGTACCAAGGGGGCATTGCGGTGCCGCGCACCCCGCGCGTGATGGTGCGAAGCATATCGCCATCGGTCGGCAGCGAGCCCTCGGTCAGCCTGAACTTGAAGACGCCCTGGGTGAAGTTGCGCGGGCGTTGCTTGTACAGGAAAGTTGCCGCCGGCCCATTGCCGTCGCCTTTCACCCCATGACAACCAATGCAACGACGCTCATAGACTTCTTTGCCATGCTCAATCCATTCCTCCGAGCGCGGCATGCTGATCCCGGCCCCCTCCATCTCCTGCGGCTCGAACAGATCCCGCCACTTGCCGCGGTTCATTCCGAGCTTTTGCACATAAGCGATCAGGGCCTCGACCTCCTTGGTCTCAATGACGAGTTTGACGGTGCCGCCGGCGTACTCGTTGTTGGGCGTGAAGACCACGGGGTATTTGCCCTGCGCGGCCAGCGGCACGAATAACAGACCTTGAGCATTGGGAGTGATCTTCACACGCTCCTTACTGGTGAAGTCGAACAGCCTTTCGGTGGTTGCATTTCGTTCAAGCGTGGTGGTGCCTGAAGCTGCGCCCTTGAAAATCTTTACCGGTGCGGACGGCGCATCGAACAGACCTGAATAGGGGTCCATAATGGATTCCGGCGTTAGCATCCGCGGATTCCAGAAATGCGCCAGATGCCACTCGTCGCCATATTTGAGCCCCTCTCGGGTGAGGTCTGGCCCGATGCGCCGCGTGCCGAACAGATGCGGCACGTCGTAGGCATATTCACCGGCTT
>Ga0302179_10001487_pt1 | contig 14086 bp, 7 predicted proteins | sample I_Palsa_E3_1_FD_198788 | JGI IMG/M metagenome (GOLD analysis project Ga0302179, IMG submission 198788) | Peat permafrost microbial communities from Stordalen Mire near Abisko, Sweden - I_Palsa_E3_1 | ecosystem: Environmental > Terrestrial > Soil > Palsa > Peat permafrost | place: Sweden: Abisko...
CTGAACCGGAATGGGCCCCTCGCTCAGATTACGAGTGATCAGCACCGTGTCACCAGCATCGGCGCGCAAACCACCGGCCTGGCCGATGACTTCCATCAGGTTCCGATTTCCCTTCAGCTGAACCACACCTGGGGTGGTTACGTTGCCGGCAACAGAGACCGGCTGGGAGTGGAATTCATTGACCTGAACGGTGACCTGCGGGTCCTTGAAGTACTTCTTGTAAGCGATGACCAGGTTGGCCTGGAACTGCTCCACGGTCAAACCGGCAGCATGCACCGACCCGATCATGGGCAGGGTCACGCTCCCGTTGTTGTCGATCTGCGCCGGCTTGTCGGGGATGTCATCCGCGGCAAATACCCGGACGGTGATCAGATCTTCGGGTCCCAGTATGTAGCTGGTCATGTTTGGGGTGTCCGCCATTGGCGCAGTGGGCACTGGAGCTACAGTCGAGGCCAAAGGAGCGTTCATCGGAGTGCCGACGCGGCCATCCGCAGCGACTACGCTCTGAGCCAGAACCGGAGCCAACATCAAGCCCGGGAAGCAAAGAGAAAGAAGGATCAGTTTGACTGGAGACTTGTGCATTTTCACTCACCATTGGGTATTTGAAATTCTCGCCCCGAGAAATACCTCCGGCGCGGAACAGTGCTACGCATAGAACGCTGGAGACAGGGATCGAGTTAACGTAAAACTATTAGATGCAAACCAGGAAGCCGGAGAGGGGGACGCACGAAGTTACACGCACGTTACTTCGGGAGAACCAATAAACGGGGTAGACAGAAGGTGAAGCAAAGTTTTTCTAGATACTGCAGCTAGGCCATCATCCGTTCCGCAACCACCGGAGCATACGGTGAGACCCAGTCAGGATGTACTTCGACCAAAACGGAACGGCGCAAAAGATTTACTGAAAGAATGAGCCGTTGTGAACGACGAACCTCGACCAGGATGCCGGTCAAGCCTGCCAGGGGGCCGCGCAAAATAGAGAACGAACCAGACTCGCCGACCTCGGTGTACGGCCAGGCTTCCACGGGAACATCGACGCTGACGGTCTGCTGCAGCGCCTCAATCTCTGCCTTGTCTGCAGGCAGCGGGTTGGTCCCTGCCCGGACTACGTCGATCACGCCGCTGGTCATGAGAACAGGCACGATTTTCGAGCGGTCGGTGGAGCAAAAAATGTATCCAGGAAAGAGCGGCATCTCTACCACTTTGGTGCGATCCGCCCACTGCCTTTTTGATTTATAAAGAGGCAAGAACTCGGTAAAGCCCTTTTCCCGCAGAGCGAGCGAAACCTGCTTCTCGTGCCTGGGACGGACGCGGAACGCAAACCATTCATTCGACTCGCTAGACCCTGGATCGCGATACATGAGTATCTCCGTTACAAGAGTGAGCTTGCTTAATGCAAATCCCTGTGGGAATCTCACTTCGCTTCGAGGGGGGACGATGCGAACTTTGATAGCTATTTAGTCTTGCCCTGCCAGACGAGCTTCCGCCATCTGGGTTACAGTGCTGAACTTCAAATTGCTGCCAACTCTAATCTGAACAAGCAAAAAAGCCTGCATCGAAAGGCAGCTCGCACAATCAAATGGTGCTATAGACCCGGACCACTGTCAATAAAATCCGCGTCTGCTGCCTACGCTAACTTGCGACACGCCCTGATCGTTACCAAAAGTGAATTTTAGTAACCTCTTTTTCCCACTTTAGGTCACTCAGGTAACACTTTTCAAAGCTTCGCCATGTCAGTCACATGGACCAAAGCGGTACAAAACTCAATTGTCCGTTGTCGAACTTTGAAGACCACCGGTAGGGGGGTTAGCGGCTTGCGACGGTATCAACCTCACCGTTGCTGGTCTTCGAGTACCTATACCCCGTAATCTAACGGTACTGGGTACAGGTGTCAACACTTTGCGTGCTTGTGGATAACGCTGTGGGGTGTTACCTCCAGCGAAATTTTTCGGTGCTGCGAACATTTTCGCTTGCGTTGCGAGCCAGGACGCTTTTAGATCTCTGCGCAACGCTTAAAGCTTCCGTCCGCACCGACGTTGCAGCCTTCTTTTCCACAGAGATTAAGTGGGTGGCCCAGGTCTCCTAATGAACAAGTCTGCTTTCCGTGGGAGGTCCGGGGGTGAGACCTGACTATCCCACCCTTCGCAAAGAACGCGAAGGATGGGGCACCCGTCGATTCCCCCGATTTTCTGTACGCAGCTCTGGACAGGCCCACGTGTGCGCCTTTCTTTTAAGGAAAGGCGCATGAAGTGCAGGGAACCCACGAGACTCCACAGGAAATCGGGGTTCGTGGAGGGGATGGAGCGCAAAAGCGCGTTGCTTCTCCACCCTTCACTTGCCTAGGACCTGTAAGCGCCTTCTGCCGCATAGACCTCTTGTTGCGCATATGGGACAGAGGGAGAGACGGGGCGAAGCGATTCCTGGCGGGCGGGAGACTTGAGGGCCGCCAATGCCGGACCGACCACCAACCCTATGGTCAGGTAGAACGGAATGGCGCCGGAAGGCGTCTCCATCACGTTGCCGAAGAACGCGGCCACCAGCCCTGATGCCCAGACCGCGAGCCCCCAGGCCTGGCCGGTCACGGTGTAAGCTCGCCACAACAAGAGTCCGCAGGCAGTCTGCAAGGAGAAGAAGATGGCCACACCGATCCATCCGCTGTATCCGAGAGCGTAGTAGAAAACGTTGTGGGGCGTACGCAGGTCACCCACATCCCTGAGGTAGCTCACCAGGTTTCTGAGCAGGAAGCCGTAGCCAGGACCAATGAGCAGGTTGGTGTAGTTCTCCTGGGAGTTCTGCCAGATAGCCTTCCACCAATTCTGCCTCCAGGTAATCGTTCCCCTGTAGAAGGCAACGTTGTCGGAGCCGGTGATATCGCGAGCCAGGTCAGGACTGGCCGCAGCCAAGCCGCGGGCGACGATTTCAGTGGATGAGATGGCGCCGCCGCGCTCGCCGGGTGACGGCAGATTCACGTCTAACAGGAAGCCGATCAGGAGCACACCGAAAATACCTACCGCGATCATGATCACGCGATTCAATTTGCGTGATAGCACACCCCATATCACGGTGGCCACACACATCGCCAACCACTCCGCACGGACCTGGGCGGCCAGGAACGAAATCGCGCCCATGGTCATCACCGGCCACCAGCGAGCCGGCTTGGGATCAAAGCAGAGGAGCGACAGAATAATGTACCCGCCACCACCCGCCTGACCGAATACTGTGATTCCGTCCGAGCCCGGCATCTGCAGCTTTATGCTGTGCAGCACCAGCAGATAAAGCGGCGCGTAGAAGAAAAAGCAGATGGCAAAGATCTGGATGTATTTGAGCAGAAGTTCCGGCCGGCGTGCACCCACCCAGATCCCAAGGAACAGGAAGAGGGGATAAACGTTGAACACCACATTTTCGATGGCGATGATTGGAGAAAAGCCCATCAGCACCCCACGAATCACTTCGAAGATCCCGTAACAGATCGAGATCAACAGCATCCAGGAGACCGGTCCAAGGGGACCACCACTGGTCAGCGCCTTAAGCCAGGGATCGAACAGTTTGCGCGGGCGCAGGAAAATGAAGGCTGCCAGCGTCAGGTCGCCAATGAACAACTTGGCGGGCGGAATCCCAAGATAAGAGAAGCTGCGCCCGGTGAGGGAAAAGCCCACCAGCAGGAACAGAACCCACTTGGACCAGTTGTCCCACTTGCGAATTGGCAGGCTTTGCGGTTCCGTTTCGGTGTAGTACATTCCCAGTTCTCCAATCCCAGCAGCGCGATTAAGCTGCATCCATTGATCTTCATTGCCCAGCGAACTCGACCGACGCAGCCGAACATGGACGGATACAATCCATGCTGCAGCTTAATAACAACGTGGGAACGGATTCGACTGGTGATCTACCGAAGAGACTCTGGACCCAGCTTCGCCATCTCAGTCACATGGACCGCAAAAACCGAAGCCAAATCTATGTAGGGAATGCCGCTGCGGGGGGTACAGGGCGATTCGATGGCCTGGGCGGTCGACGCCTCATCCATCCCGTGTTTCGTAGTGCCTACATCCCGTAATCTAGCGGTCGCCTCCCCTGGTGTCAATAAAATCGGCCGGGGTGGGGTACGCCAATGTGCGTCAATGGCGGTTACCTGCTCGCGGTACTTCCAGGTGCCCAAAGTGACCCAGCGCAATGCAGGAATTTGCCTGCACGATCAAAAATTGTGGTGGCAAAAACCTTTTATTCTCCCTGCCATAGACACTCGCGACGGCATCGTGAGACAGTCATCGGACTGAAAGGAGAATGTATGGCAGATCTGGATCAACTGAAACAGAAATATTCGCCGGTCATCGAGACGCTCCAGGGATTCAGCGACCTGGGCGCCAAACTAGATTCGGTCACCCTGGATGGAGAAAAACTCTATCTGAAGGGTTCAGTGCCCTCGGAGGTAGTCGCCAATCGGGTGTGGGACGTAATCAAGCAGGTGGATCCTGTGTACTCCGACCTGCACCACGAAATCGCCACCACTGGGGGACCGAACCAGCCCTATAGCGTCAAGAGCGGAGACAACTTATCAAAGATAAGCAACCGCTTTTATGGGTCGCCCAATCACTATTCCAACATTGCCGCTGCAAGTAATATCTCCGATCCGAACAAGATCCAGGTCGGGCAGCAGATCACCGTGCCCGTGCTCAACAACTAGCAAGAACGCGGCTGTGCGTCTCGCCCTTTGGGGCTCACAGCCGGCGCGTTTGATCCCTTCCGTTCCAACTTAAGGGGCATCGTGTTTTCTTCCGCACCCCAAAGCGTTCACATATTTTCGAATTAATTGCATGCCCGCGGCACAACCGACAGTTATCGGACACCCCTGCGTTCAAACTTATCCCCCATTCGAGGCATAGTCCCCGGACCCAGGCCTGGGGTTCGTGCGCGGCTTCTGAAAATCAAGAAAAATCCACACTGCAGCTGCCTTAAATACTCCCGCTCCGAGCAAAAAGTTCACCTTCAAGCCCTTTACAATCAATGGCTTAGAAACTTACGTAATGCCTAATCGGTGTGATGGCGCTGTCCTGCATTGGGGCTGATAGTAGCTCTAAATAGGACACCAAAAGTCACCCGGCGGAACAACGTGTCGCATAGACGCGAATGACTGTTCACGGCCCAGAAACGCCCTTCGTCCCCAGTCCGCGTTGATTCGATTTTCGCGAATTAACGAGGCGACCCATGCGTATTTCCCCCAAGCTACCGCAGTCTTCCGGGCTGTTGTGCGGTTTATTGGTTTTGTTGGCAGGATGTGGTAGCCCCTCGTCCCAGACGCTCGACTCGCTGACAGTTTCGGCGACACCTACTACTCTCAGCGTAGGCGGAGCGGCCATCCTTAAAGCTACAGCTCATCTTAGCGATGGAACGACACAGGATGTCACTGCGGGCACGACGTGGACATTGTCCAACCCTACTCTGGCCACCATGAGCAGCAGCGCATTGACTGCGAAAGCGGCCGGTTCTCTGACGGTGCAGGCAGCTTATGTGGAAGTTACTCCGGCCGGCACATCACCGGCATCAGCGGTGGTTACGCCACAGAACTTAAGCGCATCCACACAAATCACCATTACCGCCGCGGGCACAAGCAACGTTCCCACCATCACCTGGAATGCGCCCGCGGCAATCAGCTATGGAACTGCATTAAGCACGACACAATTAAGTGCGACGGCGAACATTGCTGGAACCTTCGCCTATACTCCGGCAGCGGGAACGGTGCTCAAAGCGGGAACGCAGACTCTTTCTGCCATCTTCACGCCTACCGACACAAAGACATATTCCGCGGCAACCGCATCGGTGCAGCTTAGCGTTGGCCAGGCGGCTCCCGTAATCACCTGGCCGCAGCCGGCGCCGGTTGCAGTCGGGGCCACGCTTAGCGCGACCCAACTGGATGCCACCGCGAGTGTGCCCGGCAGCTTTATGTACAGCCCGGCGGCCGGAACCGTTCTGGCGGCCGGCACGCAGCAACTGACGGCCGTGTTTTCGCCGACCGACACCACCGACTATGCATCCGCCACGGCGCATGCCTCGCTGGTCGTCGGAACATCCTCAGGACCAAGCGCGCCGACCGGCGGCCCCATAACACCGTCACGCCCGACGCTCACCGGGTGTGGAGGCCCGACCGTCAACGTGAACAGCAGCATGAGCCAGAGCACTCTGCAAAGCACCATCCAGAATGCTCCGAACTGTGCGTTGGTCCTCTTTGCCCCCGGCTCCTATACCATCACCGCGCCGATTAATGTGCCTTGCAGCGTATCGCTGGGCGGACCGCCAGTGGGCTGGGCCCAGGGAGACGTCTACACCGCAAAGATCACTTCGGCGGTCTCGGCTGGGAGCTATCCTTTCAACTTTCCAGCCTGCACTGCCGCGACCAGCATTCAATATCTGAGCTGCTACGGAGGACGGCCATCGCCGGACGGCGGCGGTTGCTTTTATATCGCTGCAGGGGCCAGCAACATGACCGTCACTGAAAACTATCTCTACGGAAACCAGGGAAATGCTGGTGGCGGCAACTATATGGAAGACAGCCTGTTGTATTTCGACGGCAGCTCTTCGGCAACAGTCGACAACAACGACACAGTCACATGGAATCAGTTTGGACAATCGGGCGACTGTTCGAACCTCATGTCAAATTACTCGTATAGCGGGCTCAGCGGTAACGGAGGATTCTGCAATGGGCTGGGGATTCACGATGGCATGAATAATCTGGTTGCCGACTACAACATCTACAGCCATATGGAACAGGGCATGAAGGTTTTCGAAAATCAGGGTGAATGCGTCAATTGCTATATCGAGTACAACGATTTCAACAACATTCACCGGATTAACTTCGAAACCCAGGCAAACATCGGCGGCAATCAGCCGACCTCGATGTATATCGACTACAACTCGATTCACGACCAGTACGATACAAATTACGGCGCCTGGGGCTTCTCAGCAGCCAATGGTTGCAACTCAGGTTGCGTAACCCACACTGACTACAACGTGCTCATTAACAATGTGCAGGCCGCCAACGGCGGACAATATACCCCGGGTGCGATCGAGATTTGGGGATCGAACGGCACCACGGATAATTACAACCTGGTTCAGGGGTACTGGGCCAACGGCCTGGATACCAGTTCTGACGGTCAGTTTGTGGAGAGCAACAATACTTTCTGCATGTCTGCGGGGGGAAGCACAGCACCACCGGGAAATGGCGGCTACTTTCAGGATGAAAATGAAAATCCTCAAGCTTACACACCCACAGCGACAGGAAATACTTTTTCCAATTCTCCCACTTGCGCGCAAACCAGCGTAGCGCCCACGATTTCGCCGGCCAGTGGCAGCTTTACTGGATCGCAAACGGTAACTTTCACTACTTCTGGCGCTAACCGTGATGCCAACACCGGCATTTGGTATACGACGGATGGAAGCACTCCTGTCCCGGGCTCCGGGACCGCGCAATACGTTCCCAGCGGCGGTTCAGTGACTGTGACAACCAACACTGTCAAAGCAGTTGGCATGTGGGGGGCACAGAATCAGCCGGCCGCTTACCCGTCAGGCTACGGTTACGTGGCTAGCGCGGTCGTAACGGCAAACTACACCGCCGGCTCGGTGGTCAAGCCAGCCAGCGCGAAAAACCGCTCTGCGCTCGCCGTTCCGCAAACAACCCCGGCAACAGCAGCAGCTACCGTGGCAGCCAACGCACCCGGTACTGCTACTGCCACTTCCGTAACCATCGTTCCTGCGCAAGCAGTCGTTGCGATTGGGAGCACGACTCAATTGAAGGCGATCGCAACCTTCAGTGACGGTTCGACCAAAGACGTCACCACAGAGTTTGCGTGGACGTCTTCGGACACCCGCACCATCGCAGCAACTTCTACCGGGTCGCTTTCAGGCCTGGCCACGGGTAAGGCGACCATCGCCGGGAGCTACCAGGGGCTACAAGCCTCAGCGCCGGCAGCGAGCTCCATCGGCGAGGTGGATTGGAGCGGTCCGATCGTCATCAGCGAAGGCGGCACCTATTCCGGAAATTGGCAGAGCACCGATGCCAGGACTCCGGCAGTCACAGTCACAACCACAGCTCCTGTCGTCATTGAGAACGCACACATCCGTAGTGTGGGTAGTTTGATCAAAACGACGATTGCGGGCAGCAACCTGACTGTGCGCAATAGCCTCGGTGTGGCCGCAAATGCCGCAGTCAAGGGCCAACCCAACGGCGTCTTCCTTGAAGTCAGCTCGCCCACCAAGCTCGACGTAGAAAACAACTACATCGAGAATGCGCGGGGTGGGGTGATGGTGCACGGATACTCGGGCAATCGGGATGGAGAACAAACTATCGTGATCCGCTCCAACCGGGCGCGCAACCTTAACGGACTGCTCAGCGATGGCAATGGAGGTTATTTGCCGGGAGAAGGTGCCAACCGTAGCGCGGCGCGCTTCATCCAGCTGGACAGCGTGCAATCTGTGCCCGGTATCGACGTGGGTTGGAATGAGGTCATCAATTATCCCGGCCGCAGCCTGGTGGAAGACAATATCGACGTCTACCGTTCAGGCGGAACACCCAACCGGCCGCTGGAAATTCACGACACCTATATCCAGGGCGCCTACCCGTACAGGGCCGCACAGGACGCGTACACCGGTGGCGGAATCAAGACCGATGCCAAAGCCGGCGACAACGCGCAAGAGGTTCCTGCATTCAACAACATCCACGATAACCAGGTGGTGGGAACAGTGAACTACGGTATCGAGTTCACTGCCGGCCACGATAACGTAGCTGCCAACAATCGTGTCGTCTCCAGCGGCCTGCTGGCCGATGGGACCAGGATTGCAGCTCAACACGTTGGCATGGCAAACAGCGATGCCACCGGCGCCCACGGCAGCATGTACAACAACACCATGCACGACAACCTCATCGGCTGGATGTGCTGGAGCGCCTCATGTGCAGCGGAGGGCTACCGCAAGGATCAATACTTCCCTGCTTCGCCCGCCGACTATTCCACCAACGCTGTCTTAACAACCGGACAGATCCTGGACATGGAAAACAGTGAATACCAGGTCTGGGTCAACAAGATGGCCACCGCCGGGGTTGCGGTCGGCCCGTCGTTCTAGCCGTCGAAGTGTCAATGGGCCCGCGCCATTTAAGAGGATGAAAATGGCGCGGACCAGTGGTGAGCGGGTGGCCCAGGTCTCGTTTTGGAGACCTGGGTGTTTCGGCCAGATTCATTATGTGAGGAGAAACCCAGGTCTCAAAAGGAACAAGTCTGCTTTCCGTGGGAGGTCAGGGGGTAAGACCTGACTATCCCACCCTTCGCAAAGAACGCGAAGGATGGGGCACCCGTCGATCAGTGGTGGAGGGGATAGAGCCCAAAAGCCCGTTCCTTCCGCACTTCACTTGCCGCCGGCAAGCACAGCGCGGCTTTCCCAAAAAGGGAAGCCGCGCTTGCTTTTGGGCTACGATAGGGTAGCTGGGCTACATTCTTAAAATCTTTCCCCCGGGTTAAGCCTGGAATATGCAATCCTTGGTAACAGTTTTGTTGCATCCACAGTTCGCACAAAACGCGAACAATGGGGCACGCGGACAGTTACAGTTGTCGATGGTCAGACGGAACGCCGAGTGGATTGGTCCCACGGTTGGCAAAATACGTCTAAGGACATATGCTGAAACACTATTTTTTACTTCTGCTGATTGGTCTCACAATACCTGGCTGGGCTCGGAACTGGAACGCGAAAACGGACTGGCGAGCGACCGGCGATGGGAAAACGGACGACTCCCCTGCTATCCAGCGGGGCGTGGCGGCAATGCGGTCGGGAGACACCGTAGTGTTTCCCGCTCCAGGGACTTATTTCGTAGCCTCGACGGTTAACTTTAGAGCGCCTGGAATAAGGGTTAAATGTGAGCCTGGCGTTGCGCTTGCGGGGCCAAACAGGGGCACAGACATTTTTGCCAATCTGCAGTCGAATACGGCTATCGGCGGTTCAGCCACGACGGGATGCATCTTCAGGGGCGGTGGGATTCAAGCCTACGGAAGGGGCGGTGACGGTGGGCAGACTCTCGATCAGACGATTTTCAACCTGACCTTCACCTACAACACCTTCGAAAACATGACCTATGGTCCGAACAACTTTCGTTCCAACGGAGGGATCTTCATTGGAGGCGGCTCGAACCATGTGTTGATCAGGCACAATACGTTTTCCAACATCATGCCCTACGACAACGGCTATAACGCGGCGGGCAAGACCTACCTTGAGCAATATGACCCGGACGGCGATTCCGCCCGGGCTGCCATCTGGTTCTATGGAGGCTCGAATTACACCATTGACCACAACACTTTTCTGCACAATTACCAGGACATCAAAGGCTGCGAGGGGCAGCAGTTTCAGGCTGAGAACATATTGATTCACCACAACTTCTCCGATTCCCATCACCGGATGTTCATGGAGATAAATACCGGGAACGGATGTGGCAACGCGACCTACAACGCCGGAATTGACAACTTTCAGGTCTACGACAATTACGATCTCCACGCCGGTGGCCCCTATCCGGAGGCAAACACCTTCGGCCTATCCGCTCCTTTTGCGCAAGCCAAACAACCAGGAAGTGGTGTCTATACATCCATCCCTATGAGTAGAGTGGTTTGGTACAACAATCTGCTAAAAGGAGTTATCAACAACAACCAAAACGTTGGGATCGGCATCGAAGTGGGCGGCCGTGATATGAAGATTTACAACAATACGGTGATGTCCCAATGGCCCACGGCCGGGTACGCATTTGGGGGTACGGAAGGCGGTTCGATGCGTGACAATTACGCCTGCCTGATCACTCCATCGCAGGCAAAGAGTGCGTATTTCGGGGATTCCAATGGGAAGACAAGCACCGCCTACGTGCGCAACCGAATCGATGGAAATTGTGCACAGGGATTGCGATCGCTGGCAGTTACGTTGGGACCGATAAGCAACACTGGCGGCGTCTTGACTGCCACTGCTACGGTAGAAACGGTCGAATTTGGGACTCAGGGTGCGGTGTTTTCTATTGACGGCCGATACGTATCTGCCGCTACGGGCCTCGGACCTTATACTTTGAATTACGGAGCCGCGGGTTTAGCGACCGGGTCGCACAAGGTCACGGCGACAGTGGTTGATGCAGTAGGGCTGCTGGCGGTTTCCGGCAAGCAAAGTGTTTCCACCAGTAGTGGGGCGGGCCCCGGCGGTCCAATCAGTCCAAACGTTGATCCTGCAAAGCAGGACTTCGATATTGCCGGAAACGCGGACGACCCTATTAATGGCGGGCATTGAAGAAGTTCATTGATTCTTTTTAGCTGTGATTACTGCATTACCTTGGGAACTCTCTAGAAGATTACTGAAACTCGTTGTTTTCAGGTTCAAACGTCGCCGTTTGGACACTGACCCATATACTTTGATCTCAACCTGGTTACGTGGAGGGCCCGCTTGTGAGTTCAGCGACAAATCAGTATTCGCATCCCAGCTTGTTCCCGACTGCTCCTCAAGGAGAACGGGTGAACATTCTGGGCGTGGGTGTGAGCGCTCTGAACATGGAGTCAGCTCTGCGCGAGACTGAGCTCCTGCTGGACCTGGGACAGCAGGGCTATATCTGCGTAACAGGCGTGCACGGGATCATGGAAGCGCAATCGGATGAGGGATTCCGCGAAATTCTCAATCGTTCTTTTCTGACCACGCCGGATGGCATGCCGACAGTTTGGCTCGGCCGCATGCAGGGTTTCAAGCAAATGAGCCGTGTGTACGGGCCCGACTACATGCTTGGCGTCTGCGAACGTTCCGTGACCAAGGGATACAGGCACTTTCTCTATGGCGGGAAACCGGGCGTGGCCGAGGAATTGCGAGCTGCGCTCCTCAGGAAGTTCCCAGGGCTGCAAATTGTCGGTACCTACACGCCACCGTTCCGTCCGCTTAGCACAGAGGAAGAGAACGATCTCCGGTTCCAGTTGGAGGCAACCCAGGCGGATGTTCTTTGGTGCGGATTAAGCACGCCGAAGCAAGAACGTTTTATGGCTGCGTACCGGCAACGCATGCCTGTGAAGCTAATGGTCGGTGTCGGTGCGGCCTTCGACCTGCTGAGCGGGAATTTGAGTGAAGCACCGGATTGGATGAAGAAAGCTGGATTACAGTGGCTGTACCGGTTGATGAAGGAGCCCGCCCGCCTGTGGCGCCGCTACCTGCTGAACAACCCTAGATTCACCTGGCTTACCTTTCTGCAGCTGACCAGGCTCAAAGGCTTCCGCCTAAGCTAGAAATCTTTAATGAGGGAGCGCGGGTGCGAAAACGCACTTCAGCGCTCCGTCGCCTTCTCTTCTGTCCTGAACGTCTTCTGCAAAATTGACGGATACGGGCGCCGTGCACGAGTGTTGCATCCGTGAACTGCTTAGAATTGCCTGCGGACGGACATTTCGCGTGGGATGTGCGATGGCGGGGGCTAAAGCCCAATCTCTTACAGTTCGTTTACGGCCCGACTAAAGTCGTGCCCTGATACAAAACCAAAACGCAGCGTCGCAAAACCGTATCAGTCGTTTCAAATCGTGGACACCCCCGAGTGTTCAAAAACCATGCTCAATGCTGCACTTACAGTCATCCCCAAACAAACGAAGCGGACACTAGTGGGCTGCGGAAAAAGTCGGTTTCAGGTGAAATCCTTGCCCTCAGCGGCTAAAGCCGTAATGATTCTAGATTGGTTACGTACGGCCTAAAGGCCGTACCCTTCAAAAGCCTGGGTTTTTCCGCAGCCTGCTAGTGGGCGCAGTGTCCAAATTCAACATCTTGTTACCCCCTGATCACCAATTTTTAACAAAGTAGCATTAATGCTGGACTCCGTGTGAATTTGAAGGGAGCCCTGATGCAGAAGCTCGTAGCAACTTCGTTAGCCTGGTTAATGTTTGCCGGGACACTTGTCAATCCTACCGTCGCGACGGCGCAATCGGGGACCGCTACACCGATCAAGCATCTCGTCGTCATCTTCCAGGAAAATATTTCGTTCGACCATTACTTCGGCACCTACCCCAAGGCGCTGAACCCTGGCGGGGAGCCGCGCTTTGTCGCCAAGCCGGAAACACCCTCTGTGAATGGCTACACGGACGGGCTGCTGTACAACAATCCAAACGCCTTGAACACCGTCAACGGAACCGGGGCGACCAACCCGTTCCGCCTCGATCGCTCCGAAGCCGCAACCGCGGATCAGGACCACGACTATACCCCGGAACAGCAGGCGTTTCATGGCGGCTTGATGGACCTGTTTCCCAAATATACCGGCACCCCTGGTCCGCCCCCCAATGGGCAGACGACGAATGGACTGGTGATGGGCTACTACGACGGCAACACGGTCACCGCTTACTGGAACTACGCCCAGCGGTTTGCCATGAATGACAACTCCTTCGGCACCAACTTTGGTCCCTCGACGGACGGCGCCCTCAACCTGATCTCCGGCCAGCTCAACGGGGTGAGTGACCAGGTGAACGCTACCGGAGATGTCATCTCGGACGGCGGCGGCGGATACACGCTGGTCAGCGACGCGGATCCGATCGGAGACGTTTGCTCCACCACCACCGGCGCGCAGGTGGCCATGAGCGGAATGAACGTGGGTGACCTGCTCAATGCGGCCGGCGTCAGCTGGGGCTTCTTCGAGGGTGGATTCGATCTAACGGTCAAGAATCCAAATGGAACCACCGGCTGCAAACGTAGCCACACGTCGACGGTAACGGCAACGGATAAAGCCGACTACATTCCGCATCATCAGCCTTTCCAGTACTACACCAGCACCCAGAACCCGAAGCACACCCGGCCGACTTCAGCCAGCACGGTGGGCGTGAACGGCGATCCTGGAAATCATCAGTATGATATCCACGACTTCTACGACGCAATCAAGGCCGGCAACTTTCCCGCGGTCAGCTTCCTCAAGGCGCCGGGCTATCAGGACGGCCACGCAGGCTACTCCGATCCGCTGGACGAGCAGACGTTCGTGACCACTGTCATCAACTCTCTGCAGCAGCAAAAGGACTGGGCCAATACTGCTGTGATCATCGCCTACGACGACTCTGACGGCTGGTACGACCACCAGATGGGT
>Ga0302179_10001490_pt1 | contig 14078 bp, 13 predicted proteins | sample I_Palsa_E3_1_FD_198788 | JGI IMG/M metagenome (GOLD analysis project Ga0302179, IMG submission 198788) | Peat permafrost microbial communities from Stordalen Mire near Abisko, Sweden - I_Palsa_E3_1 | ecosystem: Environmental > Terrestrial > Soil > Palsa > Peat permafrost | place: Sweden...
GCCCTCGTCCAGGCCATGGCCGACCTGGCCGGAATCGCGTACATGCGGACCACCCGGGGTGCCTATCCGGTGCTCTACGAAGCCACCGAGTCCTTCCCGGTCGGCGGGTCCAAGGTGCTGCGCGAGTCCGGCGACGACCAGGTGACCCTGATCGGGGCCGGGGTGACCCTGCACGCCTGCCTGGCCGCAGCGGACCAGCTCAGGGACGAGGGCGTCAGCGCGCGGGTCATCGACCTGTACTCGGTCAAGCCGGTCGACACCGCGACCCTCGCGGCCGCAGCCGCGGCCACCGGGGGACGGCTGGTGCTCGTCGAGGACCACCACCCCGAGGGCGGCCTCGGGTCCGCCGTCATCGACGCCCTGACCGCCGCCGGGCGGACCGAACTGGCCGTCGTCCACCTCGCCGTCCGCGAACTGCCTGGGTCCGGTACCAGCGCGGAACTGCTCGATGCCGCCGGGATCAGCGCCGACCACATCACGGCCGCCGCCCGGCAGCTGCTCGGCTAGCCGACCCGGTCAAGCCACGGGGCCCGGTCAGGAGCTGCCGACCAGGCCCCACCGGCGGCGGATGGCGCGGTCGGCCATGCTGAACAGCGTGTGCACGAAGATGCCGATGAGCAGGATCACGATGATGATCGCGGTGGCGCTCTGCATGTCGGCCTGGTCCTGGTCGGTCGAAAGCAGCACCCCCAGGGATGGCTGGTTCGCGATGATGACGAGCAGCTCGCCGGCCATCAGGCTGCGCCAGGCGAACGCCCAGCCCTGCCGGAGCCCGGCCACCAGGGCGGGCATCGAGGCGGGCAGGATCAGGTGCCAGTACAGCGAGAGCCGCCGCAGCCCCATCGTCGCGCCCGCCCGCAGCAGGATCGGCGGGGTGTAGTCGACGCCCGCGATCAGGCCGTTGGCGATCGACGGGGCGGCCCCGAGGACGATGACGAACAAGATGGCGGTGGTGTTGATCCCGAACAAGATGATGGCGAACGGGAACCAGGCGATCGACGGCATCGTCTGCAGTCCGGTGATGAGCGACCCGAAGGCGGCCCGCAGCGGCCCGATCCTGGACACCAAGGCGCCGACGACCGCACCGATCAGCACGGCCAGGCCGAAGCCGATGACCGCGCGTTCCAGCGTAGTGCCGATGGCGTGCCACAGCAGGCCCGTCTTCAGCTGGTCTCCCAGGTTGGCCAGCGTCCCGCCGGGCCCGGGGAAGATGTCCTTCTTCCAGCCGCTGATGTGGATGACCTGCCAGATCGCCAGGACGATGATGACGGCGAGTGCCTTGGGCCACAGCGACGCCCAGGCGCGCTTGGCCAGCTTGCGCCCGCGCTGATCGGAAGGCCCGGATCCGGGCGCTTCCAGGGACTCGAGCCACGCCAGCTTCTCCGCGTAGGCCGGCACGTTGCCCCGGTCAGTGAGCGGCACGGACCCCAGGTCACCGGCGGAGACCGGGGCGGGTTTCCCAGTGAGTTCGTCAGCGGGCATCGCGGCTCATCTCCTCACGCAGCCGGTCGGTGATCTGTGCGGCCAGCTCGGCGACCGGCGCCGAGTCGATCCGGCGGGGACGCTCGATGTCGACGGCGAACTCATCGATCACCCGGCCGGGGCGGCTGCTCATCACCACCACGCGGTCGCCGAGCCTGACCGCTTCCTGCACGTTATGGGTGACGAATATGACGGTCAGCGACCGGCCGGCGCAGACGCGGTCGATCTCGTCGTGCAGCAGGTCCCTGGTCATCGCGTCCAGGGCGCCGAACGGCTCGTCCATAAGCAGTACGTCGGCGTCCTGGGCGAGCGCCCGGGCGAGCGCGACCCGCTGCCGCATGCCGCCAGACAACTCGTGCGGCCGCTTCCCGCCGAAGTCGCCCAGGTTCACGGTCCGCAGCAATTCCGCCGCCCGCTGACGGCGCTCGGCCTTGCCCGCGCCGCGGGCGCGCAGCGCCATCTCCACGTTGCCCGCCGCGGTGAGCCACGGGAACAGCGCGGGCTCCTGGAACATGACCGCGACCCCCCGCCCACCTCCCGTTCCCCCTTCCCCGGTCGACACCTCACCCGAGGTCGGCTGCTCCAGGCCGGCCACCAGCGCAAGCAACGTGGACTTGCCACAGCCTGACGCGCCGATGAGGCAGGTGAATTCCCCCGGCGAGACCTCGAGCGACACCTGATCGAGCGCGTGGACCGCTGAACTGCCGCGCCCGAACACCTTGGAGACGCCCGTCAACCGGACCGCTCCTGTTGCTATTGCTGTGGCCGGAGCCCGCCGATCGGTTACTGCCAAGGAACTCACCTGCCTCACCATGGTTTAGGAACTCACCTGGGATTCGCCGGCCGCCGCCAGCACCTTGTTGAGCGGACTGAGATCGAAAATGCCGCTCAGGTTGACCGGCTTGAGCAAGCCGAGGGATACGGCCTGCGATGCATCGGTAGTCAGCGATGACACATCGGGGTCATCGGTGAAGGTGATCTCTTTAAACGCCGCCGCGACAATGCTCGCGCTGAGCGCCTTACCGGTGAAAGAGGCCAGCTCGGCGTTCGCGTCGGCCTGAGCCGCGGTCGGGTTCGACTTGATGAAGTCGTTAGCCTGGACTTGGGCCTTGAGCAGGTCCGCGACGATCGCGGGGTGGGCGGACAGGAAGCTCTGCGTCACGACGAGCAACGTGGTAACGCCAGGCTCGCTCAACAGCACCGTGCCGCCGTCCTTGACCATCTCGATGTCGTAGGGCGCAGGTTCTGAGGCCCCGGCGATCTGCCCCGACTTGAACTCAAGGACGGCCGCCGAGTTGGGCGTGGTGGGCTTGACGAAGGTGTCCCCACCGCCGGTCGCGGTGGTCGCCAGGCCATTTTGCTTGAGCCAGTAGCGCAGCGCGACATCCTGCGTGTTGCCCAGCGACGGGGTGGCCAGCGTCTTGCCCTTGAGCTGGGAAGCCGACGTGGTGCCCTTCGCCGCCACAACCGAGGCGCCGCCCGTCGCCGCACCCGAGATGATCTTGATGGCACTGCCGCTGGACTTCTGCCAGGCGTTGATGGCCGGATTCGGCCCCACGTAGGCGGCGTCAAGCTGGCCGGCCAGCAGGGCCGTGGTCTCCTCAGTCCCGGTGCTGAACGCGGAGGTCTTCAGCGTCCCCGCCGAGCCGAGGTCTTTGGCGAAGAAACCTTCCTTGAGCCCGATCAGGGCGGAAGCGTGGGTGATGTTGGTGAGGAAGCCCAGCGTCACCGTGACCGGTGCACCTCCGCCGGATCCTGTGGAACTTGAACTGGAACTCGCCGAACTCGCCGAACTCGATGACGAGGAAGAACAGCCTGCCAGCAGTAGGGCAGCGCCGATCATCGCGGCGGCCGTGACACGTCGCATCTAGTACCTAATTTCTATCGTTTATATGGGAAACAGTCGATTCACTATACATGAAGTGGGCATTGTAGGGAATCAAGCGCAGCCAAGGCCGCTGCGGCTAAGCCGCAGGTCAGCCAGGGGGAACAGCCGAAGTTGGGCCAGCTGAAGGCAGCGGCGCTAAGCCGTCCAGGCTAAGCGAGCGAGGCTAACCCGGCAATATCAGTTGCCTTCATCGCTTGAATCCTGAAGTGTGACTCCCGCCACCGCGGGGAACTTGGCCAGGCACTTTTCGAGCATCGCCACCTCCGCGTCGCTGGCGTGGTCGACCTGGTAGGTCAGCTGCTCAAGGGCGTAGGGGGAATGAAGGTCCGATGGAAGCGGCTGCGCGGTCACGGCCGGTACCTTCGCACACGTCGAGCGTACGACCAGTTTCTGGGAGACGGGTGTGTTATCGCGGAAGGAAACGATCGCCTGCCGCTGCCCGAGAGCGGCGTCGAACTGCGCGCAGCCCGCCACCGCCGCCAGTACGGCAAGCGCCATTCCCGCACCAAGCAGCCGACGCGCCCGGCCGACGCCCACTACGCCAGGTAGTACGCGCATGGTGCCAGCCTAATGGCAACCGGCGCCTAGTACGGTATCGGCAGGAGATACCCAACCAGGAGGACACGTGGCCGGGCGGATCGAAGACTACGCCATCGTCGGTGACATGCAATCGGTCGCGCTCATCGGCACGGACGGTTCGGTGGACTGGCTGTGCCTGCCGCGGTTCGACTCAGAGGCATCCTTCGCGGCCTTGCTGGGCACGCAGGACCATGGCCACTGGCGGATCGCGCCGACCGTGCCGGGAACGTCCGGGCCAACCCGGGGCTATACCGGTGACACGCTGATCCTGGAAACCCGGTGGGAAACCCCGGACGGCGTCGTCCGGGTCACCGACTTCATGCCGCCGCGCGACGACGAGCCGCCCGTCCTGGTGCGCCTGGTGACGGGCGTCAGCGGGACCGTTGACATGAGCCTGGAGCTGAAGATCCGCTTCGGTTATGGATCGATCGTGCCCTGGACGGTCAGGACCGGGGACGGCATCGCGGCGACCGCGGGCCCGGACTCGCTCTGGCTGCGCACGCCGGTCCCGCTAACCGGGAGGGACTTGGCGCACACGGCGACGTTTCGCGTCGCCGCGGGCGACAGCGTCCCCTTCGTCCTCACCTATTTGCCCTCGGACCAGAGCGAGCCCGCACCGCTTGACCCGTTCGGCGCCCTCGAGGAGACCAGGAAGTTCTGGGACGCCTGGGTCTCCCGCTGTACCTACCAGGGGCCGTACCGCGATGCCGTGATCCGGTCCCTGATCACCTTGAAGGCGCTCACCTACCAGCCCACCGGCGGTATCGTCGCGGCCGCCACCACCTCGCTTCCCGAGGACATCGGCGGCGTGCGCAACTGGGACTACAGGTACTGCTGGCTGCGTGACGCCACCATTACCCTGGAGGCGCTACTGCGTACCGGCTACACCGACGAGGCCAAGGCGTGGCGCCTGTGGCTGGGCCGCGCCATCGCCGGGAGCCCGCAGGACATCCAGATCATGTACGGCGTGGCGGGCGAACGCCGGCTCGCCGAATGGGAGGCGGGCTGGCTGCCAGGGTACGAAGGTTCGGCGCCAGTGCGGATCGGCAACGCGGCGGCCGGCCAGCTTCAGCTCGATGTGTACGGCGAGGTGATCGACGCGCTTCAGCTCAGCTGCAAGTCCGGGCTGCACGACGACCAGCACACCTGGTCGCTGCAGCGCTCGCTGCTCGGGTTCCTCGAAGAGCACTGGCAAGAGCCAGACGAGGGGCTATGGGAGGTACGCGGGCCGCGGCGCCACTTCGTTCACTCCAAGGTCATGGCCTGGGTCGCCTTCGACCGCGCCGCGGGCTACGCCGAGCAGGCGGGCAAGACGGACCTGGCGGCCCGCTGGCGGGGCACCCGGGACAAGATCAAGGCCGAGGTCTGCGAGAAGGGCTACAACTCCGAGCGGGGAGCCTTCACCCAGTACTACGGTGCGACCGAGCTCGACGCCTCCGTCCTGCTCATCTCCGACGTGGGCTTCCTGGACCCCGACGATCCCCGGATCGTGTCGACGATGAAGGTCTTGCAGCGGGACCTGATGCAGGACGGCTTCCTGCGCCGGTACGAGCTGCCGCCCGGCGGAACGTCGGCGGTGGACGGGCTGGCCGGCTCGGAGGGCGCCTTCCTCGCCTGCAGTTTCTGGCTGGCGAACGCGCTGGAACTGAGCGGCCGCCACGAGGAGTCGATCGAGCTGTTCGAGCGACTCCTCGCCCTGCGTAACGACGTAGGCTTGCTGAGCGAAGAGTACGATCCCCGTTACGGTCGGCTGGTGGGTAACATGCCGCAGGCGTTCAGTCACGTCCCACTGGTGCAGACGGCTCTCAACCTTGGCGGCCACGCCGAAGAACTCAGGCGCGGAGTGGCCCGGGATGAGCGCCGGAGCGTGCCAGGCTAAGGAGAACCAGCCACCGGCAGGCGTTAGATAATCCCGACCGTCAGGCAATTATGCCCTCAGCTCGTCACATTCTCATCGTCAACTCCCGCAGCGTGCACCAGCCGGTCTTCGTGATCGGCGCGCCGCACTCGGGAGCGGACCTGATCGGCCGTGCCCTGAAGGCCTCTGGCGGCTTCCACGTCACGATCGGCCAGCCCAGCGTGCTTCGCGTGGTGTACGCCTTCGCCCGCCGGCCGTCCATGCATCAGGGCCGACCGCAAGCCGCCGCCACCGTGATCCGGGACGCCTTCGCGCAGGGCTGGCAGGTTAGCGCGCACAGCTGCCTGGACTGCACGCGGGAGTGCCGGGCCGCGGCCGGGCTCGGCAGCGATGCCGTCGGGCCGTGCGTGGAGCTCAGGGGGCTGGAAACGTACGGGGACGCGAGCCCTGACCTCATCTACTGCGCGGAGGCACTCAGCTACGCGTTCCCCGACGCGCGGATCGTCCAGGTCGTCAGGGACGGCCGGGACGTGGTTGCCGCCATGCTGGCCGACCCGGTCGTGATGTCCTGGTTCCGGCCCAGTTTCGTGAACATAGACACCGAGTTCCCCAATCCGTTCTTCGGCATCGAGACCGAGGATGACCGGGAGCTCTGGCCGCGGTTGTCCCCGGCCGGCCGATGCGCGCTGCGCTGGCGCTGGTCTGTGCGGCTGGCCGCGCAACTGCACCACAGCGTGGCCGCCGCCCAGCTCAAGACGATCCGCTTCGAACACCTGATGGGCAAGCCGGATGATGTCCTGGCCGATCTTTCCCGCTTCACGGGCACGACCGTGCAGGCGGCCGAGATCCGGAGCGCGGCCCGCGCGGCCCGTGGCCGCGGGCGCTCCCGCCGGTCACCCGGGTACGAAGGATCGCTGAGCCCGGAGGACATCGCGGAGGTCGAGAAGATCGCCGGCGACGAGCTCCGCCGTCTCGGCTACGCCCTCCCGTAGGGGCGCATGCCACGCAGGACGGTCTTTCCAGGCTTAGGCCGCCTGGCTGGCGAACTGGGTGTGGTACAGGTCGGCATACAGGCCGCCTGCGGCCAGAAGCTCCTCGTGCGTGCCGCGCTGGGTAATGCGGCCGGCGTCGACCACCAGGATCTGGTCGGCTTCCCTGATGGTGGAGAGCCGGTGCGCGATGACCAGCGAGGTCCGTCCCGCCAGGGCGGTCTTAAGCGCGCGCTGCACGGCGGCCTCGGATTCGGAGTCCAGGTGCGCGGTCGCCTCGTCGAGCACCACGACGGAGGGCGCCTTGAGCAGCAGCCGGGCCACGGCGACGCGCTGTTTCTCCCCGCCGGACAGCCGGTAGCCGCGGTCACCCACCACGGTGTCCAGCCCATCGGGCAGGCCGGATATCAGGTCCCAGATCTGGGCGGCCTCGCAGGCTTCGATGAGCTCCAGCTCGGTAGCCGCGGGCTTGGCGTAGGTCAGGTTGGCCCGGATCGTGTCGTGGAACAGGTGTGCGTCCTGGGTGACTACGCCCACCACGTCGTGCAGCGACTCCAGGGTGACATCCCTGACGTCGTACCCGCCGATCCGCACGGTGCCGTCGTTCGGGTCATACAAGCGCGCGGCCAGGGCGGTGATCGTGGTCTTGCCCGCGCCCGACGGGCCGACCAGTGCGGTCAGCTGGCCGGACGGCGCGCGGAAGCTCACCCCGTGCAGCACCCCGGCCGCGGCGCCGGGCCGCTCGGCAGAGCGCAGTGCGATCGACTCCAGCGAGGCGAGAGACACCTCGCTGGCCGTCGGGTACCGGAACGACACGTCGTCGAACTCGATCTCAGGCGCCAGGAGTTGCGGCCCCCCCTCCGGACCCTCCGGGCTGCTGGCAGCCGGGATCCTGGCAGGCAGGACCGCCGCGCCTGGCCGCTCCGCGATCAGCGGCTTGAGGTCGAGTACCTCGAAGACCCGGTCGAAGCTGACCAGCGCGGTCATCACGCTGATCTGGACGTTGGACAGCTGCGCGATCGGACCATAAACGCGGACCAGAAGCTGGGACAGCGCGACCAGCGTGCCGACCTGCAGGGCACCGCGGATGACCAGGCTGCCGCCGACTCCGTAGACCACCGAGGTCGCCAGCGCGGCGAGCAGCGTCAGCGAGATGAAGAACACCCGACCGTACATCGACTGGGTGACACCGATGTCGCGGACCCGTCCGGCCCGTTCCGCGAATACCTCAGACTCCTCGCGGGGACGGCCGAAGAGCTTGACCAGCATCGCGCCCGCCACGTTGAACCGCTCGGTCATGGTCGAGCCCATCGCGGCGTCAAGCTGCATGGATTCGCGGGTAAGCCGCTGCAGCCTGCGGCCGACCCGCCGTGCGGGCAGCAGGAAGAGCGGGATTAGCACCAGCGCGATCAGGCTGATCTGCCAGGAGAGCAGGAACATCGTGACCAGGATGGCGCCCACGGTCAGGATGTTGGAGACCACCGAGGACATCGTGGAGGTGATCGCCAGCTGCGCGCCGATCACATCGCTATTGAGCCGGGAGACCAGGGATCCGGTCTGCGCCCTGGTGAAGAACGCGATGGGCTGCTGCTGCACGTGGCTGAACACCTGGGTCCGCAGGTCGTAAATGAGGCCCTCGCCGATCCGCGCGGAGTACCAGCGGATGGCGAAGCCGAGGAAGGCGTCGAACAGCGCGACCGCCGCGACCGCCGCCGCGATGCCGATCACTATTGCTTCGTGATGACCGAGGATGCCCTGGTCAATGATCGCCCGCAGCAGCAGCGGGTTCACCACTGTGATGAGCGAGTCAAGGATGGTAACGACCAGGAAGAAGGAGAGCCAGAGCTTGTACGGCCTGGCGTAGGTGATGACCCGGCGGACAGTACCGGGCTTCAGCTTCTGCTGGGTGACCGACGGGTCCTGCCGGAACGACCTCATCATGCTGATGTTCGCCCGCCCGTACATGACCAGGAAAACCTTCCAGTGGCAGTGATCCTTCCCGTACCGGCGGGAATGCTGTCAGCTAGTAGCGAACTCCCAGGAGGCTGTCCGGGCGGGGTCCCGGCGGCTTGCGCCGGGCCGGCGCCACCTGGGCGTGGTTTTAGTGGTCCACCTTAGTCTTACCACGACGGGTTGCGCCGCCACGTCCGCGCAACGTCACTCCGGTCTCGGTCAGGATCCTGTGGACGAAGCCGTAGGACCTTCCCGTCGAGGCGGCCAGTGAGCGAATGCTTTCGCCAGAGTCGTATCTCCGGCTTAGGCTCGTCGCCAGCTTGGTGCGATCTACCCCAGTGACCCGCGTTCCTTTCTTGAGACCTTCGGCCATATATACCTCCTGTTTAGCTGACGTCATCAGTGAGTTACACACCTCCCTGGTAATGATCAGGCATAACAGCAAGATTGGCCACCCACATGGCACCAAATGATCACTATATTTTTATGAGGTTATGGCGAAATCGTAGCCTTAGCGGAGCAACACGGGCGGGCGCGGCCTTACGCAAGCGCGACCAGATCTGCGAAATCCTCGCTCCACGCATCTTCCACACCGTCAGGCAGCACGATTACGCGTTCGGGCGAAAGCGCTTCAACCGCACCTTCATCATGAGTCACAAGGACGATCGCGCCACGGAACCCTCTCAGCGCCCCGAGAACTTCTTCCCGGCTAGCGGGATCTAGGTTGTTCGTGGGCTCGTCGAGTAGTAGGACGTTGGCGCCTGATACAACTAGAAGAGCCAGGGCCAACCTTGTCTTCTCGCCACCGGAAAGCACGCCTGCTGGCTTTTCCACGTCATCGCCGGAGAACAGGAATGACCCGAGAACCTTGCGCTGCTGCGAATCGGTAAGGTCCGGTGCGGCCGAGCGCATGTGCGATAGGACCGATCGCTCCGTTTCCAGGGTTTCATGCTCCTGGGCGTAATATCCAAGGCTGAGCCCGTGTCCTGGAGTGACTTTTCCTGTATCAGGAGTTTCCAGGCCGGCCAGCAACCGGAGCAGCGTGGTCTTCCCCGCTCCGTTAAGCCCGAGCACCACGACCCGGCTTCCGCGGTCAACGGCGACGTCCACTCCGGTGAACACTTCGTCCGACCCGTAGGACTTCGACAGGCCGACGGCGGCAAGGGGCGTCCGGCCGCAGGGTGCGGGTACCGGGAAGCGGAGCCTGGCCACCCGGTCCGCGGTACGCTCCGCCTCGACCCCGGCCAGCATCCGCTCGGCCCGGCGCTGCATATTCTGCGCGGCCCTGGCCTTGGTCGCCTTGGCGCGCATCTTGTCCGCCTGAGCCATCAGGGCGCTGGCCTGCCGGCCCGCGTTCACCCGCTCGCGCCTGCGGCGCCGTTCGTCGGTCTCGCGCTGCTGCAGGTAGGAGCGCCAGCCCAGGTTGTACATATCCAGGCAGGCGCGCTGCGCGTCGAGGTAGAACACCTTGTTCACCACATCGGCGAGCAGCGCGACATCGTGGCTGATCACGATCAGCCCGCCGCGGTAGCTCTTGAGGTGATCGCGAAGCCAGGCCACCGAGTCGGCGTCTAGATGGTTGGTCGGCTCGTCCAGCAGCATGGTCTCGGAACCGGAGAACAGGATCCTGGCTAGCTCGACCCGGCGGCGCTGACCGCCGGACAGGGTCTGCAGCGGTTGGTGCAGCACCCGGTCAGGCAGGCCCAGGCTAGCGGTGATCGAGGCGGCCTGCGACTCGGCCGCGTACCCGCCGAGCACCGCCAGGCGTTCTTCAAGCTTGCCGTACCGGCGGATAGCATCGGCGGCGGCCGCTGCATCGGGGTCGGCCATCTCCGCTTCCGCCGTACGTAGTTCGGCCCGCAGCTGGTCCAGCCCGCGGGCCGAGAGCACCCGGTCGATGGCCAGCATGTCCAGATTCCCGGTGCGCGGATCCTGCGGCAGGTATCCCACCGTGCCGGACCGCCTGACGGTACCCGCGGCCGGCTGGGCTTGTCCGGCCAGCACCTTGGCCAGCGTCGTTTTCCCCGCGCCGTTCCGGCCGACCAGGCCAATCCGGTCCCCGGCACCGACCTGGAACGACGCGCCTTCGAGCAGCAGGCGCGCGCCAGCCCGGAGTTCGATTTCGCTTGCCACGATCATGTTTAGCTGCTCCTGCAGAACGGACGGAAAACGGACAGACCTCTCTCCCCTGGGGCGTGTCGTTAGTCCGTTGTTGGCAGCACGCCACTCACTTTACCTGGTGAATGCGCGTCGGGGCCATCCGATTCTGGCTCGGTCAGCCGGATGCGGATGGCCAGGAAATCGCTCGGAATATCCCTGAGCACGGCTAGACAAGGGTCAGGGACGGTAAGGAACCGGTCCACGGCACGGTCCAGGTACGGCACCAGCCGCGCGTCACCGCGGAGCCCGGCCGCGGACCGCTTGTCCCCGCCGAGCACCACGGCATCAAGGCCGTCCGCGCCGTACGGGCCGAATATCCCGGCCGCGGCGTCGGCGGCCGCGCGCAGCGCGGTCGTGGCCTGGTTCTCTCTGCGCCGGGCGAAACGGTGCTGGGACCAGCCGCCCGCCGCGCTCCGGCCGTGTACGGGCCTGCTTCCGGTCTTCGAGGTCACCAGCTGAGGCGGAGAACCCGCGAACACCCCGGCCGCGTAGCCTCCCAGTCGCACCAGCAGGACCCCCACGGTTCGGTTCGCGACGGCATGCGCCACCATCGCCTCAGCCGCCCCTTCCGTGATCGCTTCAGCTGCCCCGTCGACACCGAACCCAACGGCCGTCCGCATGGGCGGGAAGGGCGGATGGCATTCCGCGATCGCGCCATCGGCGGCCGTGAAGATCAGGGATCCGCCGCCCTCACCGTCGGCCACGAGGCCGATCCCATCGTGCCGACGTCCGAACGTGGCAATCCAGGACACTAGGCGCTCTGGCGGAACTTCTACCCAACGACCGCCGCCTGCAGCAGGATTCTTCATTACGCGCGGGCAGGCGGCCCGGAGGTCAGATGTTGAAGCCGAGGGCACGAAGCTGCTCACGCCCATCGTCGGTGATACTCTCCGGACCCCACGGCGGCATCCACACCCAGTTGATGCGGAAGTCCGTCACCACGCCCTCAAGCGCCTCGCGGGCCTGGTCCTCGATGACGTCCGTCAGCGGACATGCGGCGCTGGTCAGGGTCATGTCGATGGTGGCGATCCGCTCGGCATCGACGTCGACACCATAGATCAGGCCGAGGTCCACCACGTTGATCCCGAGCTCGGGATCAACCACGTCGCGCAGCGCCTCGAGCACGTCCTCCTGCTCCGCCGTAAGCTCCGCGGTAACGCTCTCACCCTCCGCCACCGGGGCCGCTGATACCTCGGGGACGGCCGGGTACTCCGGGGTCTCCGGGTACTCTGGGGTCTCCGGGTCGGCGTCCATGCTCATCGCGGGATCCGCGGTCGTGTTCTCTATCATTGTCCTACCTCCATGGCCTGCGTGGTCGCGTCTTTCCATGCCATCCAGCCCAGCAGGGCACACTTGATCCTGGCCGGGTACTTCGAGACGCCAACGAACGCCACCGCGTCCTCGAGCACGTCTTCGTCAGGATCTCCCGCTCCCTTGGACTGCATGAGTTCGAGGAACGCCTGGCTGATGGTCATGGCCTCGCTCACCGGCTTGCCGATGACGAGATCGCTCATCACCGACGCGCTCGCCTGGCTGATCGAGCAGCCCAGCGAGTCGTAGGACACATCCTCGACCACCGGCTCCCCGCCGACGTCCTTGAGCGACACCCGGAGCGTCACCTCGTCGCCGCAGACCGGGTTGACGTGATGAACTTCGGCGTCAAAAGGATCCCGCAGACCCTTGTGATGGGGGTTACGGTAGTGGTCCAGGATGATTTCCTGGTACATCGACTCGAGCTGCATCACGTGTCCTTCGGGGGCTCCGGTGGCTCCTTGGGCCGCCCCCGGGCTAGCAGAGTCAACACTGAAAGCCAGCGCTGTCATCCCGGCGGAACCGTTGGGTTCGCACTGTCCCGCGTCCCTTACTGCCGGACGCCGAAGAAGCGCTGGGCGTAACGGATTCCCTCTGCCAGCTCTTCTACCTCTGCGTGGGTGTTGTACACGTAGAACGTCGCCCGCGTGCTGGCCTGCACGCCCAGGGCCCGGTGCAGCGGCCAGGCACAGTGGTGGCCGGTTCGCACCGCGATACCCAGCTCGTCGAGGACCTGGCCCACGTCATGCGGATGGACGCCGTCGACTTCGAACGCGACGGCGCCGCCGCGGTCCTTGGTGGTGTCGGGCCCGAGGATGCGCACGCCTGGCATCTCGCGCAGAGTGTCGAGCGCGTGCGCGGTCAGCGACTCCTCGTGCGCAGCCACGTTGCCCATGCCCAGGGCACTGAGGTAATCGACGGCGGCGGCCAGGCCAGCGGCCTCGGCGACGGCGGGAACGCCCGGCTCGAACCGCTGCGGCGGCGGCAGGAACGTGCTGCCTTCCATCCGGACAACCTCGATCATCGACCCGCCGGTCAGGAACGGCGGCATCGCCTCGAGCAGTTCCGCCCGGCCGAACAGCACGCCGATCCCGTACGGGCCGAGCATCTTGTGCGAGGAGAAGGCGAGGAAGTCCGCGCCGAGCGCGGCCACGTCGACCGGCTGGTGCGGCACCGACTGGGCCGCGTCGGCCAGCACCAGCGCGCCCCGCTCGTGCGCCGCGGCGGCGATCTCCGTCACCGGCGGGATCGCGCCGGTGACGTTCGACTGGTGAGTCACAGCGACGAGCTTGGTGCGCTCGGTAAGCAGGTCGTCGAGGTTGTCCAGGTCGAGCCGTCCGTCTGGGGTGACGTTCAGCCAGCGCAGCGTCGCGCCGGTGCGCTCGCAGAGCTGCTGCCAGGGCACAAGGTTGGCGTGATGCTCCATCTCGGTGATCAGGATCTCGTCGCCAGGCTGCACCTGGAGCCGGCCGGCCCCGCTCAGCGCGAAGGCGACCAGGTTGATCGCCTCGGTCGCGTTCTTGGTGAACACCACCTCACCCGCGTCCGCTCCGATGAACGCGGCGACCTTGGCCCGCGCGCTCTCGTAGACGTCGGTGGCCTCCTCGCCCAGCAGGTGGGTGCCGCGGTGCGCGGCAGAATTATGCAGCTCGTAGAACTCGCGCTCGGCGTCGAGCACCTGGCGCGGTTTCTGCGAGGTCGCCCCGGAGTCCAGGTAGATGAGCGGCTTGTCGTTGCGCACCGTCCTGGCCAGCGCGGGGAAGTCCGCACGGATCGCCTCGACATCGAGGTGAGCCGGATAATCCGTCATGCCGGCACCCCCAGGAACTTCTCGTAGCCCTCGTTCTCCAGCTGATCG
>Ga0302179_10001493_pt1 | contig 14032 bp, 12 predicted proteins | sample I_Palsa_E3_1_FD_198788 | JGI IMG/M metagenome (GOLD analysis project Ga0302179, IMG submission 198788) | Peat permafrost microbial communities from Stordalen Mire near Abisko, Sweden - I_Palsa_E3_1 | ecosystem: Environmental > Terrestrial > Soil > Palsa > Peat permafrost | place: Sweden...
CCACACGGCCTTACAAAACCCTTTCCAGGTTGTCCTGACCGAAGAACGGGCGAAGACCTATTTCCCTTCTCTTAACCCGACGGCGATGATCGGCCGCACCATCACCTACTTCGATTCTATCCCCGTCGTGGTGACCGGAGTGGTGAAAGAACCGGAAGGAAATACGGATTTTGTTTTCCGGGAGTTTATTTCCTTTCCTACCATTTCCACCAGCGCCTTAAAGGATGGCTATCCCGAAACCTGGGATGGCTTCTCCAGCGCCATGCAGCTATTTATCAAATTATCAAAAGAAGAAAAGCCCGGTCCGGTGGCCGCCCGGCTGAAAAGAATACAGGAGAAATATGATCCCGATGCAGAAGCCAACAGTAAAAATGGTAAAAACTTCCGGACCTTTCTTCTTCAACCCCTCAGCGATCTTCATCTCGACGGCGAATATGGATCTTTCGACAGCACCCGTCAGGCGCACAAGCCCACCTTGGTCGGCTTATCGATCCTGGCCATCATCCTGTTGCTGCTGGCTTGTATAAACTTTGTCAACCTGACCACCGCACGGGCTTCGCAACGGGCCAGGGAGATCGGCATCCGTAAGACGATCGGCAGTTCCCGCGCCCAGCTGATCGCCCAGTTCTTCAGTGAAACATTTTTGACCACGGTCATGGCGACTTTTGTTTCCCTTTTGCTGGTGCCCTTATTGTTAAAAGTATTTGCCGACTTTATCCCGCAGGACCTTCATTTCAATTGGTTTCAGCAACCGGCACTTATCGGCTTCCTGGTTTTGCTGCTGCTGTTTGTCAGCGTCCTGTCCGGGTTTTACCCGGCAATCGTATTGTCCGGCTACCGGCCTGTCCAGGTGCTAAAAGCTTCTTCGGGTGTGCTTGGTGGACAGACCACCCGTAGATCGGTCATGCGGAAAACGTTGACGATAGCCCAGTTTGTCATTGCACAGGCTTTTATCATCGCCACCCTGATCGTCGGGCGGCAGATCCGGTTTATGCTTACCCGCGACCTCGGTTTCCGGAAACAGGCCATCCTGTATTTTCAGGTCCCCAATACAGACACCGGCAAGACCCGGCGGCTGGCCCTGCTGGATGAGCTCCGGTCTTTCCCGGGAATCGAAGCGGTTAGCCTCGGCGGCAATCCGCCGGCTTCGGAGAGCTTCTGGGGCAGCGGGCTGACATACAGGGGCGGGAACAAAGACATTACCACTACCGTCGAACTCAAATTCGGCGACAGCAATTTTCTCTCCCTTTACCGGATACCGTTGCTGGCGGGACATAATGTGACGCCCAGCGATACCATCCGGGAATATATTATCAATGAAGCCTATGCCCGTTTTCTGGGATTCCGGGATCCGCGGGAGGCGATCAATAAATTCCTCTACTCCACCTGGAACAAGTCCATCCGCAAACCCATCGTAGGCGTGATCAGGGATTTCCATGCGCATTCCCTGCACCAGGAAATACGGCCGCTGATCTTCACCGCCAATGGCAGCAGGAGCTATACCTTTCATGTGGCGTTGGCATCCATCGACGGGGAAGGCAACTCCTGGAGCCCGGCCATCCATGAAATCGAACAGGGATATAAAAAGTTTTATCCGGACGAAGAATTTCAATATCACTTTTATGATGAAAGTATCGCCGCTTTTTATAAAAGCGAACAGGACGTTTCCAGCCTGTTAAGATGGGCGACCGGTATCGCCATTTTTATCAGCTGTCTGGGTATGCTCGGCCTGGTCGTTTATACGACTACTCTCCGGACCAAAGAGATCGGCGTAAGAAAGGTGCTGGGCGCCAGCGTCTCCCAGATCGTTACGCTCCTGTCAAAAGATTTTATGGCGCTCGTCGGTATTGCCTTCGTTATCGCGACGCCTATCGCCTGGTGGAGTATGCATCAGTGGCTAAAGAATTTTGCCTTTCAGCCCGCCTTCGGCTGGTGGCTGGTTCTGCTGGCAGGCGCAGGCATGGCGATCATCGCCTTGCTGATCCTCTGTCTCCAGACGGTCCGCGCCGCCCGTGCCAACCCGGTCGACAGTCTTCGGACGGAGTAAGCTCACCCCGTCAACTATATCTATCGCCCATCTAAAACTCCATTGGATTTTCCACCGGCCCGTACAGTCTGAGGATATAACGGGTTATGCACGTATTTCCGTTGTTTTTTCCTGATCTCCATATCCGTCTTGATATAATGCTCTTTTTCCATCGTGACGAGCTTATACCAATGCCCGGCAGGAATTCGATTATTGGAATGAATTTCAAGCCGGATCGGCATATAGTCCGGAGGCAGCCTGTGCCCGTTGATCAATTGGCTCAGCTGGGTTTCGTCGATGCCGATCTGCGCTGCAAAGTCTTTGCGCTTTAACTCGAGCTTATCGATATATTCCTTGAGAAAATAACCAAAGCTCATGGCCGGATCATATTTTTTTGTCGCTAAATAACTATCTATCCGGCCTCTTATATGGGTGTGAATTAAGGTCGCCCGAACCTTTTCGGTCATTTCCTCTTTGTCTTTCTTCATGGCTTCGGCATAGCATCGGGCGGCCTCTTTTTTTTGGGCCGGCGTCAGCTCCACTCCAATAAAGACATCGCCGTCAAGCTCCGCCTGCGTAACCTTCCCATTTAACTTTCGATTAAACATAAAAATATTTATCAAGTAAATAATCCATTGCTTCTCTGTTTAAAAACATCTGCCACCCCCGATACGACATCTGATATTTTTGCATGTAGTGTTTTATCAGGTTAGTCTTTGGCGCCAACGACACGCCGGCATCCCCTTGATATTTTGTCGTCGCAAGATAACAGGCATAGGCGATCAGACAACCCGCCACCCGGTCATACAGCTTATTCCGCCCCTGATTCTCCCTTGAGTTAGCCAGCAGCTTTATCTCGATCCTCCTCTCTTCCGGTACATCGATTAGCCCCATCACCCCCAAAATATCCGCCTCCTCCTCTATATGCAATTTATAAATATCCGCCTGCCCCTTAAGGCTTTTCCAGCGAAAACTATAGCGTCTTTTGGTCAGGATCTTAAAATCTTTTTCCTCTACCACCTCGACAACAACCGGCTTTCTCAGCCCACTCCGCACCTCCAAAATCTCCATAACAAAGATATTAAATTCTTTACAAAATCTGTAAACTTTTCCTTTCACCCCCCTCACCCCGCCCAACCCTCCCTGTCGAGGTTCCTGTACTGTATCGCCTCCGCCAGATGCTCCGCCCCGATATGCTCACTACCCGCCAGATCCGCGATCGTCCGTCCCACTTTCAAAATATGATCGTGCGCTCGTGCCGACAGCTTCATCTTATCCATCGCCCCCCGCAACAGCTTCCCGCCGCCGGCATCGATCCGGCAAAAGGTCCGCAACAACCGGTTGCCGATCTGTGCATTACAGTAAACAGCGGACTGCCCCGGCCCGGACAGATCGCCAGCCTCGCCCCAACACTTGTACCGCAATCGTTGTATTTCCCGTGCAGCCATCACCCTGTCCCGGATCTGGCGTGAGCTCTCGCCGCCAGCGGCTGCCGACAAATCCGAATAAGCCACCGGCACGACCTCCACATGAAGATCGATCCGGTCGAGCAAAGGCCCCGAGATTCTGTTGAGATACCGCGTCACGGCCCCTGGCGGACAAGTGCATTCTCTATCCGGATGATTAAAATAGCCGCAGGGGCAGGGATTCATCGAAGCCAGCAAAATGAAGGAGGAAGGGAATTCTACCGACAGCCTTGTGCGGCTGACCGTCACTTTCCGGTCCTCCATCGGCTGCCGCATCACCTCCAGCACATTCCGGCCAAACTCCGGCAGCTCATCCAGAAAAAGGACGCCATTGTGCGCCAGCGAGATCTCACCCGGCTGGGGAATACTGCCACCACCGGCTAATGCCATACCGGAGATCGTATGATGAGGGGTCCGGAAAGGACGCTGCGACAAGAGCGTGGTATGTTCGGGTAATTTGCCGGCTACACTGTGGATCTTGGTTGTCTCCAGCGCTTCCTGCAGGCTCAGGGGTGGCAGGATAGTCGGCAGCCGCCTGGCCAGCATCGTCTTACCCGCACCCGGCGGCCCAACCAGAATAGCATTGTGCCCCCCCGCAGCCGTGATCTCCAGGGCCCGCTTGACACTTTCCTGCCCCCTTACATCGCTGAAGTCAAGATCGGATGGCGGTAGAACGGAATGAAAGGCAGCCCTTGCATCGACAACCATCGGCCTGGCAGACCCGCTGCCCCGAATAAAGGCGATCACTTCCCGAAGATGGCCAAACCCAAATACCTGCAGCTGATTGACGATGGCAGCTTCCGATGCATTCTGCTGCGGCACGATCAAGCCCTTAAAATGTTCCTTCCGGGATTGGATAGCAATAGGCAGCGCGCCCTTGATCGAATGTATATTGCCGTCCAACCCCAATTCACCCATCATCACAAAATCTTTCAGCATCGTGTCCGCAGGGATCTGCCCGCTCGCAGCCAGCACGGCAATGGCAATGGGCAGATCGAAGGCGGATCCGGACTTCCGGATACCCGCCGGCGCCAGGTTGACTACCAATTTGGTGCGGGGCATATAAAAGCCATTGCTCTTGATGGCGCTCTCTATCCTCGGAATACTTTCCTTGACGGCGCTGTCAGCCAACCCTACGACAAAAGTATGGAGACCCTCCGTTACATTCACTTCGACGGTAATGGTGATCGCCTCGACGCCATACACCGCACTACCAAATACCTTCACCAGCATACCGGAAACGTTTAGCCGATGAAGCTAAAAAAAAGTTTAAAATAAAAGATGAAAACCTACCCTGCGTTCCACGGAGATGTTTCACAGACCCGTCAGGGGTTCACAGACCGTCAGGGGTTCACCAACTCGTCAGCAGTTCACCAACTCGTCAGCGGTTCACAACTTCTCCAGCATCTCCACCACCTTTTCCCGTCTCAGGATCAGATACCCGATCCGGTCATTGCTGATACCATCTTTTAATTGATAGCTGAATTCCAGCTGATCCCCCTCGACAGAAGTCTCAAAATATTTGAAGAGGATATTCGGGTACTCTTTTAGCTCATGCCCGATTTCATAAAGATGCGTGGAGAGGATAAAAATGGATTTGCGGATCTTGATCAATCCCTTGATGACCGTCGTAGAGCATTTCATCGCGTCCTGCACATTCGTGCCTTTGAACAGCTCGTCGATCAGCACCAGCCATTTTTTCCGGCTTCCGATCTTTTCCAGCGTATTCCGGATACGCTGTACCTCGTTGAAAAAGAAGCTCTCCCCCTTGCTGATATCATCCACCACATTGATATTGCTGAGAATGCCGTCAAACAGGCTCAACCGCATCGACTTCGCCGGCACCCCCATCCCCAGGTGAGCCAGAAAAACGACAGCCCCGACCGACCGGATAAAAGTGCTCTTGCCGGCCATATTCGCACCGGTCAGGAAAAGGAAATTGGTTTCCCGCTCCAGCCGGATATCATATGACACCGGTTTTGGCAACAGAAGATGATAAAGCGAACTGACTTCCAGAAAAGGATCCTCCTGGTCCACAAAAACAGGGAAACTCAGCTGGTATCGCCGGGTGGCCATCGCCATGGAATACCAGGCATCCAGACGGCTGTGGATCTCGATCAGGGACTGCATCGCCGTCTTAAACCGCACGCGGACATAATGACCATAATGGATGATCTGGATAGGGTTCATTTTAACCCCCGGCATTGTCTTCGCCAGCGATTGAAGCACATCCTGATCCAGCAACCGCCGCGCCCTTTCCAACAGTCCCCCCAGCAGCGGCGGACAATCCGGAACATTCAGCAGTGCAACCAACTTATCCATCCCCCGGGCAAAATCGGCAAAATGGCCCACAGAATACCGGACCATCGCATAGTCGGAGCTGTGAAATAGCTTGTAAGCCAACGCCGCCGGCAGATTTAACGCCTGGGGGATGTCATCGATGGCCGTTTCATAAAACCGCTCCATCACCATGATCGTTCCATTGCTGATAGAAGTGGGCCACTGGTCCATTCTTTCGAGGATCACCGTCAATATGCGCTGTGTAGCATAAATATCCTCCAGCTTTGTCAGCGGTTGGTTGAAATATTCCAGCAACAGATCCCTGCCACCGGTCGTCCGGGTAAAGTCCAGCTTGTGGAAAATGGAAAATTCTTCCTGACGGCTGAAAAGCGATAGATCCTCGTATGTGATATTGTCAATTTCCATAATGTCTTGTTTGAACAAGCCGCCTTCCGCCAAACCCTCCGCTTCCGCCGCAAAGCCCCAGCTTAGCGCATGCCCCCTCACCGGTCGAAATGCAACCGCTGCCCCCAGTGAGATTCATCAAAGACCCCGTTTCCATAAACCAGGTGGCCGTTCACAAAAGTATGGGTCACCGTTGCCGGAAACTCCATGCCCTCAAGCGGGCTCCAGCCGCATTTGTACAGAATGGAATCCTTACTAACCCGCGAAGGGCGCTCCAGATCGACCATGACGAGGTCTGCAAAGTATCCTTCCCGGATATAGCCCCTTTCGGCGATCTGAAAACAAATGGCCACCGCATGGCTCATCTTTTCCACTACCTTTTCCAGGCTGATCCTCCCTTCACGGACATAATGCAGCATCAGCAAAAGCGAATGCTGCACCAGCGGCAGGCCGGCATGCGCCTTTTCATAAGAGCCAGACTTCTCTTCCAGCGTATGAGGAGCATGATCCGTAGCGATCAGATCGAGCCGGTCATCCAGCAAGGCCTTCCACAGGGCCTCCCGGTTGTGCGGCGCCTTAATGGCGGGATTGCACTTGATCTTGTTCCCCAGACCCGCATAATCGTCGGCGGTAAAATGCAGGTGATGGACACATACCTCGGCTGTGATCCGTTTTTCTTCCTGCGGCAGCAGATTGCTAAACAGCTGCATCTCCTTTTCCGTGGTCAGGTGGAAGACATGCAGCCGGCTATTGTGTTTCTTGGCAAACTGGATGGCCGTCAGGGAAGATTCAAAACAAGCGTCCACATCCCGGATCACCGGATGATCGGCAGCTACCAGCTCGCGACCTTCCTGCCGCAGCCTTTCCAGGTTCCGCCGGATGATCTTCTCGTCTTCACAGTGCGTAGCGATCAATACCTCACTTTCCCGAAACAGCCGGTCCAGCGTCAGGTAATTGTCTACCAGCAAATTGCCGGTAGACGAACCCATGAATATCTTAAGGCCGCAGATGTCCCGCTTCTTTTCATTCGTCCTCAACGCCTCTTCCGCATTATCATTCGAAGTACCCATATAAAAGGAATAGTTAGCCAGCGAGCTGCGGGCGCCGATAGCATATTTCTCCTCCAGCAAGTCCTGGGTAAATGCCGGCGGTATCGTATTCGGCATTTCCATAAACGAAGTGACGCCTCCTGCTACCGCAGCTTTCGCCTCTGTATAAATGGTAGCCTTATGCGTTAGTCCCGGCTCCCGAAAATGAACCTGGTCATCGATTATTCCGGGCAATAAATATTTTCCGTCACCGTTGATCTCCATGACCGCAAAGCCCGGTTGGAGGTTTGTCCCGATTTTTTCGATGCGACCGTTTTTAAGTAGCAAATCTCCCGTACTAATCCTACCTTCGTTGACTATGTAGACGTTCCTGATCAGGTAATTACGCATAGAGAAAATTGATTTGAACCCTTTATGATGCAATTTATTAAAACCCTTCTAAGACTTGACATAATTTTAGTGGCGATGGCCTTTGTGCCACCTGCCGCCGCGTCCGCCCAATCCAGCTTCCTGCCCCAGGGCTCTTCCTACGATCACTTCCTGGATAGGATGCAGATCCTGCAACAGACCAACCCCGGTCTCAATTTCAGCTCGGACAAGCCCTTCAGCCGCCAGTTGGTCGTTCGGATGGCCGAAATGGCCGACTCCCTGCATAAGGCTTATCCTTACGACGAATACTACCATCTTTCCCCGGTGGACCAGACCACCCTGTATTCCTTGCTGCTGAACAATATCGAATGGGTCCCCGGTAACAAGGATACCTTCGCCAGTAAAAGACCCGTGCTGAATACCTTCTACACGGAGAAAGCAAATTTCTACGAAGTCACGGACAAAGACTTCTTCCTGGCTATCGACCCCGCCATCCAGGAAACGCAATCGTATGAAACCGGTAATAAAGAACGCGTCTTTTTAAATTCCAAAGGACTTACGCTTCGGGGAATGATCGCCGACAGGCTGGGCTTCTCGGCCTACCTGACGGACAACCAGGAAAGAGGGCCAACCTTCTTCCAGCAACGGGCCGTTCAATTTAAGGCCGTGCCCGGCGCCGGCTATTACCAGTCCTTTAAAAAAGACGGCTACGATTATTTCGATAACAGGGCCTCCATCTATTTCAACGTCTGGAAATACTTCGACGTTCAACTCGGCTATGACAAGAATTTTATCGGCGATGGCTATCGCAGCCTCTTCCTTAGCGATTACGCGGCGCCCTATCTTTTTGGAAAGATCAATACCCGCATCTGGAAGCTCAACTACCAGGTGATGTATACCCAGCTGGTCGGCCAGCACCTTGTCAACGATTCAAATTACCTCTACCCAAAAAAATACGGCGTTTTTCACCATCTGAGCATCAACGCTTTCCCCTGGCTGAATGTCGGTGTATTTGAAAATGTCATCTTCACCCGCTCCACCGGCTTTGATCTGTCCTATCTCAACCCCGTGGCCTTCCTCGTCTCCGCCCAGCAGCAGAATGGCAGCCCGGACAAGACGACCGCCGGGCTGGACTTTAAAGCGAATGTCGGTCATACCGTACAGTTCTATGGTCAGCTGCTGATCGACGAGTTCATCCTGCACCAGATCCTCCATTATTCGGATGGCTACTGGGCCAACAAACAGGGGATCCAGCTGGGTTTCAAATATATCAACGCCTTTGCCGTGAAAAATCTGGACCTGCAATTCGAGACCAATATCGTTCGCCCCTTTTCTTATCAGCACGATGACAGCATCGACAATTACAGCCATTACAACCAACCGCTGGCCCATCCCCTTGGCGCCAATTTTGCCGAGTTCATCGCCATCGCCCGCTATCAGCCGGCCTATAAATGGAACCTCGAAGGGAAGATCATTTATTACAAACAGGGACTTGATTCCGCAGGCGTCAACTTCGGCAGCGATATTTTCGAAAATTACAATACCCGTCCCCGCGACTACGGCTTCCAGATCGGATCGGGCATACCAGCCAATTGCCTGAATATTTCAGGGTTGCTGTCTTATCAGTGGAAAGAGAACCTCTTCCTCGAACTATCCGCCCTATACCGGCGCTATTCCGTCAACGATCCAACGGATACCTATCATAGCTCGAGCTCGACAACGTTTACAGCCGGTGTCCGGATCAATATGTTCAGGAGGCAATACGATTATTGATTCTGCAGCGGAAGCTGTTCATTAGTACCATACTTTATAGTATTGATATACAAACTTGTATATTAGTAATGATAACTTAACAAGATTTTGCCCCCGAGTTCGCATTTTGCGAACTTTATTTGGTTTTTAGCAGTCCAATTGCCTGGCGAAGATCCAGCTGCCTCCCGACATCTAACCTTCAAAAATCAGCGAGAACACCACCATCCGCGTTTTGAGCTTGTCGATCACGTTGGAATACTGCAGATTCGGGTCCCGGTCATGTACATTCTTGATCCCTTCGCTGAACTTCAGCTCCGGCGACAAAATGAACACCGGGAAATAGAATTGGAAACCCAGCCCCGCCTCCACGCTAAAATCGGCCGGGGATAACTTTACCAGGTTTTCCGCCTTGCGCGCGGAAGAATTGGAAGCCAGATCATACTGGTAATTGACACCCCCCAGCATATAGACCCTAAAATTATTGATCCGGTCCGACAGAAATTTTACATGCGCCGGGAAGCCCAGCAAAAGCGACTGGACCTGTTTGGTCGCCAGGTTCGTCTCGCCGGGAGGGGGATAATTGACATGATAATTCAACGTATTCGAAGCAAAGATAAACTCGGGAAAGGCAACCCGGAATTCCAGGTGGTTGGCCACATGAAAGGTGAACATCCCCGAAACCCCAAAACCACCCGTATTGGTCGAATTGACAGATAGCACACTGTCGCTCTGCAGGAATTTCGGATGCGCACTGATCTGGAAATGAGACTGTTCATACATAAATCCAATACCCAGGTAATAGGGCTTGGTATCATGGTCCGGCAAATTCAAGGCATCCCGTAACTGCGCATTCACATTTTCTCCCATTATCAACGACCCGAATAATAGGATGACCGCACCCATACCCCTTCTCCTGGTGAATCCAAATAATTTCATAATCAATTTAAAATCAATGAATTAAGCTACAATTTTGATCCGGCTAAAGATTGAGGGTATAAAATCTCTATAGGCTTGAATTTGGGATAATGAATAGAACGGAAAAACGCCCCTTTAATTGCGGTCCGGCGCTTTTTCCCCGATATACACAGAGCAGATCCCGAGACTGAGACGCCGCAGCCGGGTATGGACATACCCACAGCTGTCGAGGATCCGGATAAATTGCTCGCCTTCCGGAAAAGCCCGGACCGAATCATTTAGATATTGATAAGCCTCCCGGTTGCTGGATACCATTCTGCCGATCCTGGGTGCTACCAGCCGGAGGTACAGCCTGTAAAGCTGGCAGATAACGGGCGTCCGCGGTTGCGAGAACTCCAGTATCACTAGCTTTCCACCGGTTTTCAACACCCGGCCCATCTCCCGCAGACCCTTCTCCAGGTTCTCGAAGTTCCGGACGCCAAAAGCTACAGTAACGGCGTCAAACCGCCGATCCGGAAAAGGGAGGGCTTCGCTATCGCCGGGTTGCAGGACGATCCTTTTTTCCAATTGAAGCTTTGCGACTTTTTGCCTTCCTATCTCCAGCATCCCTGACGAGATATCGACACCTGTGACCTGCGACTGGGGAAGCTGACGCGCCATCATGATCGCCATGTCCGCCGTCCCCGTTGCCACATCCAGCAGCGCCCGCGGCTCGTGCACACCCGCTGCTACACCCACCGCGGCACTCCCGCCCCCCAAGGCTGCTGCACCCCCCGCCCCGACCCCCGCACCGGGTACCCGCAGCTCCCGGATGGCCCGCCGCCGCCAGTAGATATCACTCCCGCCGGAAAGGAAACGATTCAAAAAATCATAGCGGAACGCGATTTTGTCGAACATTTCGGCGATCTGCTGCTTCTTCCCCAGCTCCGAATCCTTAAAAGGGACAATCCTGTCGTGTGAATAGTTGGCCATAGCGGTGGCAAAGATAGGCCCGCAATCTGTATCTTGCACCCTCATTTAACAATATGGTCATTCATTCCGCCGTCTACGTGATAAGCAGCCCGGATTATACCCAATGTCCGAAGCCGGACCGGCCGGAATATGCTTTTATCGGCCGCAGCAATGTCGGCAAGTCCTCCCTGATCAATATGATTTGCAACAATGACAAATTAGCCAAGACTTCCGGTACCCCCGGCAAGACACAGCTGATCAATCATTTCAACATCGACAACAAATGGTATATCGTCGACCTTCCCGGTTATGGCTTCGCCAAGGTTTCCCTGGCCAGCCGGAAAAAATGGGAAAAAATGATCGAGGATTACCTCCGCAAACGCGAAAACCTGGTGACCGTTTTCATCCTTATCGACAGCCGCCACAGCCCCCAGAAGAATGACCTCGAATTCGTCAATCGGCTGGGCGAGTGGCAAATCCCGTTTTGCCTCGTCTTCACCAAGGCAGATAAAGAGAACCAGCGTACCGTCAGCAAAAATGTAAAAGACTTCCTGGATAAAATGCGCACCACCTGGCAATTCCTGCCCCAGCATTTCGTCACCAGCACGATAAAGAAAATGGGAAGGGATAAGATCCTCAGCCTGATAGAAGAAATGAACAAAGAATGGGAGACAATTCCTTAGATCGTGAGAGGTCACGATCTGTACAAGTGACGGAGAGGGTAGGGCGGATCAGTTCACGACCTTATTCGCACAGCTGCTGCTTGCGAACGCCTCCGGCTTGGCCTTGAAAGCAAATCCCATCCCCAGAATGTAACCCATCGCTTCCTTTAAGGCATCATTGCTCTTGAAATGCGGATTGGTATTGATGTCGGCATGTACTTCCATATCGACATTGTACCGGCTGAAGAGATTGCATAATTCATAGGCAATCTCGATGCTCTTGGCAACTTCCACCAGCATACGCTCCTTGATCGTATACTGATGCCTTGTCTTTTCATTGTGAATAAACATGAACCCGCCATGTCCTTCGCGTAAAAAAACAATCACCGTAGCAAATTCCGTTTCAAGACCTTTTACCTGGGAATCGGTGCCGATGCAAACCTTCAGCCGATAGCCCTTTTCGGATTCTCGTCGGATCGCATTTTCAACGGCATCAACAATGGGAAGCTCTATAGGGTCACCATTAAATTTTCGCCATAGCATATTACAAAGGATTTTTCGAATTTACCAAAAAACCCTTTATCAGCAAAATCTATCAATACTGCCCCGTACCGAGGAGCACCAGCGTACAGGCGCAGACGGGTTCAATGCCGTTTGCCTCCGCTAACGCCTCCAGCTCCGGATTTTCTGCACCCGGATTAAAGATGATGCGCTTCGGATGAAGAGACAGGATATAATCGTAGTACTCTTTCTGATGACCGGCATTCAGGTAGAGTGTCACGGTATCGACCCCTGTCAATACATTTTTGTCCGTGTCAATATCGACATCGCCCACCCTGACGGATTTACGGCCAATCGCAGCCACCGGGTGGCCACAGCCGCGTAACCGCTTTACAGCCAGATAGCTATACCGCTGCGGGTTGTCGGAAGCCCCAAGCACCAATGTCTTTTTTTCTTGTAAGGACATACGCATAAAGATTACAATTTGCCCTCGCATCTTGTTTAGGCACTTCAAATATATTGTCCTTACCCCCTTGACAGTTGGAATACGATGGGCTGTTTTTTATACGACTTGACCGCCCGCCCGTTTTGCACGGCCGGCGTCCATGGCGGACTCGAGCGGATGATCCGCATCGCCTCTTTATCGATAGAATACTCAACGGATCGCGCCACCCAAATCGAGTTCTCCGGGATATTCCCTTCTGTATCGACGATAAAGCCGATGATGGTCGTGCCCATGATCCAGTTGTTCACCGCTTCATCGGGATAGCGTAGGTTCTTATTCAGATATCTCAGCCAGGCGGCCATCCCACCCGTAAACTCCGATTCGATCTCGATTTTTGTAATCGTGGTATGGACACTGTCTTTCATTAGCACCGCCTTTATGGAGTCGCTTTTCTGTTTGATTTGGAGCGTGTCTTTGGTCCAAAGCAACAACCCATCCTCATACTTCTGCCGCGCCACTAACTTGCCCGCCGGCGTGTAGATATCCCAAATACCGGACCTCTTATTTCCGGCAAAATTTCCGACCGTGTCCGCTGTCCCCAGGCCGGTATAGGAAATATAACGGCCGTTCAGCACATGCCCCTCCGGATCACTGCAGCGGAACGACTTGACACGCGGACCATTACGAAAGTAATAATTCAATTCCCACAGCGTATCATCCAATTGGACGACCTGTTGCAGGAACTTGGCCTTCTTTTCTTTTATCGGCTGACCCGCCCCATCGAGATAGGTTACCTTATCGCTTTTATAACCCTGGGCAAGACAGCATTTAGATAGGAACAATACAAAGATCAGAACAGGAACAATCCTTTTCATAGATTAATTTGGTCACAAGAAAACAAAAAATTACGGGAAATGAAAGCTTAATTCTTAAACTCTTCCCCGGCCTCATCACCACTATGATTTACGCTCGCATCCAACTTTACTGATGCCACGCCATCGCTCCACCTGGAAATTCAGCCTCTTTTTCCACTTTGGTAAAGATGATGCCGCTGTCTTTCAACGCGGCCATAGAATCACTTTCCCGCTTCAATTGGACCGTATCCTTCGTCCAAAGCAGCTCCCCGTTCTCGTATAGCTGCTCCGCGGCCAGCCGCCCTTTCGTCGTAAAGATGCTCCAACGCCCGGCCCGCCTGTTATTTTCATAAGATC
>Ga0302179_10001496_pt1 | contig 14026 bp, 12 predicted proteins | sample I_Palsa_E3_1_FD_198788 | JGI IMG/M metagenome (GOLD analysis project Ga0302179, IMG submission 198788) | Peat permafrost microbial communities from Stordalen Mire near Abisko, Sweden - I_Palsa_E3_1 | ecosystem: Environmental > Terrestrial > Soil > Palsa > Peat permafrost | place: Sweden...
CACCACGAGCGCGTCGACGCTGAGGCCAGCCGGCCGGGACAGCCGCTCGGCTATCGGGTAGGGCGCTGCCCACCAGCCGGCGCCGCGGCACGCCGCGGCGGCCGCCTCCAGCTCATCCGGCCCGGAGCGGGGATCAAGTTCCCAGGTCCCCAGGCCGCCGAGCACGGTCGCGATCTCCGCGCGACGAACTGGATCAGCGTTGGCCGCCTGCGCCAGGGCATCGCCCCCGGCTGACTGCAGCGCCTGCCGCACCACCTGGCCGTACTCCAGCGCCGACTCACTGAGCTCTGTTCTCATGACGCTGCCATGAGCGAGCGGGCCAGCAGAATGCGCTGCATCTCGATGCTGCCGGACGCGACGGTCGCCGCGCGCGAGTAGCGCCAGTGGTCGTCGACGGCCGCCTTGAAGCGCTGGCCCTCCACGGTTGCGACCAGCGCCGCCTCGGCCATCTCGCTCAGCACTTCCGCGCTTTCCTGATCGAGCCTGGTGACGGCGATCCGGTAGGCGGCAGCGTCGCCCGGCTGCACGCAGGCATTCATGAACTCGTCGAGGCCCAGGCCCGCCCAGCAGCCGGGACACCTCCTGCTTCGCCGCGGGAATGCTGGAGATGGCGCCGGTCGAGGTGCCCTGACACAACCTCCCGGTAACCACAGCACCAGGACCCGGCTCCGCAAGAGCTCCGCCGGGTGCTGCCGCCTGCCCACTAACCGACCGATTTTCGATTCAGCATCGATCTGCCATTGCGTTACGACTCAGGTACGGGCCGCGATAGTGACATCGGGTCGCCGAGGGTTGTATTACGCCGGGCAACTCGGGCTCACGCAAACCGGTCGCGGAGGACGGACAGATCGTTTGGTTGCTTCCGGCTTGCTCCCCGTCTTGCTCCCCGAGGAGCGGCATCCCAGCGTGGCTTCTTGCGGCCACGACCTGCGGCGCGCGTCTGAGCTGCGAGGACTTCCGTGCCAGGAACCTGGGCGTCAGGAGGACATACGCTTGCCTGCATGCAAGAGGTCAAAGATCATCTTCAATATCGAATGGTAGAGCGGATGATGCGGGACGCCAAGATCACCCAGATCGGCGAGGCACCAGCCAGATCCAGCGCGTGATCGTGGCCCGCCATCTGCTGAAATAGCGGCACGCGGGCGTTTCGCTGGTCAGCCGGGTCAATCCGGCGGCCTCGGATCTCATCGAGCCTATGCGAGCATGCGAGAGTAGATGGCGTAACCACAGACTGGCAAGTTGCACGCCGCAATCGCCGCCCAGGCCCGTCCCGTGAGGAGAAACGCACATGGCAAACAACACTGGCGCCCAGGAGGCTCGTGCTGTAGCCGAGGCCGCGCGTGAGAAGGACTGGACACTGCCCAGCTTCGGCAAGGGCCTGTTCCTCGGCGACATACGCCTCGACCTCATCTACCCCCAGCCCAGGCTGCCCGACGACGCGATCGCCAAGGGCGAGAAGTTTCTCGCCACCTTGCGTGACTTCCTGCAGGAAAACGTCGATCCGCAGGTCATCGAGCGGAACAGCCGGATACCGGACGAGGTGATCGACGGCCTCAAGAAGATCGGCGCTCTGGGCATGAAAATACCGGAGCGCTACGGCGGTCTGGGCCTGTCGCAGGTGTACTACGACCGGGCGATGATTATCTTGGGTATCTGGCACGCAAGTCTGGCCATCATGATGTCCGCGCACCAGTCGATCGGCTTGGCGCAGCCGCTGCTGAACCACGGTTCCGATGAGCAGAAGGAATACTGGCTGCCCAGGGTGTGCACACACCTGTCTGCGTTCGCGCTCACCGAGCCCGGCGTCGGGTCTGACCCGGCGAAGGTGGCGAGTACCGCCGTGCCAGCCGAGGACGGCTCCGGGTACCGCATCAACGGCCGCAAGCTGTGGACGACCAACGGCACCGTGGCCGACGTCATGGTCGTGGTGGCGAAGGTGCCACGCGGCGAGGGCCACAAGGGCGGGATCACCGCGTTCATCGTGCCACGGGAATCCGGGGGGGTCGTCACCGAGGCGCGCAACGAGTTCATGGGCGTGCACGGCATTGAGAACTCGCTCACCCGCTTCACAGATGTGTTCGTACCCAAAGAAAACGTCATCGGCCGCGAAGGGCTCGGGCTGAGGGTAGCGCTGAGCACGCTCAACACCGGGCGGATGGCCATGGCGGCGCAGAGTACCGGGGTGGCAAAGTGGGCCACCAAGGTGGCCAGGGAGTTCGCTAGCGCGCGCGTCCAGTGGGGAAAGCCGATCGGCCAGCACGACGAGGTGGCGCAACGGATCGGGTTCATCGCCGCCACCGCGTTCGGGCTGGAAGCCATGCTTGACGTGACCAGCCGGCTGGCCGACGAGAAGCGCAACGACGTGCGCATCGAGGCAGGGCTGGCGAAGCTGTACGGTACCGAGATGGCCTGGCTGGTGGCCGACGACCTGATGCAGGTGTGTGGCGGGCGGGGCTATGAGACGGCCGCATCGCTGAAAGCGCGCGGGGTCCGCGGCGTTCCGGTTGAGCAGACCCTGCGCGACTGCCGTGCCAACCGCATCATCGAGGGCTCCTCCGAAATCATGCACCTGGCGATCGCCCGAGAAGCGGTGGACCAGCACCTAAGCGTGGCCGGCGATCTCATCGAGGACGTACCACTGGCGGACAAGGCGAAGGTACTGGGGCGGGCGGCACAGTTCTACGGGCAGTGGTACCCGAAACTGGCCGTGGGCGCGGGACAAAACCCGACCTCTTACCAGGAGTTCGGGCCGCTTGCCAAGCACCTACGCTACGCCGAGCGCGCCAGCCGCAAGCTGGCCCGCTCCACCTTCTACTGCATGGCCAGATGGCGAGGGAAGACGGAGGAGCACGGGGCGTTCCTCGGGCGGATCGTGGACATCGGCTCGGAACTGTTCGCCATCTGCGCGGCGGTGGTCTACGCCCGTACCAGGGCAGCCGAGCAGCCGGAGCAGGCGGCGGCTACCCAGGAGCTGGCGGACGCGTTCTGCGAGCAGAGCGAGCAGCGCGTGGAGAGGCTGTTCCACAGCCTGTGGCACAACACCGACAGTGGCACGTATGCCCTGGCGCAAGACGTGCTCAGCGGCCGTCACACCTGGCTGGAGGAGGGGTTCGTCGACCCGTCCGGCGAGGGTCCGATGGTGCCAGAATGATGTAGGCCAGCGGTACGCATCCGCTGGTGCCGCTGGCCCGCGCTGTTGCGGTCGTCTGTCGTTTGTCGTTTGCAGTCGTCTGTCGTTGCCCTCGTCCACCGCGAGGTTGCCGGACGACTCCAGTTCCCGATTGCCCGGCCGCCTTGTGTATGCCGAAAACCTCCTCCGAGTCATGCGACCAGGCGATATTCGTTGATCAGGCCACCGACGCGAGCGTGTCTTCGGACGCGGTACTGCTCAAGATCGACCGGTTCGGGACCGCGTCGAACGCGGCCGTGTAGTTCGATCCCCGGTCGCGGATCATGAACTTCATCCGCTCTGCCTGTCCGCCGAGGTCCATGATCAGGTTGCGGGCCTGCTGAGCGGTCCAGTCCCCGGTTGGATGCAGGGTGACGCCGAGGATGCGGATCCGCCGGGTCGCGTGCTCGATCACGGCGAGGACATGGGCCTGGGTGCCGTCGAGCAGGTCGACGCTGAAGAAGTCGCAGGCCAGGATCGCGGCCGGCCTGGGAGCGCAGGAAATGCTGCCAGGTCGGCTCAGCCCGTCGCGGCGCGGGATCGATGCCGTTGGTTTTGAGGACCTCCCATACGGTTGACGCGGCGACCTTGACTCTCAGGCTGTGGGGCTCGGAAATGCGATTCGGGGTGTCCTGTGGGCAGTTAGGTGCTCGGCGAGGTTGACCGGCTCCGGCGGCTGGCTGTCGGCTTGAGCTGGCGTGAGCTGGCCGAGAAAGCGATGCGGCCGCGCCGTGTTGTAGTGCCGCAGGTACTCGGTCAGCACCCGTCGCAGGTGGTGCTCATTGACGATCAGCAACCGGTCGCAGAGTTCCCGGCGCAGGCTGCCGATGAACCTTTCGCAGATCGCGTTTGCCTTGGGCTGACCGCGATCCTGATGCCCGCCGCGGTGAACACGGCATCGAAGGAGGTAGTGAACTGGCCGGCCCGGTCCCTGATCAGGAACTTGAGTGAGGCCGCGCGGTGGCCGAGGTCCATCAGGACGTTGCGGGCGGCCTGGGTTGTCCAGGCGCCGTCCGGATTGGCGGTGATACCGGCCAGGTGAACTCGGCGGGTGCCGTGTGCTCGATCACGACCAGCGCGTAGATGCGATGGAGCAGCACGGTGTCCACGTGGACGAAGTCGACTGCGATGATGCCGCGGGCCTGCGCGGTCAGGAACTGCTTCCAGGTTGGGCCGGTGCGGCAGGGCGCGGGATCGATCCCGGCGTCGTACAGGATCTGCCAGACCGTAGAGGCCGCGATCGGGTGGCCAAGCCGGGCCAGCTCGCCTTGCACCCGCCGGTGCCCCCACGTGGGGTTCTCTGTGGCCACGCGGATCACGAGCTTGCGGATCGCGACCGCCGTGGACGGCCATCCGGGACCCGCCGGCTCGCGTAGTCCCACTTGCGCGCGACAAGCCGACGGTGCCAGGCAAGGAGAGTCGCGGGTGTTACCGGGAACACCTCGCCCCAACGAGGGCGAGGGATCAGCCGGGACAGTGCCGCATGCCACAGGCGGTCGGCCGGCTGGTAACGGACCCGGCTGACCTGGCGGCGCAGCACCGCGTTCTCGTGCCGAAGTACCAAGAGCTCGGCATCCTTGGACATCTGGCGCAGGGTCAGCACCGTCAGGCAGCCCAGCAGGCAACGGATGAGGAGGTAGACAGCCGAAATGATCACTCAGCGATGATCCCGGCCCACCAGCCCGGCCAGGCCCAATCCAGTAATCGAGCCCCACAGGTACGGCCGGAGACCTTGTGCCGCCGCCACGTCTTGCGGATGCGGCACCAGCGGGCGACGGTTGCCAGGGTGTGCCAGTAGCCGGAGACGGCCTGGTGCCGTTTGGCGGCTTTCGCGCCGCGCTCGGAGACGTTGTTCGTCCAGTCCACTGTGAAGTCGCGGGTGAACAGGAAGACCTGCTCCTTATAGCCGCGCAGACAGCTGCCGAGCGCGTAGCCGGGGTGGTTCCCGGTGTCCCAGTCCCGCAGCCGGTTGTGGATGATCCCGAAGGCGGCGGCCTCGTTGTAGCGCTGGCGGAGCTTGTCCAGCATGTCCGCGTCCAGGGCGGTGCTGCCGCGGGCGCGGGCGTCCTCGACGGCCTGATGGGCCTCGCGGAGGACCGTGATGATGTCGCCGGCCCAGGACTGCAGGCCGTCGGGGCCGAGCTTCATGACCGCGCGGCACCGGCGGATCACGTGCTGGCAGCACTGCTGGATGCCCGCGAGCCGGGTCAGGAGGTGCTGGTAAGCCGTGTAGCCGTCGGTGATCAGCGACCCGGTGAACAGGCCGGGGATTCCCGCGGCGATGTCGCCCTTGCGCTGGGAGCCGATGGCCTGCAGGAACGTCAGCTGCCCGTCCGGGGCCGGCGGGACGGCCTTGTCCAGGACGTTCACCGGGGTCTCGTCGGCGGCCAGCACCTTCTCGCCCGTCAGCGCCGCGATCATCGCGTCGTCGAACCCGCCTTTGGCGAGCTGCGCCGATATCCGGGCCGCGGCCTTATCGACCCACCCGGCGGAGACCGGCACGCCCAGCAGCATGCCCATCACCAGCGCGGTCCGCTCCGGCGGCACGTTCCCGTAGCAGGACAGCAGCACCGCGGCGGCGTTCAGCACCGGTCCGTACGACACCGCCCCCGCATGCGCGCCAGCCGGCGGCTCCGCGAACGTCACCGTCCGGTGCCTCCAACGGCTCGCTCGGCACGCTGCTGTGGAGTTTGCTGGTGTGCACCCCGGTGGCTGGCGTCCCGCTGGCCTGCGCGGTGGCGGTGCTGAAGTACCGGCTGTATGAGATCGACCGGATCATCAGCCGGACCCTGGCCTACGCGATCATCACCGGCCTGCTGGCCGGGATCTACGCCGGGCTCGTGCTACTGGCCACCCAGGTGTTCCGGGTCCACACGCCGGTCGCGGTAGCCGCCTCCACGCTGGCCGCGGCGGCACTGTTCAGCCCGGTGCGCCGCCGGGTGCAGAAAGCCGTGGACCGGTGGTTCAACCGGGCCCGGTATGACGCGGACCAGACGGTGGCGGCGTTCGCGGCCCGTCTGAAAGACGCGATTGACCAGGATTCGGTCCGAGATGACCTGGCTGCTGTCGTGCACCAGGCCCTGGAACCCGCCCACATATCGGTGTGGATCAGCCAACGCGACTGAGGCTGGCTTCATCGGCGTCGCGGCCAATCAATCACACCCCGGCTGGGCGCGGCATCACTCATTCAGCCGATCCAAGATCGGCACGATGTCACAGCATCGCAGCCACCTCTTACGAGGTGCAGTCACTATCCCCCGTGAATGGACACCTCCGGCCGCCTTCCGGTCCACACTTAAACTTGCCGATTGGCCGCATACAGAAGCTGAGGGAGCCAGATTACGAGAAGTCCTCCTCGGCCTCATGGCGGAGTGCTCTGTCACGTTGTTCGCGAAGAGACGCAATCATGTTGCGGGCCCAGCGCTTTACACCTTCGGGCTCAGTGGGCGACTCGATCCAAAGCTGCAACTTCGCAATCTGGCCAGCTAGGCGGTTTGACAAGTTTCCGGTCCAAGAGCCGCTCCGGAACTCACCCGCCAAAGGTCCCGCCACCTGAGTTTCATCACCAAAATGGCCAAGCAAGTAGCGCGCAACCGGAGTTGGTTCATTACTTCCTGCGGCCGCAACGCTGGCAATAAGCTTCGCACGCTCCACATCGGTGCCGATCCATTTGTCACCCTATCCGGGGGAAATTGCTCTATGAGCCAGCCGTGGATATCCATTTGAATGCGCCAAGATCCGGCCTCCAACATATGCACGGCGAGGGCCCATCCGGGGCGTTGTTTCGCATACGTCCTCGTAGCGGTTCGCCTTTATACCCCAGTTCCCGCCGGGCGGCTTCCATGAACTGCACGCGAAGTTTATGCTCGCACTTCGTTAGGCCCGGGGAGGCCCCTTTTCCATCCGCTTTTCTTAAGCTTCCAAGTATACTCGTCCAGCTCTCGCGTGTAGTAGGGGCGGCTTGTGCAAGCTCGGCAGAACAGACGAGCTCGATCAGTTTTTTGCCAGCAAGAGCGCATGCGTCAGATCTCCGATATCAGCGCCTGCTGCGCAGCCGCCATCATCGGCCACGTTCGTCCTGATTGTCTCTATCCGCTCGGCAGTTATCGGTGAGCAGGCTCCTCCCCCACAGCGGTCACGAATGTGCGGAAACAGTTAGAACTCGTACACAGCGCAACTAAGCGTAGAGACTCCATCGCGCGCCGACCCGCCTTACCTGCATCCGCCGGTGACCGCGGTTCTGCGAGCCTGGCGGGCGGGTCAAAGGGGCGCGTAGCGCCCGCGCGGGGCCGGGTGGCCCGGGGGAATCTCACCCCCGGGCTCCCACAGAACGGAGCGTGAAAGTCTCCCGTCACTCCGCTCGTCTCATCTGATCCGTCAGAATTCGGTCATCCAGGCCCAGTGGGCGAACAGGGCTGGCTGCCTTTGCAGCAGCCCGTGCCACCACCTCTTGGCCCGCTTGAATGCCCGCAGCCGCCTGAACTTCCGCCGCGCCCAGCGCACCAGGTAGGTGTTGACGCGCTTGAGCAGGCCGTGGAGCTCGGTCCGGTAGAACCTGCCGTAGTAAGTCATCCAGCCGCGAATGACGGGATTCATCCACTCGGCGAGTTCCGCGATATCCGAGGTGGTGCGCAGGTTGATCCGCCATCGGCGGACCTCGCCGCTCATCTTCTTGAGGGCGTCCTTGCTGACCGCCGGGAGGAACGCGGTGAACATGCTGTTCCCCTCCCCGGTCGGTGCTTTCCTGGCCCGGAACGTGTATCCCAGGAACGTGAACGAGCACGGTCCGTCATATGGCTGGCGCCGTTTGCGGTCCTTGCAGTACACGATCTTGGTTTTGTCCGGGTGCAGTTCCAGCCCGACCTCGGCCATCCGTGCGGCCAGAGCGGCAAGCACTTCTTCGGCTTGCCGCCGGGTCGCGCAGTGCACCACTGCGTCGTCGGCGTAGCGCTCGAACCTGATGGCGGGGAACTCGCGTTCCAGCCACGTGTCGAACGCGTAGTGCATGAACAGGTTGGCGATCACGGGACTGATCGCGGAGCCCTGCGGTTCCGTTGTCGCGTTCTGCCAGCCTGCCATCGGACATCATGATGGGCGCGGCCAGCCACCGCCGCACATACAGCACGATCCACCGCTGCTCGTGCGTGGTGTTGGCCTGCACCGCCCGGACCATCAGGTCCCATGGCACCGAGTCGAAGAACTTGCGGACATCAAGGTCGATGACCCAGTCCTTGTCCCAGCACCGCCGACGGCACTGCGCCACCGCGTCCAGCGCGCCGCGCCCGGGCCGGTATCCGTACGAATCCTCATGGAAGATGGACTCCGCCCGGACACCGAGGACCAGCGCGGCCGCTGTCTGCGCTACCCGGTCCGCGACGGTAGGGACGATGAGTTCATACTGCCTCTCCTGCAGTCGCGTCTGGGCTGGATTTGGTTTTGTTGCGATCGGCGCTGGCCACGGGGCCGTTCCGGTGTTGCCAGTCTGCCAGCAGGCACCGACATGGCGGGATGCTCAGTGCCGCTGACGAGGCCTGGTCTTGCGGGCCGCCGGGTTGAGGTCGCCGGATTGCCCGATCCGGGCGCGGCATTCGGCCTGAATCTGGTCGTTCCAGGGAATGTGCAGCCGGCCGCCCGGGCCGCGGCGGGCGGTGAGCTTTCCGGTGTCGATCCAGTAGTAGATGACATGAATGCTGCAGCCGAGCTGGTAGGCGGCTTGGGTCACGCTGACCTCCCCGTCAGCGGCGGGAGATGGCGGAGCGGGCAGCGTGCGGGGGCGGGCGGTACGGCCTAGCCGGGCGGACTGGGTGATTAGTTCCTGGCAGCTGGCGCTGACCTGGCTGTTCCAGGGGATGCAGAGCCGGCCGCCGTCGCCGCGGCGGGCGGTCAGCTGCCCGGTGTGGATCCAGTGGTAGATGACGGCGGTGCTGCAGCCCAGCTGGCGGGCGGCCTGGGCGGTGCTGATCTCGCCGTCGGCGTAGGCGGCCGGGGCGGGGATGCGGTAGGCGTGGCGGATCCACTGGACGGCCTTGACGTCGAACGGGCAGCCGTTCCCGGTGGTCAGCCCGGCGGCGTTCAGCCGCCCGGCTAGCTCGGCGGTGGACGTGACGGGGCCGAGCTGGCGGACCATCTCCACGGCCGCCGGCGTGCTGCGCTTGGCCGTGCCGGGGTGGATGGCGGGCCACGCCCAGTTCGTCGGTGGCGCCGGTGTGCCAGCGGATCCCGATCCGGACCTTGGCCTGGTCGGGTTCGGGCAGCATGGTGACGTCGGCGATCAGGGTGCGCAGCAGCCGCTTGCGGTCCTTGCTGCTGGTGGCCGGGGCGTGCCAGAGTGCGGGCAGGTCGGCGGCGAGTTTCTCCAGGTCAGCCCGGCCGGGCAGCGGCGGCAGCGATTCGCTGGCGGCCTCCAGGGCCTGCTCGGCCTCGGCGAGGGCGGCGAGCCGGGCTTCCCAGCGGGCTTCCAGGCTGCGGGCGACCAGCCGGTTCTCCGGCTCGCAGGCGCAGAAGGCGCGCTCGGCCCGGTCGGCGTCGTAGCGGGCGCGTTCGACGGCGAGTTCGGCGGCCCGGCTGATCCGCTGGTGCCGGCCGGTCACCTCGTCGGCGGCTGACAGCGCCAGGGCGACCTGCTCGGGGGTCAGCGCGTCCAGCAGCACCCGGGCGACCGCGTCATCGACGGTGGCGGCGGCGACCGACCGGCAGGTGGGCGTGGTCAGCCGGTCCGCGCGGGAGGAGCACTCATAGGCGGGTCGCTGATCGGTGTGGTAGTTGGTGCGCATCGGCTTGCCGCAGGACCCGCAGGTGATGATGCCCTGGCATAGCGCGGAGCCTTCCCGCGGCGGGCGGGCGCCGGCGTTGGTGCGGTTGGCCGCCAGCTTCGCCTCATTGGCCAGGTAATCAGCCCAGGTGAGGTATCCCTCGTGGTGGTCTTTGATCAGTACCGCCCACTGAGCCCTGGGCTGTTCCACCAGCGTGGTCCGGACCGTGCCGTCCGGCTCGACGGTGCGCCGGGAGGAGTACCGGCCGTGCACGTAGGCTCCCGCGTAGCACGGGTTCTTCAGCACGCCCAGGACGCGGGCGTGGGTGAGCTTGCCCCAGCGCAGCTGCCCGGCCCAGGCTCCGCCGTAGGCGCGCAGCGGGAACCGGCGCCCGGCGAACGCGGCGACGACCCCGTAGGCGGACCCGCAGGCGGTGAACGCGGCGAACAGGTCCCGGATGGCGGCCTGGACCTCGGCGTCGGGGTCGATCACGATATCGCCGGCGTCGTCGTGGACCAGCCCGACCGGCAGCGGGGTGCGCAGCTCGCCGCGCTCGGCGGCGGCGCGCTTGTTGGCGTGCAGCCGCTGGGCCATCACGTGGAGCTCCATCTCTCCCATGGTGCCCTTGAAGCCCAGCAGGACGCGGTCGTTGACATCGGCGGGGTCGTAGACGCCGTCCGGGTCGATCAGCAGCGTGCCGGTGATCCGGGCGAATTCCGCCAGCCGGGCCACGTCGGCGTTGGACCGGGCCAGCCGGGTGATCTCGATCCCGAAGATCGCCCCGACATCGCCGGCGCAGACCCTGGTGACCAGTTCGGTGAACCCTTTGCGGGCCACTCCCCATTTGCCGGAGATCCCCAGGTCGGTGTCGATCACCTCGATGTCGCTGCGGGCCCAGCCCAGCGTGGCCGCCTTGCCGGCCAGGGCGTACTGGCTCCTGGTCGACTCGGTGTGCTCGCGGACCTGGGCCATCGACGACTGGCGCAAGTAGATCAGCGCCGTCCGTTCCCGGTGACTGCTCGTGATTTTGTGCTCGCCGTTCAACCGCGCCTCCCAGCACGCAGATGGTCATGTTCGCCAGCGCCGCGACCGCCTCGGCCCGCGCGGGCCCGGTCAGCACGGCGGCGCTCACCGGCTACCGCAGTTCCCTGCGGGCCAGCAGCTCGGCGTTGATCGCCGAGATCTCCGCCAGCACCGCCTCGGCCTGCTCGCCGCGGCCCAGGTAACGGCGCACCACCCCGGTCAGCGCGGCGGGCACGTACCGGGACCGCCCGCGGCCGGCCGGCCGCGGGGTGAAGTAGGCATACGGGCCGTGCGGTTCGCCGTCCGCGCACCGGCAGCCGGGCCGACCGCACCGGCGCGCCTGCTCGGTCAGCGTGCCGGCGAGTACCTGCTCCACGTCGCCGAGCCGGGCTGCCGCCGCCCGGCGGCGGGACAGCAGCTGGCGGACAGACAGGCCTTGAAGATCGTTCTTGTGTGTATTCATCACACAAGAGAGTGCCGTGAACAGGGCTCCGAGTCAACGACCGCGAAGTGACCGGGCAAGCGTGTCGAGTCCGGCCAGGCCCTCGGCCGACAGCCGGCGGCCCAGCGGCGGCTCACCCCGGTCGGTCCACCCCTGCGGCAGCGTGATCTGGCCGCTGACACCGCCTGAGCAGACGAACACGGTCTCTGCCCCGCGGCGCTTCACATACAGGACCTCAAGCCGCTGCCCGCTCAGCGGGTGGAACGGATGAGCGACAATCACGAAACCCGAAGGATCACTGGACGACGCGGCACTATGCCGCCTCCGTCGGCACGCCGAGCAACCGGGTGCCTCCCCCCGCCTTGGGTATCTCCACTGCCCGCACCGGGGGCGGAAAGTACGTCCCCGACGACATCCGGTTCCAGACCTTGTAAAGGTTGTTCTTCAGGTCGGCCTCGAAGTCGGCGATGGACTGCCCGTCCACCCCGGCGGCACCACCATTTGCCTTGACTTGCTTCCACGCCTGCACCACCAGGCGCTTAGGTATGCCAAACGGTTTCCCGTCCGGACCTGACTTGCTCACGTTGTCTCCTCCCAGGCCGTAAGGCCCGGTTGCTCAAGCGAACATGCCTAGATGAGCCGGCCCCTTCGCTCCGCTCCCATTACAGGAGCCTCACCGCTACTACGAGCCGGTCCGCCGGCGCGCGCCGCGACGGTACTCAGCACCTCACGGTTTCTGCCGCCCGGTGCGCTCCCTCTCGCCCGCCACCCGCACCCGGGCAGCGCGCAGTATCAGCACGCGCCTTCCCACGTTCCGCACACGAGCCGCAGACCAGGCTCACGCCACCTCCATGCCGGGCACCGCCTGGCCAGTAAACGGGTATCCGCCAGGCTCATCCCAAGGCCGCATTGACGCCCCGGTTCTGATGCCGTTTCCTAACTCTCGACACGTCAGCAGTGGTTCACTCGCGTTCGTCTTCCTGATCCCTGCCTGACGGCTCTTACGCCGCCTTTTCCCCAGCGCTCAGCACGACAGTCTTCAGCTAACGCACCCTGAGGTGGCTTGACGCCTCCCCCCGCAGGGCGGCGCCGAAGGGCCACGAAACCTTCATCTCATGTGCAGCAACACATCAAGCAAATCGTCTCCTACCTACGACGACTCCTCTCCGCGCGCGTGGCGCAACAATGCCGCGAAGTTAGGCGAATGGGGGCGTAGTCAAGTAGGTCTTGCGCGGCGTGGCATGGCCGGTAGGAGACGGGACCTCTGGTAGATCGGGACAACCTGCCAAGATCGTCCTGGCCCTTGCGGTCCGAGGAGTGGACGGTGACGTCCAGCCCGGCGAACCGGACCGCCTTGCGGGAGGAGGAGAACCGGCCCGCCCCGCCCAGCCAGCAGGTCATCGCCAGCGCGGTGACCGGCCCGACCCCGTACAGCCGCGCCGCCAGCACCTTCGCGCCGCTCAGGTGCCGGGCGGCGTCCAGCAGCTGGTGCCGCAGCTCGTGCAGCCTGGTGTCCAGGGCGTCGATGACCTCCAGCGCGGTGGCGATTTGCAGCTGCCCGGCCGGTGACAGGCAGCCGGCCGAGACTGCCCGCAGCGCGGCAAGGCCCTGGGCGGCTGGCTGCGGCGGTGGGGGGTGAGCCGGTCGGCGACGGTGATCGCGCCGGGAATCGCTGGCGGCCGACGTGCGTGATACCCGCGCCGCAGCCGCTACAGGTCCGCCGACGTTCGCGGGACGGTATCCGGTGGCGCGTTATGATCGTCCCGACGCCGATCTTGCGGTCTGTTGGCCGTCACCGCGGGTGTGGCCTGCGCTGGCCGGGTGGGCCACGGTGGTGGCCGGCGCGCGCAGTTGGTGGCTGCGATCGGGACGGCCACGATGCCGGTCCTGCTGGGGGCCGCTCATGTGGCCAACACGACGGCCTGCGAGTTGCTGGCGTGGGCGGGCTTGGCGCTGGTAGTGGCCAGGATCGGGCGGACAGGCGACTGCCGCTGGGGCTGGCCGGAGGCCTGGTCGCTGGCGTCGGCTGCCGGTGCGGTGGCCATCGATGGGTGGCTGCAAGCGCTGCCAGGCCGACTGCGGTTGGCCACCGCGCTGACGACCGCGGCGGCCCTGCCGGTCGTCCTGCCGGTACTCCCGCCCGCCGACATCGCCTGGACCTACAAGACGAACCAGACCCTGGGCGAGACCATCGGCAGGGCAGGTCGGGGAGCCCTGCCGCCGGCTGAGCTCGGTCGTCCTGGTCCTCCGGTACCGGCATACGTCACCTGGGCTGCGGAAGAGGTGAGCCACGGAGTGCTGTACGCCCTGTTCGCGGGGGGGGGCAGCGGAGCGTACGCTGAAAGTGCCGCTCCGGACCCTGGCAGTTGCCCCCGTGAATATGGCGGGAGCAGCGCAGGTTCTGGATTTTTCTGCGTCCGGGCCGGTGCCCGCAAGGTACCAGGCAAAGGATGACGAAAGCCCTGGCAGGCCTAACGCACTGCGATCTGCCAGGTAAGTCCGGCTACCGCGAACGGGAGATCCGCTACTGGCTGAGGAGCCGGTTATGAGCATCACCGCATGGATCGTTACCTGGCCGGCCGCAGGCCGGCCTGCGCTGGCCGGCAGCCGGAGATCACAAGGCTCCACCATCATCGTCGG
>Ga0302179_10001497_pt1 | contig 14024 bp, 13 predicted proteins | sample I_Palsa_E3_1_FD_198788 | JGI IMG/M metagenome (GOLD analysis project Ga0302179, IMG submission 198788) | Peat permafrost microbial communities from Stordalen Mire near Abisko, Sweden - I_Palsa_E3_1 | ecosystem: Environmental > Terrestrial > Soil > Palsa > Peat permafrost | place: Sweden...
ACCAGTGAGTATTTTCATCTCACCTGTGGCGATGATCTCGCCTTTACAAGTGATCTTGCCTGAAATTACGATAATATCCGCGACCCGGTCTGTCACGGTGATTTCCGTCAGCAGTTCGGCTTCGATTTCCGGGAGGGTGAATATTTCCAGGTTTTTTACGGAGGCGATAAAGCCGGTACGGGGGGTGACGGAGGTGTTAGTTGGGGGGATTGGTTTAATTGGGGCGATTTCGCCCCTATTGGAGACGCGGGAGGATTCTGCAATGCCGCGGGCGGCATAGCCTGCTCCCGCGGCGGCTGTTTGGGCGATGTTTTCCATCAGGCCTGCCGCGCTAAGGCGGTCATTTTCTACCAATGGGTTATCTGCCGGCACCCGGAAACTGGTGCGGGTGGTCTGGCCGTTGGACCAGAGCAGCCGGTCTACCATTACAAAGGGTGGTCCCTGTGGTAATAGAGTCGTTATATCAGGAATATAGTCCGCCATTGATACTCAGTACTTCTGCCGTGATATAAGATGCGCGCGGCGATGCCAGGAAAGCGACGGCAAAGGCTACTTCTTCCGGCAGTCCAAACCGTCTGACGGGTATCAGGGTTTTCATTTCCTTCTCGTTGATGCCTTCGGTCATATCGGTATGGATAAAGCCGGGGGCTATGGCATTCACCGTAATTCCGTGTCGTCCCACTTCCTGGGCCAGCGCTTTTGTAGCACCTATGACTCCGGCTTTTGCCGCTGAATAATTTGTTTGACCTGCGTGGCCTTTCAGTCCTGCCAGGGAGACGATGTTGATGATGCGGCCGTATCTTTTCAGCAGCATCCCGTTCAGTATGCTGCGGGTCACATAAAAAAAGGAATCCAGGTTTGTCTGGATGACTTTCGACCATTGGCTATCTTCCATCCATACCATCAGGGCATCTTCCTTGATCCCGGCATTGTTAACCAGCACTTCGATATATTTCTCCGCATTCTTCTCCGACCATAACGCCAGTTGTTGCTGCACCTGGTCTTTGTCACTCACGTCGAAAGGCAGCAGCTGGCCATCCCCACCCTGCTGGCGGATGGCTGACAGCGTTTGGGCGGCCTGTTCTTCGCCGGAGCGGTAATTCACCAGGATATAATAGCCTGCTGTCGCCAGTTCCAGGCAGATGGCGCGTCCTATCCCTCTCGATCCACCGGTCACCAGGGCACATTTCATGGTAGGGGGCTTGAGTGTTCCAAAAATTCCTTCACTTTTTGCTGTTCTTTATATTTTGGATGATCGTCGACAAATTTCGGGAATATTTTTCTTACGTTGTCATATACCGACAAGGTAATGGGGGCCAGCTTCGACTGACAGCCGGCATAGTCGATCGCCTGCGCGAGGGACATGAGCTGGATGCTGAGCACCTCAAAGGAATTATCGATCACTTTTTTGGTGAGCAGCGCTGCATTGGCGCCCATGCTGACGATATCCTGGTTATCGTTATTATTAGGGATGCTGTGTACATACATCGGGAAAGAAAGGGTCTGGTTTTCAGCCACGGTGGAGGTGGCGGTGAACTGCATGCCCTGCATTCCAAAATTAAAGCCCAGGACGCCCAGGTTGACAAAGGGCGGAAACTTCCGGTTCAGCCGGTCATTGAGCAGGTAATTGAGCTGTCTTTCCGAGAGCATGGACAATTTGGTGACAGCGATCCTGAGCTTATCCATTTCCAGGGCGACATAATCCCCATGAAAATTTCCGCCGTGGAAAATATTATTATTTACATGGTCGACAACGGGGTTATCGTTTACCGAATTCAATTCATCCACCAATACCTTTTCCGCCTGACGGACGGTGTCATAGACAGGGCCAAGCACCTGGGTGACACAGCGCAGGGAGTAATATTCCTGTACCTTATCTTCAAAGACTTCCTGCTCCAGGCTGCCGGGATGGTATAGATGTTCGGTCCGGCTGCGGATCATTTTGCTATCCTTCAGCAGATCCCGGATCATGGCGGCAATCCTGTTCTGGCCGGGATGCGGTTTGACGATATTCAGCTCGTAGGAATAGTGATCGTCGAATGCGCTGACAATTTCATTGGTAAGGGCCGATAAGAGCGCCGACCATTCTACCAGCCGCCGGGCCCGGAGAATATTGACCAGCCCGATCCCGGTCATCGCGGAAGTACCGTTCAAAATGGCCAATCCTTCGCGGATGCGGATAGACAGTGGCCGGATCCCGAACCGGGCGAAGACTTCGGCGGCGGGGTGGATGGTTCCTTCGAAGAGCACTTCGCCTTCGCCGATCAGGGCCAGGCCGAGATGGGCCAGCTGGACGAGGTCACCGCTGGCGCCTACGCCGCCATGCTCAAAGATGCAGGGGAGGATATTCCTGTCAATCAGGTCTCTCAGCAATTCCACGGTATCGGGATGTACGCCGGAATATGCCTGCATAAGGCTGTTGAGGCGGGTGATCATAGTGGCCTTTGCCAGTTCCGGGGACAGGAGGCTGCCGCTGCCCGAGCAGTGGCTGCGGATAAGATTATATTGCAGCTGCAGAAGATTTTCTTCTTCGACTTTGTATTGAGCCATGGGGCCAAAGCCGGTATTGATGCCATAGATCAGCTTGTCGGCTGAGAATTCGGTCAGAAAACGAAAATTAGCCGCTACTTTCTCCAGTGCCGCCCCGTCGAGGGTAATTTTTTTCTTATGATAGAGGATATCGGAAAAATCGTCTAAAGAAAGGGGTTTTTGTCCAACAGGTATCATGGGCTGCAATTTATTTATATTCGTTCCTCCTGTCCAAAAATTTAATTGCTTTTCTGCTGGCTTCCGGAAATTGCATTTTTTGCAATTCTGCCGCCTCCTGGTAGATAATGTGCGGGCTGACTCTTAACCTGGCCTGTAAATAGGCCCGGATCCGGTGATCACCTTCTTCATTTCGCGTCGCTGGCAGCAGGTGTAGCAGGATCTCGTCTAATCCCACTTCATTGGAATAGACTTCGACGATAAAGTCTTTTACCTCCTCCATTTCATTTAGCAGGTCGAACAGCGCCGGGGGATAAAGGGTGGTCCCTTTGAACTTGATCATTTGCTGTTTCCGGCCGATGATGGGTGAAAGACGCAGGCTTGTCCTGCCGCAGGCGCAGGGCTCATCGGACCAGGTACAGATATCGCCCGTCTTATAGCGGATCAGCGGCATTCCTTCTATGCCCAGGGTGGTAATGGTGACTTCGCCGGGGATGCCGGGCCCTACTTTCCGGTTCTTGTCATCGAGCAATTCGACGATCAGCAGTTCGGGCTGCAGGTGGCCGCCTTTTCCTTCCCGGCATTCGGTAAAAGCCGTTTGCATTTCGGTAGAGGCATAGGTGGAATACAGCCGGATATTCCAGGCGTCGCTTATTTTCTTACCTAATATGTTCAGGGAGAGATCGGCGTGACGGATATTTTCGCCGATGCAGATGGCCGATTTAACGGAGGACCGATCCGGGTCGATGTGGTAATCTTTTGCGTATTGGACCAGCTTGAGCAAAAAGGAGGGGACGGCCACCAGCACGGTTGGTTTGAGCCGCCGGATCGTCTCCCATTGCAGCGCGGGAACGCCCGGCCCGACCCGGATCACTCCTGCCCCCAGCCGCCGGATGCCTGAATAATAGGCTATCCCGGCCATGAACTGGCGGTCCAGGGTCAGCATGAGCTGGTAGATATCGTCGGGGGCGCCATCGGCGCACAAAAAGGAAGTATATTCATTATAGGCGAGCCGGTCAAGATCATGAGCGGTAAGGGCGATGGTGACCGGGCTGCCCAGGGTACCCGAGGTGGAGGTATATTCCGCGATCCGATCCAGTCCCGTGCATAGAAAATCCTCATTTCGCCGTTGGAGGTCTTCCTTACCGGTGGGGGGGATCAGCGGGAGATCTTCGAGGGTCCGGATCTTCGCTATATCGATCCGGTGCCGGGCAAACAGCTCCCGGTAGAAGGGGGAATGCCGGGCGGTGTAGGCCAATAATTCCTGGAGCTTCCGCTCCTGCATAGCCTTCACTTTATCAGCGGATTGAAATAATATTTCCGGTGAGCCCCTACTCATTTGTCCAGGTATCTGAGTATCATTTCCTGCGTCGATCGCAGCTGGTCGGGTGTCAGCCGCAGTTTGTTCCGGGTGAAGTTCAGGTCATCAGCCTGGTCGATGGGCACCAGGTGGAGATGGGCATGCGGCACTTCCAGCCCGATTACGGCAAGGCCGCAACGGTTACAGTCAAATGCCTGTTCGATAGCCAGGGCGATGGGTTTGGCAAACAGCAGCATTTCCGCGAGGTAATCGTCGGGGACGTCAAAGAATCGGTCTAACTCCAGCTTGGGTACTACAAGCGTATGGCCCTGGCGGAGCGGGAAGATATCCAGAAAGGCGAAAAATCGTTCATTTTCCGCAATTTTATAGGCCGGTATCTCTCCGGAGATGATCTTTGAGAAAAGAGTCAAACGGTTATATTTTCTATTTTGAATTGCAGGGTGCCGGCGGGTACCTGTACCTGGGCGGTGTCGCCGACGTGTTTGCCCAGGAGTCCTTTGCCGATGGGAGAGGTAACGGAAATCTTCCCCAGTTTGAGGTCTGCTTCTTTTTCCGATACCAGGTGATAGGTCACTTGTTTTTTATTGGTCAGGTTGGTCACCGTCACTTTGGTCAGGATGGATACTTTACTGGTATCGATGGTGCCCTCTTCAATGACACGGGCATTGGCCAGATCGCCTTCCAGCCGCTGGATCTTGGCTTCCAGCAGACCCTGGGCTTCTTTTGCCGCGTCATATTCCGCATTCTCCCGGAGATCGCCTTTTTCCCTGGCTTCTGCGATAGCTTTTGATGCGGCCTGCCTTTCGACTGTCTTTAGTTTTTGCAGTTCGGTTTTCAGGTGGTCCAGTGCATCTTTGGTGAAATAAGTGAATCCACTCATAGTCCCTCCTTTGTGTTAGAAATGTGGCCCCTGGCCGCTTTAAAGAAAAAAAATACAACGCCCCGGAAGAGATCCAAGGCATTGCATTAGGGCTGTAAAGATAACGAAAAAATATCAATCACCTCTTCGGCAAGGATTATATCTATATCCCCAGTTTTTCAAGGATGACTTTGGCCATTTTAAAGAAGGCTTCGTGCGTGTAGCCGGCGATATGGGGGGTGATGAGGGTATCGGGGCGGTCCAGCAACCATTTCAGCTGCCGGCGTTCGATGTCGGTATAGGTGTCCAGCTTTTCGTTTTCCAGCACGTCGAGGGCAGCGCCGGCGATCTTCCCGTTTTCCAGCGCCCGGACGAGGGCGGCGGTATCATGGACCTTCCCGCGGGACGCGTTGATAAACCAGGGTTTGCGTTCGAGGGAATCGAAGAAGGCATCTCCGGCCATGTGGAAGGTCTCATCGGTGAGCGGCACATGAAAGCTGATGACGTCGGCATAGCGGGCCAGCTGTTCGGGGGAGGCTTCCCGGACATTGCGGTTGGCAAAGCCGAATTTGTATTTGTCGTAAGCCAGGATGGTCGTGTCGAAAGACTCCAGCAGCCTGGCAAATGCCCCGCCGGCATTGCCGAACCCGACGATACCGACCGTCTTGCCGGTCAGTTCGGCGCCGCGGTTGGCATCCCTGATCCATTTGCCTTCCCTGATCTCCTGTTCGCTGGAGGTGATCTTGTTCATCAGTGTGAGGAGCATGCCCAGCACGTGCTCGCCGACGGCATTTCGATTGCCTTCCGGGCTGCTGACGCAGCGGATACCTTTTTCTTCGGCATAAACGGTGTCAATCAGTTCCATGCCGCTGCCCAGACGACCGATCCATTTCAGATCCGGCGCCTGATCGATCATGGGCCGGTCGATCTTCAGGCGGGTCGTGACGATGAGGCCTTCCGCCTCTCCGATGGAGTCCAGCAGCTCATCATAGGTAATCTGGGGGGAATATTGGATGGTGTAGCCTTTTTCCATCAGTGTTTTGGCAAGGTAATCGTGCGTTTTTGCGGTAATTATGACCTTTTTCATTTTTCCTTCGATGGTGGTTGTGTCATTTTCCAGGTCAGCCTGGCAAAATCATGTATAGTTAATTGTTCTGCGCGCTGTCCAAACAGCGGGTCCTGCAATGTCTCCTTGTCAAAAAGGGTCTTTACAGCGTTGCGGAGCGTCTTTCTGCGCTGGTTAAACGCCGTACGCACGAGCAGGAAAAAGCTTTTTTCGTCCCTATAGTCCGGCGCCATGCCCGGTGTAAGACGGATCACCGCGCTCTTCACCTTTGGTGGCGGGGTGAAGCTCGACTCCTGTACTTCGAATAAGTATTCTACCTGGAAAAAAGCCTGGATGAGCACGCTGAGCACCCCATATACTTTCGAACCCTCTTTGGCGGCTATCCGAAGGGCCACTTCTTTCTGGAACATACCGATCACCGTTTGCAGCTCCTCTTTCCAATCCAGCATCTTAAACAGGATCTGTGAAGAAATATTGTAAGGAAAATTGCCGATGACCGTGAATTTGCCTCCGAAGGGTTTTTCCAGGTCGAGGATACTGCCGTGCAGGATCTTTCCCTCTAAGGCGGCCCAGGTTGTCTGCAAATACATTATTTTTTCTTCGTCCAGCTCTACTGCCAGGAAATCGACATCTTCCAGCTCCAACAGGTATTTGGTGAGTGCGCCTCCTCCCGGTCCTACTTCCAGCAACCGGGTAAAGGGACGCTGGCTCAGCGCGGCTACGATCTTCCGGGAGATGTTCTCATCACGGAGGAAATGCTGACCGAGGGATTTTTTCAAGGTATACATTCGGGGGGAAAATCGTATTAGGGGCAAAAATCGTACATTTACCCGGTAAAAATAAGAATTAGCGCATGAGCCTTCTACAACAAAAACCTGTAATAGGGATTTCTATCGGTGATTTGAATGGAATCGGGGCGGAATTGATCATCAAGACTTTTGCCGATCACCGGCTGTTGGAATTATGCACGCCGCTTATTTTTGCTTCCAACAAGCTGATCAACTTCTACCGGAAGTCTACGCCGGAGATCCCTTTCAATTACCAAAGTACCAAAGATTTTTCGCGGGTCACGCCCAAGCAGATCAATGTCTATAATTGCTGGGAAGAGGAAATTGCCATCCTGCCGGGCCAGTTGACGGATATTGGCGGTTCTTATGCTGTCAAGTCGTTGGTGACGGCGGTGGAAGCGTTGCGGGATAAAAAGATCCAGGGATTGGTGACGGCGCCCATTCATAAAAAGAACACGCAATCTGCTGCTTTTAATTTTACCGGGCATACGCCTTATCTGAAACATGCGTTTAACGCAAACGACGTGCTGATGCTGATGGTATCGGATAATTTCAGGGTTGGTTTGGCGACCGAACATGTCCCGGTAAAAGAGATCGCCCATCTTATTACGCGGGAGGCTATACTTTCCAAACTAAAGATCCTGAACGATAGTCTAACCAGGGATTTTGGTATCGATAAGCCTCGGATCGCGGTGTTGGGGTTGAACCCGCATGCGGGGGATGAGGGGCTGATCGGAAAAGAGGACGAGGAGATCATCAAGCCCGCCATCAAGGATGCCAAACACAATATGCTGGTATTTGGTCCGTATAGCGCCGATGCCTTTTTTGCCCGCAATTACCAAACCCGTTTTGACGCTGTCCTGGCCATGTACCATGACCAGGGGCTGATCCCTTTCAAATCGCTTTCCAGCGGGGAAGGGGTGAACTATACGGCGGGGCTGCCGATGGTCAGGACTTCCCCCGATCATGGCACTGCCTTCGATATTGCCGGCAAGAATAAGGCTGACAATGCTTCCTTCCTTTCCGCTCTCTATACCTGTATCGATATTATCCGCAATCGCCAGGAGTTTGATGAAAACCGGAGCAACCCCCTGAAAAAGATGGGGGCAATTGTCATTGGAAATGCCGTGGACGAAAAGATCGAGGGGAACAGGGGGTAAGATTTTCCGGGGGGCATTGACGGTCAGGTGGTTGCGGGCGGCAGAGAGTGATTTTTTGCCAAAGGCTTGCAAAAACAGAATGTCTTCTCTATCTTTGAGCAGTCCCTGGCATGGGTACTCCCCCTAATATTCAACATCGTTTAGTTCCCTTCCTTTGAATCACCCCCGATTTTCAGCATCCTATTGCTTTATTCACCTTCTGAAAATTACAAAGATGAAACGGAACTTCTCAACGATCCTTCTTTTTTCCCTGCTTACTATTTGTTTTCAGACCTTACAGGCGGCCGGCATTGGCGACAATTTCAATTCCCGTCCCGGGGTGCGGCTTTCCGAAGTAAAAGGATTTTTGCAGGGCCATTGCTGGTTCTTCTCCGATTTTGATGTCAATCGTAACGGGTGGGCGCCGAAAATGGAGGGTGATGGCGCGATGGTATCCGGTACCGGGGCCAGTGCAACGGAGCGGACGGGCATTTACACCCCGATGCTGGATATGCCGGTCAGCACTTCTGTTTCTTTTACCTATACCTTCAATCAACCGGTTCAGGACCGGCGCTGGATCAAGATCTATGCCGCGGATGCCAATGACAAGCCGGTGCTGCTTCTGGACAGTGTGGAGCTGACGGGGTCCGAAGCCAATCATATCTATCAATACAGCAAATCTTTATCGCTGGCGACTGCCGGACAGTATAAATTGATCTTCAATTATCAGGGTATCGGCGGCAGCGAGCGGATCGCCATCGACCAGCTGGCTATCGGCGCCGGCACCCACTATGCTTCTACCTGTAATACCGCTCCGGTGGCCCTGCGTGACAAATTCACGGGAACGGCCAGTCATACCGCGGATGGAAATGTACTCAGCAATGATTATGATCCGGATCATGAGACGATGACGGCTTATCTGCTGTCGGAATCACCGGATGGACGTGTCGACCTGGAGAAAAATGGTCAATTCGTTTTTACTCCGAAAGAAAATTTTACCGGCAATTCCACGCAGTTCTCTTATAAGGTCTGCGACAATGGCAGCCCGGCGCTTTGCTCGATGACTACAACGGCCACTATCCGCTTCCCCACACGCAGTACGCTGACGAGTTTCCAGGCCCTGTACAGCCGGAAAGCGGTAGCGATCAACTGGAATACGGCAACGGGTAATCACAGCAATCTTTTTGAAATCGAAAGAAGCCTGACCGGCGAGAGTTTTGAAAAAGTGGGTGAGGTAAGCGCGACGGATGCGATTGCTGCCGGACAGTATACTTTCTCCGACAAGCTCCACGAAGCAGAGCGCAAGAATGACTTATATTATCGCATTCGCCAGACCGATGCGGCCCATCGGGTGACCTATTCGAAGGTGCTGATCCTGCGGTCTTATGGCAGTAAGAGCGTCGAGGCGGTGAGTGTTACTCCCGATCCGGGCGTCAACGATATCCAGGTAGGTGTGCAGTTAAAGGAAAAGTCCTTTGTAGTTATGCGGGTAATGGATAACAATGGGAGCGAGCTGATCAAGCAGACGGCATTTGGAGAGAATGGGGAGAACAGCTACAATGTCGAAGGGACGTCCAAGCTTCAGCCGGGTATGTACAAGCTGGAAGTCATCATCAACAGCAACGAGCGGTTGACGATGATGCTGGAAAAGAGCTAGATGCAACGCGGGCCTGCCGCGCGGGGGCGGCCCTATTTCTTTATATTCAAATAAGCCTGCAAGTCCTTTACATATTCCTCGAAGGCCTGCACGCCCAGGGGGGTGATCTTACAGACCGTCCGAGGGTAGTTGTCCTTAAAAGACTTGGCGACGTCGATATAACCGGCTTCCTTTAGTTTGTTGATCTGGACGCTCAGGTTACCGGCGGTCGCGCTGGTCTTTTCCCTGAGGTAGGTGAACTCTGCTTCTTTCACCGTGATCAGGAGGGAAACGACGGCCAGCCGTAGTTGGGAATGCAATATCGGGTTGAGGTCTTTAAACATTTTGTCTTTTTGCTTTCAGGTAGCGATTTCTCAGGATAAGGCCGGGGATGAACCAGGCCAGCAGTCCACCGGCCGCCAATAAAAACATGATATAGGGATACGGGGTATATAAGCTCAGGACCGCGAATACCCAACAGGCGATGCCGCCGATCAGCATCGGTTTGAAGCGGCGCCCATAGCCCGTCGCAAAAGTCGGGATACCATAGAGGGTTAGATAGATGGCGGCTACCTGCTCGATAGGATGGGCGGCGGCGAGATAGGAGAAAAGAAAGATCGCGATGGCATAGCTGATCCAAATGCCACCGTACAGGTCATCTTCACGGGCCTTAAATTTCTTTTCTTTACTTTCCCGGATGGAAATGACGATCTGGGGTACAACGGCTATGGCGGTAAGCCACCAGATATAGGCCAGGATGTTCCAATTCAGGTAATAGTTGGCATAGGTAACCAGGCTGCAAATAATGACGACGCTGCCCCAGAGCAGGGCGCTGAGCCCGGTAATAAAAATGTCGTTTTTTGCCTTGTTGATCATGCTGGTGATCAGCTCCAGGCTTTGTTCTTTTGTCAATTCTTTTTCTTGTTCCATCATATTGCTGTCTTTAGAAGTTGATGTTTATATTCTGCCCGGAGCAGGTAACCCGGAATGATATAGCTGAGCAATATGGCCGCTGCCAGCAGCAGGATATTGGTGTCTACGTCAACGTAGGTGGTCAGCACGGCCAGCGCCCAGCAGGCGGCCGCGCCCCAGACCAGCGGTGGAAATCGCAGGAGGCGTCCCGTGAGAAAGCAACCGATGGAATAAGTGAGGATAAAGATCGTATAGCAGTGCTCCCAATCGCCGCGGCGCATAAAGATAAAAACGATCAGTACCTGGACGGTGCCGATACAGATCCAGATATTCCTGAGCCCTTCGTCCACATAGGTCTTCACCAGCTTACCCTTGTGCCGGGATCCGTAGACGGCGGAGACGATAAAACCGACGAACATGATGTTCCAGACGAGGGGGTTATATTCGGTGCGAACGATCACTTTGAGCATATACTGGAGTGTGGCCGCGATAAAAACGAGCCATCCCCAGAGCAGGAAATAGAAGCTTTTGTCGGCAACCGAGCTTTTGGCCTGATGGATCATCGTCTGGATGACGCGCAGGCTTTCCTCGGGTGAGAAGCTTTCCGGGTTGTTGTCCATGTTACAACATTAGTTTAAAATGTAGAAAGATAAGAGATCATTGAGCGCCGGCGACCGGGGGTCGCCGGCGCTGTGGTTACTGGCACAGCGCCAGTTGTGCTTCAGCCTGCTTCTGGCCCCAGGTTGGATAGAGCGGCTTGGGCTGGGCGGCTTTGAAAAGGGCGACAGATTTTTCGAAAACGGGTTTGGCCTTGTCTTTGCCGCCGCCGAACTGGGGCGGAGTATTGAACAGGCTCATCCCCTGGAGGTAGTACAGGCGGGGGTTGTTGGGGTCGATGGCCAGTCCTTTCTGGAGGGCTTCGGCCGCATCCTTGCCATTGGTCATATAACGGGATTGCGGATCGACCAGCATTTGCTGGGTTGCGGACATATTTTCAACGGAGTAGGTTTCGGCATTCTTTTCGATAGCCTCGGCCTTTGCGAGGTAGGCATTGATCTTTTGGGCATTTGCGTCCTTATCCTTAGTGTCCGGGTTCCAGCCGATCAGCGTTTGGGCGAACGCGGCATAATAATAGGGCAGCCATTGGGTTTTCTCGGCGTCGCCGATCCGGTCAAATGTCCCGGCCATGCTTTGCAGCTGGTCGATGGTCTTTGCGGAGTCAAGCAGCGTAATATTCTTCTGCATGGTCGCCATGTATTTGTCCGATTGGGCATGGGCGCCGATGCCGATCAGCAGCGCGAAAAATAACAGTGTCTTTTGCATGGTCATTTGTTTTTTTATTTAAAAATGTTGGTGATTTACAGGTTGTTGTTGATCGCGTCCTGGGAGCGGTCGACGCCCCAGCTGAGGAAGCAGCCGATAAAGTAGAACCGGTTGGCCGGTGGGGTGATCGCCTGCCGGTACAGACCGCTATATGAAAAATTGTAGCCGTATACCGCGTTATAGCCCAGCACGTTGCTGACGCTGGCAAACCACACCACAAAAGTCTTCGCCTTGGTGTTACCGACGCTGGGGACATATTCGGCGCTGAAATTGAGGCTGTTGAAATCCCTTGTCTTGCCGTTTTCCGCGAGGTTGTACTTGTTAACGCTGTCGAGGATAAAGTTGTAATAGGGCCGGCCGGTGGCAAAACTATAGGTGAGGTTGACCCCGCATTTGATCTTGGTGAAGAAGCGTTTCATGACGATCGAGGCGGTGTGGGTAGCGGCGAAGCTGGGCATGAGCTGTGATGTATAGTTCAGGTAATTGCGTTTGGTATCCAGGTAGGAATAGCTGATCCAGTAGTCGAAGTCTTTGATGGATTTTTTATCGCGCCAGAAGAATTCAAGTCCTTTTGCATAACCGCTGCCGGTATTATTATAGGTAGAGAAGAAATAATTGACCGGGACGGTTTTTATCAGGTCGTCGTATTTTTTGTAATAGGCTTCGACGCGGAAGATCCTGTCCTTTGTCATCTTCTGGTAGTTGATGATATAGTGTGTCGCTTTTGTGAAGCCGACGTTGGTCGTATAGAAGAGCTGGCTGTTCTCCGGCTTCTGATAGAAGATGCCGTAAGCCAGCGACACCTGGGCTGCGGGGCCGGTGCGATAGGCCAGCGACAAGCGGGGGGCGAGGTCCGATTTATTGATGACGGTGGAATGCTCGTACCGGACGCCAACCTTTGCCGCCAGTTCATTGGTGAGATAGATATCGGATTCGGCAAAGAGGGAATTAAAGTTATCGTGGAATTTGTAGAGGGTGTCGATATTGTATTCCACGGTATGATATTGCTGATAGTTGTAGGCATACCAGTATTCGCTGCCGAACCGGATGGCGCTGAGGGCGCCCAGTTTTTTATCGAATACGGCCCTTACCTGGGTAAGGTCCTGCCGCTGGTTGACGCCGAAATTTTTATAGTTCATCCAGAAGGTAGAGTCGGAGAAGATCTGGGGCTGGTTTTGCAAATTCTCCACCTGTTGGCCGATATTATCCAGGTTGGTGCTATAGCTGGCTCCCAGGTCCATTTTCCAGCCATTGTTGAGGTATTCCCGCCAGCTGAGGTTGTTATACCAATTATGATTGGTAAGGGCAAAAGCGTCGTTCATATTGAGGCTGTCCCAATCCTGGCGACGGAGCCCCAGGTTGTTATAGGCGAATGTCGTATAATATTTGATCATGCCGCCGCCCTTGGTCCGGATGCGAAAATTTGCGTCCGCGTTATGATATTGCGGCATCGAGAAATAGTCGGGTACCTGTTTGACGGCTGCGAAATAGACGACCGGGTTGACATAATTATAGCTGAAGCCCCAGGAGGAGTTCTTATCCTTTGCCAGTTGCTGGGTGCCGAGTCCGACGACGATCGGCGAGATCGTGGCGTCAATTTCGGATTTTTCGGGCAGATCGATCGATTCGAGGAGTACGACCGAGGAAAGGGCCTCGCCATAAAGCGCCGAATAGCCGCCGGTGCTAAAGACGGTGCCTTTGAAGAGAAAGGGGGAAAAGCGGCCGCGCTGGGCGATATCGGGCACGCTGGAATAGTAGGGGTTATTGACCAGGGTGCCGTCGATATATTGTTTGGCTTCGTAGCCGGCGCCGCCGCGGACGAACAATCCTTCCTGTTCGCCGATCTGCTGGGCGCCGGGCAGGGTTTTGAGGGCAGCCGTGATATCCGCGTTGGAGCCGGCTGTGGTAGCGATGTCGAGGGAGCTGAGGACGGCCCCTCTTTTAGAGTCCCCGGCAGAAAAGGAGCCGGCGGTTATGGTAACGGCTTTTAGCTCGCTAAGCTGTTCCTTGAGGACCAGATGAAACGAAATGGGCGTTCCGGCGAGGTTAATGATTTGTTCGATGGGGTTATAGCCGATGCTGCTGACGACAAGGGTAAAATCGCCTTTTTCGGTCGTCTGGAAATGAAAGCTACCCAGGGAATCCGTGGTAGCGCCGTCATAGGAGCCTTTCAGGGCAAGGCTGGCGCCCCGGAGGGGATGTCCTTTGCCATCTTTGACGGAGCCGGAAACCAGGGTCTGCGCGGTCAGCGAGTGGAAAAGCAGGATAAGTGCG
>Ga0302179_10001500_pt1 | contig 14018 bp, 9 predicted proteins | sample I_Palsa_E3_1_FD_198788 | JGI IMG/M metagenome (GOLD analysis project Ga0302179, IMG submission 198788) | Peat permafrost microbial communities from Stordalen Mire near Abisko, Sweden - I_Palsa_E3_1 | ecosystem: Environmental > Terrestrial > Soil > Palsa > Peat permafrost | place: Sweden: Abisko...
GAAGATGATCCCCACCTCCGCCGACTGTTACAGCTGCCACGCCGCTCATGCAGCTGTCGATACCACGTTTGTACAGTTCTACCCAACTCTGCTGCCGATCGCGACAAGCAAACGTACGCTGAGCGCTTCTTACCAGAAGGAGATTGCGATGCCCGCAGAGAAGTAGGCTCGCTCCGCTCGGGACAGCCGAGCAGGTCGTCGTCGGGGAAGCCGAAGCCCATATCGCTATGCTGGGAATCCTCAGGCCATCCTGGAATCAGCTTCGCTCCCTGACGTACCAGGGCGCACTCACCGTGAAGATGCGTTCATTGCCGCGCGCCAGAAGCGCCCATTCCAGAAGCCGGCCTCGCTGATTGTGGAGGAAGTATTCGTACCATCTGTCCTCCACAAGCTCCGGTATGACCACAACAATGCTGCGAGTGGGATGTTTCTTCGAAAGATCGAGAACGTACTGAACGATAGGAATGATGACGAAGCGGTAGGGCGAAGGCAAAAGCTGGAGCTGCGGCGGCTGCTTGCCTGCCGCACGGAAGGGCTTCTCAACGTAGTGTTCCCAGTCGTCTTGAAGCAATTCGGAATGTTCGTTTGGCTCGACGTGCAAGGCGATTACCTCCGGGGAAAGCCGGGCAGCAAATTCAATTCCCTGGCGGGTGATGTTGCTCCAGCGGTCGATGGCAATAACCGCAATGGGATGCTGGCTGAGACCTGCCGCGTCGACTGGAAGCTTGCAGGTAGTGAGCACTTTCACGTGGTGGTAGTGGCGGCGGACAATAGCGAAGAAAACAATCGTCAGGGGAATGAAAATCACCGTAATCCATGCGCCTTCCACGAATTTCGCAACCAGCACGACGCTTGTCGTAACGCCGGTGACCAGAGCACCGAGTCCATTCACGAGTGCGCTCTTCAGCCAATTCGGACCGCGATTCTTCCTCCAATGCATGACCATGCCGGCTTGGGAGAGCGTAAAGGCGAGAAACGCGCCGACAGCGTAGAGAGGAATCAGCCGGTCGGTAATCCCACCGAAAAGAATGAGAACGCCGCCACACAGTAGTGCCAGGATGACGATGCCATAGGTGTAGACCAGTCGCCGCCCGCGATAGCCGAACACGTGCGGGAGGTAGTTGTTTTGCGCGATGGCGCGACAGAGACGCGGAAAATCGGCGAAGGCGGTGTTGGCGGATAGAGAAAGAACGACAAGGATTGAGCCGATGGTCAGATAGTAAAAGAAGCCTTTGCCGAAAACCGCGGCGGTGAGCATGGAGAGAACACTTTGATAGCCAGGCTGGCCGGGATCAGTTGCAGCAATTCCGTAAACCTTGACGAGATAAGAGATTCCCGCCAGCAGCACAGCCAGCAGAAAAATAATCACCGTGAGAGTGCGCTGGGCGTTTTTCACCGTGGGCTCTCGGAAAGCCTTCACGCCGTTGCTTACGGCCTCCACCCCCGTCAGGGCGGTGCAACCACTGGCGAAGACCTTGAGCAGCAGCCAGTAGGTGACGGCTGCCGTCACGGGCGGCGGAGGCGGCAGGGCAACTACAGGCGTGGGATGGCCTCCGCTGAGGAGCACACGGAAAACGCCTGCGACGATGGTTATGAGAAGTGTGCCGACAAACAGGTAAGTAGGAAGCGCGAAAGCAGTGCCCGCTTCGCGCACGCCGCGGAGATTGAGAATGGTAATGACGATCAGGATGCCCACGCAGAGAGAAACGGTGTGCGGCAGCAGGGCCGGAACGGCCGAGACCAGAGCCCCGACTCCGGCTGAAATGCCCACTGCGGCCGTGAGAATGTAATCAGCAAGCAGAGCGGCTGCGGCGAGCAGGCTGGCAGGTGCACCAAGATTGAAACGCGCTACGGTATAAGAGCCACCGCCGGAGGGATAGGCGGCGATGGTCTGGCGGTAGGAGAAGTAAACGATCACCAGCAGCGTGATGATGGCCGCGCTGATGGGAACGATATAACGAACGCCAAGAAGGCCAAGCGGAATCAGAAGGCTGAGGGCCGCTTCCGGGCCATAAGCAGCTGAGCTCAGCGCATCGAGACCAAAGATCGGGATGCCCTGCGTAGGGCCGATCTGCTCGGCGCGTTCGTCGCTGGTCCGGATGGGCTTGCCGACAACGAGGTCGAGTATGTTCATGAGCGATGGTGTCCGATGAGCTGTTCACGCCAGGAAAACAGGATTCGGATCTTTGGGGACAGCCGAGGCGCCAATCCCTACATGGTTCTTCCCGCTCCCTACTTTCGTCCCAGCTTCTCGAAGAACAAACAGATGGTCTCAATCCCGTTGTGGAAGTTGGGGATGTGGAACTTTTCGTTGGGGGCATGCAGGTTGTCGTCGGGAAGGCCGAAGCCCATCATTACGCTGGGAATTTTCAACGCCTGATAGATATCGTTGACGATAGGAATCGATCCGCCGCTGCGGATGAAGACGGTTTCCTTCTTGAATGTATCGTGCAGCGCTTCGGTGGCGGCTTTGATGTAGGGATTGTCGGTACCGACCACGCAGGCCGGACCCTTGCTGAGCACTTTGATCTTGGTCTCGATGCCTTTGGGCGTTAGTTTCTTCACGAACTTGGTGTACCGCTTCACAATGTCGTCGGGATCCTGGTTGGGCACCAGGCGCATGGAGACCTTGGCCGTGGCTTTGGCTGGAATCACGGTCTTGGCGCCTGCGGCGATGAATCCTCCGGGCATGCCGTGCACTTCGAGCGTGGGGCGGGCCCAGGTGCGATACAAAACCGAGTAGCCGGGTTCGCCGGTGAGGACCTTGGAGCCGACTTCGGTCTTGCGATAGTGCTCCTCATTGAAGGGCAGGCGCTTCCAGGCTTTGAGTTCGTCTTTGCTGGGCGCTTTCACGCCTTTGTAAAAGCCGGGGATTAGCACGTGACCTTTCGAATCTTTCAGCTTGCTGATGATTTCGATGAGAGCGAAAAACGGATTGGGCGCTGCGCCACCGTACACGCCGGAGTGCAGGTCGATCATGGCGCCGACGGCCTCGATTTCCGTATAGACCAGGCCGCGCAGGCCGACACAGAGCGTTGGGAGATTTGGCGCAAACAGCTCGGTGTCGCAGACGAGGGCGAAATCGGCTTTCAGCTTGGCTTTCTGCTTTCGGACATACTCGGCGATGGATTCGCCTCCGACTTCTTCTTCGCCTTCAAAGATGACTTTGACATTGATGGGGAGTTTGCCATTGCCGGACTTCATGAGCGATTCAAGGGCTTTTACTTCCATCCAGAGCTGGCCCTTGTCGTCGACTGCGCCCCGGGCATAGATGTTGTTGTTGCGCTCGGTGGGTTCAAACGGTGGAGTTTGCCATTCGTCGAGAGGGTCGGGCGGTTGCACGTCGTAGTGCGCATAGCAGAGCGCGGTGGGCTTGCCTGCCGCGTGCAGCCAGTCGGCATAGAGAAGGGGATGACCTTTCGTCGGAATAACCTCGACGTTTTCCATGCCGATGCGGCGCAATTCATCGGCTACGAAGTGGGCGGCTTTCTGTACGTCGGGCTTATGTTCCTCGAGCGTGCTAACGCTGGGGATGCGAAGAAGATCTTTCAGTTCGCTGAGGAAACGCGGCTGATTATTGCGGGCAAAATCCACTGCGGGAGAAGCCATCGGTTATCCTTTCTGCTAGAGCGCGATAGTACACAGTAACGCGCAGAGTCACGCCGGAGTCACGCTGTTGAGGAAACACCCCAGTATACCCGAAGGATCGGGACGGGCAGCGCCCCTACCGTATGGCCAGGCCGCGTTAAAGTGTCGTTGCCGATTCGCTGCGAGTCTGGTCTAATTGCGGGTTAATATTCCAGTATCGTCCAGAAGTTGCTCGCGGATGCTCCTCGGTGGAAGCGGCGCTTTCAGGAATCGAGGATCTCCTTACAGCTCCTGGGCATTCTGGAACCTCGTTGGAAAACCGGAAAGGGTGCCTCATGTCTGCCTGGGATCTTCGCCGTCTACGCGGGAGCTTCTCCTGCCTGTTTTCAAAGGCCGTCTTCGGAGCCTTGCTGGTGTCGTCGTCTTTTCTTTCGCTCGCCCAGACCACCGTCAGCCAGGGTAGTATTCAGGGGACGGTCACGGATCAGACCAACGCAGTCGTGCCGGGGGCGACCATCACGATCAGGTCTCTCGCTACCGGGCAGGTCGTCACGGTCAGGACATCCTCGGCAGGCACCTACAACTCGGGTGGCCTACCCGTCGGCGATTACCAGGTTCGCGTGCAGGCCAAGGGCTTCAAGACGGAGCAACTAACCATCCCGGTCCAGATCACCGTAACAACCTCTGGCAATGTGAAGCTGGAGGTCGGCCAGGAGACCACCACGGTTGAAGTGCAAGGCGCCGCTGTCGCCGTCAACACTGAACAATCCGTAGTGCAAGGTGTACTCAGTGGCGAGCAGATCGACAACATGCCGGTCAATGGACGCAGCTTCCTCGACCTCGCTCAGTTGGAACCCGGTGTCCAGATGCAAGACGGACAAAACTTTGATCCCACCAAAGTCGGCTACAACTCCATTTCCATCAACGGCGATTACGGCCGCACTCCCCGCATCGAAGTGGACGGCCTCGACGTGAGCGACGAGACCGTCGGCACCACCACTCAGAACGTCGCATTAAGCTCCATTCAGGAATTCAGTATTGGCCGCTCCTCGCTCGATATCTCAACCGAGATCACCAGCTCGGGCTCCGTCAACCTGGCCACGCGTTCCGGCACAAACGACTATCACGGCCAGGGCTTCTACCAGTTCCGCGACTACCGCGCCGGTTTTGCGGATCTTCCCGGTGACATTTCATCGCAGTTTCAGCGCAACCAGTTCGGCGGCCGCTTCGGCGGCGCCGTCATCAAGAACAAGCTCTTTTTCTTTATTGATTCCGAACGGCTCAAGCAGGACACTCAGGATGCCGTCGATGTGGGCGCCCCCTTTCAATTCCTGACGCAGGGCATCAGCTCTCCCTTCAAGAGTTCGCAGGCCAGCGGCCGGCTCGACTGGCAGGCAACGCAGCGAATCCGGATTTTCTATAAGTTCGCCTACGACTGGAATTATTCTCCGTCCTCTGACAACACTGGCTTCTCCTATTACGCCAACCGCGACTACGCGCCTACTCATGCGCTGGGCATTGACATCAGTGAAGGCAACTGGTCCCACAGCATCCGCCTCGGATACTTCAAGTTTCACAACCAGATCATCGGAGACACCAACTCGCAACCGTCTTCCATCAATCCATTCCCCCTTGCCGAGCTTATTTTCAACGACACCAGTCTCGATACAGGGCCAAACTATCTGGCGCCACAGCAGACGTTTCAGAGCAACAAGCAGATCAAATACGATGCCAGCCGGGTGCTAGGCGCGCACATCATTCGTTTTGGCGCAACCGTCAACGGCATCTCCACCGGCGGACTTGCCTCGTTCAACGGACTGGCCCCGTATCTGAATTCGTATGTCAACTTTAACGAGGTGCCCGTCGGGACGGTGCAAACGACTCCGTATTATTCTTGCAATCTCGACACCAACCCCGCTGTGCCCTTCAGCGGCTGCGACCCCAACATCGCCGACTATCCATTCACCGGCGGTTACGTGGGCAACGGACAGGGCTTCAGTACCGAACTGTCCGCCTTCGGCTATCCCGCCGGCGGTTTGTTTGATACCCGCTTTGAAGCTTATGTTGGCGATTCCTGGAAGATCAGACCCAGTCTCACCCTGAACTACGGACTGCGCTACATCCGTGACACGGGACGCACCGATACCGACTTGTCCCCCATCCCCTGCTCGGCGGTCAGTTCAGCCCTTCTGGCCGCAGGCTATCCCGGCTGCTCCGGTAACCTTCTGGATCAGTGGGGAGCGGGGCTGGGCAATCGCGTTCGCCAGCCGAACTTGAACTTTGCGCCACAGATTGGTTTTGCCTGGGATCCCTGGCACAACGGAAAAACTGCCATTCGCGGCGGCGGCGGCCTGTATTACGAAAACAACATCTTCAACAACGTTTCCTTCGATCGCAGCAACAAGCTGGCCACCGGCCTGTTCAACCAGACCCCGTACCTGAACTGTGAGCCTGGCGCAAGTGCAGGTTCGCTTTCGTTTGCTTTTCCCGGCCCCGGTGGCACGACGAACCCTGTCAGTTCCGTGGACGGCTACGACCTGGCAACGCAGGTATGTTTTCAGCCATTGGGTCCGAGCGCTGCCAACTCAGAAGGCGCGGCCAAGGCGATGGCCGATTTACAAGCCCAATATATTGCGGCCACCGCGGCCGTTGGCGCTGCTGGCCAGAACCCGAACTTTGTGGGCAACACTTTGGCTCTTGGCTATCCCTACTACCCCAACTTCCGTACTGCCCGTTCCTATCAGATCAACATCGGCATTCAACGCGAACTCACCAAGGGCGGCGTCTTGACGGTGGATTACCTGCGCAACATTGGTCTGCACTTTCAGATTGGGGTAGACGTAAACCATGCCGGCGATTCCCGATACTTGGAGATGGCGGCCGCGAATAACGCAATCGCAAGCACGTTAGCGGCCTGCGGCGTGGCGAGCATTGATCAAGCCATTGCAGCTTGCCCGGGACTGCATCCCGGGCCGCCGCACACCCCAGCAGGTCCGGCCACTATCGATGACTTCGCCAACTTCGGCCTGGATTCCGGCTACGTGTACTACGGAGGATATTCCGCCGCTTACTATGGATTGACTGCCGACACCGGTGCGGCCTTCGGAGGTATCAATCCAAACGTGGGGAGTATGTTCATGAACTATCCCATGGGCCGTTCTGTGTACAACGCGCTGCAAAGTGAGTGGCGGCAACGAGTCAAGGATCCGTTCCACGGCGTGAGCGGTCTCGATCTTCAAGTCAACTACACTCTATCCCGTTTCGTCAGCGATGCCGGCAGCGACCAACATTTCACGTCCAACGCATGGGATTTCCGCAGTCCCACCGCCTTCATGGGCCCGACGGCGCAGGATCGCACGCACCAATTCAAATTCGGCGCGACCTTCGAATTTGCTCACCACGGTCCCCGCCTCAGCCTGATCGGCGGCTTTGCCTCGCCTCAGCCTTCCGACCTGCGCTTGCCCACGGAAGGAACCGTGGGAGAAATCTTCCGCTCCGACCTGACCGGGGATGGCACGACCGGTGACTTCCTGAACTCTGCCTCCGGCATCGGCCATCCCGGAACATTCATGCGCTCGGTCTCGCCCAAGAGTCTGAATGCCTACCTCACGAACTTCAACAACACAGTGGGGAATGGGAGTACGCTCACGCCAGCGGGGCAGACTCTCGTCACCGCTGGTTTGTTCACACAGGCTCAGTTGGTCAGTCTGGGTGCGGTTGTCCCTCCAGTCCAGTTGGCGCCCGCTAACAATGCAGGCAACGGCTACTACAAAGACGTCGACACGATCCTGAGCTGGCCCTTTAAGTTCCGCGAACGCCTGACCATTTCGCCCAGCGTTTCGTTCTTCAACGTTTTCAATTTTTCGAACTTCGGACCTCTGGGCTCTGCTTCTTTCGCCGGCTTGTCTTCTAGTGGCCTGACCGGAGCAGGAGGGGCCATCAATGGCACGGTTGCCGGCACCAATATAGGGTCCAACACGTACCGAATAGGACGCGGTAGCGGCGTGTTCGCAGTCGGCGCCCCGCGCGAAGCCGAATTCGGTTTGCGCTTTGACTTCTAGGTCTCCCGCGCTGGGCCCGCGGTGTACACTACCGGGACCCCAGGGGTGTGCCAAAAATGCGGGTCCTGGCTAAATCACGGAGGATGAAAAACATGAACAAGAAAGTGTGGAGAGTTGTTGCAGGGCTGTGCGTGCTTGCGATGTCCGCGGTCTGGGCCTCGCCGGCGGACGCCCAGATGTCTGAAGGTAAAGAAAAACCGCCGATGTACTCGTACGTGTCGTTTTGGAATATTCCGCGCGCGCAGTGGGCTGACATGGCAAAGGAAGACGCGGCCAACCAGAAGCTCCTGGACAAGGCCGTCGCCAACGGAACTCTTGTGGGATATGGCGAGGACGTGAATTTGGTTCACCAGCCCGACGGTGCAACTCACGACGAGTGGTGGTCGGCAACGTCCATGGCCGGAGTGCTCAACGTGCTCGACCAGTTCTACAAGGCCGGCAATTCCACCACGGGTGTTCTGACCAGCTCCACGAAACACTGGGATAGCATTTTCGTCAGCAGGCATTACAACTACCATTCCGGATCGTGGAAGGATCTGTATACCGAGGGAGCGTCCTATAAATTAAAGCCAGGCGCGCCGGATGACGCGATAGAGACGCTAAGCAAGAACCTCATCGTGCCCCTGCTGGAGAAAATGCTCGCAGACGGCACGATTCACGAATACGAAATTGACACTGAAGCGGTCCACACCGAAGCGCCCGGCGCGTTTTGGATTTTTTACCTTGCGGCGAACGCAGAAGGCCTGGACAAGGTCAACGCGGCGATCCGGGAGGCGTTGAAGGCGAACCCATTAGGCGGTCCCGCATTCAATTCCATGGTGGATTACACCGACCACCGCGACTATCTGGCTCGCACGAACGCGACCTACAAATAGTTTTCCGCATTTCCTTCCCGGTTCGCGAGCGACCTGAGCTTTTTGGCGGCGCTCGCGGGCCGGGCTTGTAGTTTTCCGCCCGCTTCACACAAACTCGACTGGCCTATCGCGCCGCCGATCATATCGTCCGCATGGCCAAGGGTGGAGAGATTGCGTCATCCGTTGAGCTGAGTGTTCGCGGCTACTTGAGCCTCCAGCGTGTGGATTTTCCGACGAAATACTTCTCCCACAAGCCAAAGACCGCGCGGGGACGAACCGCAAAGACCGGTTCCTTCATCGAGAGGATGCCCTGTTTCATTCCCGACATGTCTGCGCTAACTTGTGCCGAGCTACTGCCCCCTCACTCTGATTTCCAAGTCACCTTGAAACTCGACCCGTCCGACGCGAGGGCCGACGGAACTGCTGTATCCGCGCTGCCCTTGTTGCCGTTCTTCGTCGAAATGGACCTTTGCACGGCGCTGCCGAAATCGCGGATCCCTCCCGAGGTCGAGGAGTCGGTCGCGGAATCGGTACCGCCGCTCACCCCCGTGTAGAATTCGCCAAAAGAGTCTATGCCGAAATCGGAGAGTTCGTTTCCGTCCATCTCTTCAATCCATTCGGCTGAATTCCGTGGAGGTTTCCCACTCCCATCAGCCCCTTTGAACTCCACTTCTTTGCTGAAGTGTTGGCCTGTCGTGTCGTTTGTGATCGAGACAGTGTACTCATTATCGCCCTCGTAGGTTACCGAGGCCGAAAATTTATCGCCGGGCGCGATCGAGACATCGTCGATGACGATAGTGTCTAGAGGATAAAACTCGTACCAGACGTAATAGAAGGGACTCTTGCCATTACAATCGGCATCCGTCCCAATCTGCTCCACAGTGTTGGAGGTCCATCCGTCGATGCCCACCCATTCCGAGGAGTCGCTGTTCGGAGTCTTAGTGCAGTCGACTGCGGTGACTATCCACGAGCCGTTGACCTGCGTGAAGTCAGAACCGGTCACAGCATAGCCAGCCCAGATGAGGTTATACGAAACCGTAACGTCGTCCACCACTTCGTTGGGACGTGTTCCCGGCAGAACTATTCTCGGCCGGTGCTGACGTGGGGTTATTACCGCTGTAGTTAGAGGTGAAACAGACCCGCTGGGCGCCTGCGCCAGGGCGGGCGCTGCGGCAAGCGCTAACAGAATTCCCATTCCTAGCATTTTCGATTGCATAAGACTTCCGTTCCCTGGTCCACGAGCGGCGCGATTCTCTTGTGCGCCGCTCGCGGACCGACTGGTAGTTTTTCGTTTGCTTCCCTTTCGGTCCGATCAGGTTTCTCGTAAAGTGGCCTCGCAAGTCAGCGCGTCCCGTCCGTGGTGAGGGCTGTCGGAACCGCTTCATCCTTGCCCTTGCTGCTGACCATCGTGATCTTTTCCACATTGCTGCCGAAATCACTGATTGGTCCGGTGACCGAGGAGTCGGTCGCGTAGTTGGTGTCGTTCACCTCGGTGTAGTCCTCGCCAAAAGAACCTGTGCCGAAATCGGAGAGGGGGAGGATGTCCCCGCCGCTGGTACAGCAGGGCGCCTCGGCAATCCATTCGGCCGACGACCGTTTCGCCCCGGCGACTTTTTGGCTCTTGCTGAAGGACTTTCCCGTGGTTTCGTCTGTGATCTTGATCGTGAACTCGGAGCCGTTGTAACTGACCTCCGCCGACATCTTATTGCCGGGCTTCACCGGAACGCTTGTGATTTCTATTGAACCCGCGGGGTAAAATTCGTACCAAGCCAAATACTGAGGGGTTTCTCCAGAGCAATCCGAAAGCGTTCCCGTCTGCTCCACGGTTTTGGAGGAGTATCCGTCAATGCCCACCCAAAACGCAGAGTAAGTGTTCGGGGTTTTAGTGCAGTTGACCGCAGGCACTGTCCACGAGCCTAAGGCGCTCGTGAACGAAGTGCCGGTCACGGCATAGCCGCTCCAGTTGGTGCTACTGACCGATGCGTCCGGACGCAGCCCGTAAAACTTCATCGGTGCGTGCTGACGTGCGAATGCTGTAGTTGTTAACAGTGAAATAGGTTCGCCGGGCGCTTGCGCCAAAGCAGGCAAAATGGCGGTCACTAACAAAATTCCCAAAATTCCTAACTTCGATAGCATAGACGCTATCCTCCTTCGGTGCCCGGGATTTCCCTCTTGCCATCCCGGAACCGCGCCAATTTTATATACAAACAGGGCGGTGTCAAGATGCAGGGTTTTGCAATGTCGTACCACGTCAGAAATGTCCCCGGCTACTCCGTTTCCCCGGATACGAATGCAGGTTAGAGATTTTGCTTCGTCCACTGGTCGATGCGATCCAGCGCGTGCTGCAGGTTCTCCAGCGAATTGGCAACGCTGAAGCGCAGGTAGCCCTCCCCGAACTCGCCGAATGCCGTGCCAGAAAGCGCCGCTACTCCGGCTTGCTCGAGCAGTGCGTCAGCAAGTGGCTTCGACTGCCAACCCGTCTTCGTGATGTTGGGGAAAACATAGAACGCGCCTTTGGGCATGCGGCAGGAAAAGCCCTTGATTCTATTCAGGCCGGCCACGAACACATCGCGGCGGCGCTTGAATTCGGCGCACATGTGATCCACCGAACTCTGATCTCCACGCAGAGCTTCGATGCCCGCCATTTGGGTAAAGCTGGCAGTGCAGGAATTGGAGTTCGTCATCAGCCGTGTAACGTGGGCTGCCAGGTCCGCCCGCATTACTCCGTAGCCCATGCGCCAGCCGGTCATGGCATAAGTTTTCGAGAACCCATCCAGCAGGATCGTGCGCTCCTGCATGCCGGGCACAGACATGATGGAAAAATGCTCGCCTTCAAAAAGTAGCCGGCTGTAGATCTCATCCGACAACACCAGAATGTTGCGGTCGCCGATAACCTCCGCAAGCTGCTCGACCTCTCTGCGCTCCATCACGCCGCCGGTGGGGTTGTGCGGCGAATTCAGGATGATCAATTTGGTGCGGTCAGTGATGAGGGCTGCGAGTTCCTCTACATCCAGCGAGAAATCGCGTTCCTCGCGGAGGTGGATGGGAACCGCCCGTCCGCCGACGTAGTGGATCATCGACTCATAAATCGGGAAGCCGGGGTTGGGGTAGATGACCTCATCTCCTTCATCAATTAAGGACAGAATCGTGAAGAAAATGATCGGTTTACCCCCAGGCACGACCACCACCTCTTCAGGGGAAACTTTCACGCCGCGGGTGCGGCTCACATAATCGGCAATGGTCTGGCGCAGTTCGGGCAAGCCGGCGGAGGGACCGTAGTGAGTCCAACCCTTGTGCAGCGCATCGACGGCGGCTTCGACCACGTTGGCGGGTGTGTCGAAGTCGGGCTCGCCGATCTCCAGATGAATGATGCTCTTGCCTTGGCGCTCCAGCGCCCGCGCCTTGTTCAGAACTTCGAAAGCAGTCTCCGTGCCCAGCCGGGACATGCGGCGGGCCAGTTGCAATTCGTGCTGCGTAGTTTGTGCCATGATGACCAAAGCTCCTGATAAGCCAAACGGCACATTATACGCCGGGGAACCGGGCATTTTTGTGACTACCGGAACCTGGAACCATAGTCGCTCTCTATAATGAATGCCACGCTGAGGACGCGATGACCACATACCTTCATGAACTCTACGCACATCAGGCGTGGGCGGACGCCGAGCATTGGCGTGCGTTCGAAGCTTACCCGGCCGCCTTGGCAGATCAGGCCCTACGCGAGCGCCTGCATCACATTCATCTGGTGCAGGCGGCATTTCTGTGGGTGGTGGGGCCGCGTTCGACGCAATTCGTGATCACGAAGATCGAAGACTACGCAAACATGGCCGATCTGAAGGCTTTTGCGCGGAAGTGTCAGTCGGAGATGGCCGCGATGCTCGGCGGGATGGGCGAGGTTCGCCTGGCAGAGACGATCGAGGTGCCATGGTTTCATCCTCCGCTAAAGATCAGCGTGCGGCACGCTTTGATGCAGGCGGCGATGCACAGCCACTACCACCGCGGGCAAAATGCGACGCGGCTGCGCGAATTGGGAGGCGTGCCGCCGGGCACGGACTTTATTGAGTGGCTGCGCCACGGTCAGCCGGCGGCGCGGTGGGAGTAATTCGGGAGATGGCGTGGCACCGCCTCAGCGCCTGAAGGCGTTGCGGAAAAGGCAGCATCCACGGCGCGCACTTCGACTAAGCTCAGGGCAGGCTCTGAAGGCGTACCCTGATAAGGATCGGTTTTCTTTCTGCAGTCTGGCGAGCAACTTACGCTTCGGTAATCCGTCGAAAGACTGCGTTTTCAGTGCCTTCTATCGTTTTGTTCAGTATCTTGTGTGCTCCTGAGTTCCACAGCCTTTAAGCTTGGCAGTGATCACCACCAACAACGGGCGGCAGCCCTGAGCTATTCAGGGTAGCTTACCTGAGACGCCCTGATCAGATGTCCCACTGTCCCACGCTCGCATGGGGTGGTTGCGGGGGCCGTGAGTTTCCTAGGACTAGGCACGGCTCAATATCCAGGCCTTACATTGTCAGATTAGGACCGGGTGTCTGTGGAAGGAAAGGTTAGATGTCACACGCGAGGAAATTTAGTTGTGGAAAACGGATGGTTGGACTCTTGCGCGCGCGCAAGAGCAAAACGTTTGACCGCAAAGCTCGTCGAAGTAAGAAAGACCGCGAAGGAAGCTAAGATCGGTCGGCGATCGGGAATAAGTCAAAACGGTTTCGGAGGAGCCTTGTACGCGATGAGAAGAAAATGGTTTCTCGTGCTTGTGGGTACCCTCGGCTTTGCGGCTCTCGGCTGGTCCCAAGATTTGGGAGAATGGACCGATTCGTATGTAAAGGGCCTCGCTCCTGCCAAACATTTTCATGGGACCATTGTGGCCGAGCGGAACGGCCAAGTGCTCGTCGCGAAGAGCTATGGGATGGCGGTCGAGGAATGGCAGATCCCCAACTCCTTGGAAACGAAATTCGAGATCGCATCGTTGAGCAAGCAATTCACGGCAGCTGCAATTCTGCAACTGGCAGACAGCGGCAAACTGAATGTCGAGGATCCGGTCAGCAAGTATTACCCGGAAAGCCCTCCAAGCTGGAAGGGTATGACGATCCATCACCTTCTGACGCACACCTCCGGGCTGCCCGAGAACGAATGGGAAAACTTCTTCAAAGGCAAATGCACCCCCTACACAACCGAAGAACAGGTCAAAACGTTTCGCGATCGTCTCCTGGGCTTCCCGCCAGGTAGCTCATGGAGATACAGGAACACGGAGTACTACCTGCTCGCCTACATCATCGAGAAGCTTTCCGGAGAGTCGTACGGGACCTATCTAGCTCGTCATATTTTCGAACCCTTGAAGATGGCTCATTCGGGGTTCACGTCAATGGTAGAGATCGTGCCACAAATGGCGGAGGGATACACACGCGAGGGCAGCACTCTGCGCCTCCGGGAATATTTTGACCGCAGCATGGAGACCGGCGCCGGAGGGATCCATATGAACGCAGAAGATCTGCTCCGCTGGAACAAGGCTCTGGATGCA